>Ga0098064_100154_pt1 | contig 14732 bp, 13 predicted proteins | sample 24BtaG_FD_77061 | JGI IMG/M metagenome (GOLD analysis project Ga0098064, IMG submission 77061) | Marine viral communities from Cariaco Basin, Caribbean Sea - 24B_WHOI_OMZ_CsCl | ecosystem: Environmental > Aquatic > Marine > Oceanic | place: Caribbean Sea: Cariaco Basin | collected 2014-11-08
GCTGCCCGATTCTACTGCGCCAAACCAGTTTCAAAGCGCTGGAAGAGACCATTACCTTTGCCGACAGCGTGGCGGGACACCATACCGCCCGCTTCGGTGAAATCGAGCAGCGCGGGGTTGCTCTCACTCAAAAAGGACGCGCGCTATACGACCGCCTGCTGGCCAAGTCGCAGCAGTTGCCTCCCGCTAAAGATAACAGCGCTCATCAGGCGCAGCTGGCGGAAGTGTTCCAAGCATTCCCAGACGACCACGCCACGCTACGTCGTGAAGGGCTGGCGTTCTTCCACTATCACGCCGTGCCGGGTACCACTGCATCACTACCCGCGCAGATTAACCCGGATACCCTTGACGCACTCATCGAGCAAGGCGCGCTGACTTGCCAGCCCATGATTTATGAGGACTTTCTGCCGGTTAGCGCGGCGGGCATCTTCCAGTCGAACCTGGGCGGCGAGCAGCGCGATGAATACGCAAGCCAAGCCAACCAAGCCCAATTCGAGCGTGACCTGGGTGCCTCCGTGATTGATGAAATTGCGCTGTATGCACAGCGCCAGCAGGCATCACTGGACAAGGCGCTGGCGGTGCTTGCGGGAAGGTGTTAGAACGAGGCGACAAATGCAACACGGCTAACCACATCACCGAAGGAGTGCGCTATGCAGCAGGGCAAAGTATTGGTGTTACATGGGCCTAATCTCAACTTATTAGGCACGCGTCAGCCAGAGATTTATGGCTATGACACACTCGACGATGTGAATAACCTGCTGCGCGAAAAAGCGGTAATGGCAGGCTGGGAGATCACCTGCCTGCAAAGTAACCATGAAGGTGCGCTCATCGACGCCATTCACGCAGCGAGGGTAGATGGCACGCAGGCCATCATTATCAATCCGGCGGCCTATACTCATACCTCGGTAGCGATCCTCGATGCATTGAACGCCTTTGATGGCCAGGTCATCGAAGTCCATCTCTCCAACGTGCATAAGCGCGAGTCGTTTCGCCACCACTCCTATGTCTCGCTACGGGCCGATGGCGTGATTGCTGGCCTAGGCGTGCAGGGATATAAAGCGGCGCTAGAGGCGGTGATGGCTGCCTCCCATCAATAATATAACTCCTTTGTATCGTTAGCCCTTGGCGTTTCATTGGCTTGGTGAGGTTAAAAGGCGTATGGCTAAATTTTTCCGGGAATTCCGCGAGTTTGCCGTTAAGGGCAATGTGATTGATATGGCGGTGGGTATCATCATTGGCGGGGCATTTACGCTGATCGTGCAAAGCCTTGTCAAAGACGTGATGAATCCGCTGATTGGCCTGTTGGTGGGTGGGATTGATTTTTCGAATCTGTTCGTCGTATTGCGGGAAGGCGTGGCGGGAGCGCCCTATGCCACCTTGGCGGAAGCCCAAGCAGCGGGGGCGGTGACGCTGAACGTGGGGCTGTTTATCAACGCGGTGGTGAGCTTCTCCATCGTCGCGTTCGTGGTGTTTTTGCTGGTGCGTACCATCAACCGCTTAAAGCGCGAAGAGGCGGTGGCACCGGCAGACCCGACCGAAAAGCCCTGCCCTTACTGTTTTATGGTGGTGCCAATCAAGGCCGTTCGCTGTGGTCACTGTACGTCTGAGCTACAGGCGGCGGCCCCAGAGAAGCCTGCCGAGAGCGTGTAGCGAAGCGTTATTAAAAAAGGGTGCCCGTGAGCACCCTTTTTGCCTTACAGAAGGCGGTTATGCCGTCTTTTTCGCCGCTTTCTTATCGCTTTGCGTGCTGTCACTGGCATCGCTGGGTTGGGGCAGCGATGGCAGAGATTTGGCTAGCATATCAACACTGTGACGATAGTAGAGCTGGCTCTTGTTGTGCTCGCCTAGGCTTGCGTAGAGGCGAGCAAGCTCGGCACACACTTCGCCATTGGGGCGCTGGCGCTGGCTGGCTTCAAAGTATTCCAGCGCTTTTTCCCACTGGCCAACACGTAGTGACAGGCGTCCACAGGCGAGCAGCAGCTCGGGGTCGTTGGGGCGCTCTTGCAGCCACTTTTCGGCCTTGGCCAGCTGGCGAGCGGCATCGACATTGAGCAGGCCGTAGCGCTTGACCAAGCGGGCGTCCCAGTGGTTATCCAGCGAGTGGTTCAGCAGACGCTCGGCAATCGGCTCTTCGTTGGCATGTAGCAGTGCCTCGGTATAGAGCACGATCAGCTCGGTATTGCCGCGCAGGTAGTCGGGCATATCCGCCCACAGCCCGCGAACCCGTTCGATATTGGTGGGGTTCTTCGCTTCGAAGATGATCAGCTCGCGATACGCTTTGAGTTCCAGCTGTTCGCGCTCTTGCTGGGTAATCAGCTTCTGCGCGGCCAGACGTGGAATTAGGCGGCGCAGGCCTTCCCAGTCGTTGACGCTCAGGTGTACCTGCTTCAAAAGCTTCAGTACCTGCGGGTGATTGGTGAGCTGCTTATCCAGGCGAGTGAGAATTGCCAGAGCCTCTTCCGGCTGCTGACGGTCAATCATCAGCTGCGCCTGCATCAGGCCAACGGCGGTATCCGCACCGTCGGTGGTCAGCTGGGCCTGGTTCAGATGCTCCTGGGACTTCTCGTGGTCGCCCTGATAGTGGGCTGCCAGCGCGGCCGATAGGTAGTTCACCAGCGGTGTGCTGGAGTCGTCGGCGGCGCGCACCAAGGTTTTCTCGGCTTTTTTCCAGCGGCCTTCGGTGAGTGCCACCAAACCACGCACGGTGCGTTTCATGGCGCGACGGTTACGGGCGCGGCTGTTCCAGGTACGGAAGCGACCAACCGGGCGAATAATGCCGGTAAGCAGGCGTAGCGCGAAGTGCAGCACAATAAAGGCACCCAGCAGCAGCACCAGACCAAACCAGAACGAGGTTTGAACCGAGGTGTCGCCCACTCGAATCAGCCAGTAACCGGGCACTGACATCATCAGGTGCCCAAAGAGCGCGCCAACCGCGAGGCCCGCAACGATCAGCAGGATGAGTTTTCTCATGCATCACCTCCATCCTGACGACGCGACTCGAAACGGTTGTCGATGAAGCTGGCCAGCGCTTGCTGTGAGGCGCTGATATCCGGCAGCTCGGGCTTTACTTCGGCCTGCTTCAGCTCTTGAAGGCGGGCTATGACGCTCTGGGTCTCTGCACGCTCGGTGTCGTAGTAGCCGTTCAGCAGCTCCAGGGCTTTGTCGATGCTCGCTTCGTACAGCTCGGGCTCCTCTTTGAGCAGCGCTAGCTGAGACTGCTCGAGAATCAGGCGCAGGCTCTGGCGCAGGTAGGACTCCTGCTCCGGCGTGATCAACGCTTCCAGTGCTTCATCGTGCTGACGAATGACCACGAGATCTTTTAGCTCTTCACCGAAGCGGGCGAGCTGGCGCTGGAAAGTGCCGGTAGGCGGCTGCTCAATGCTCGACGTCACGGCGCGCTCTTCGATCTCTTGAGATAGGCGCAGACCCGCTACGCGCTCTTGCTGGGCATTCAGAGCTAAGTAAATGCCTGTGCGGTCCACTTGAGGAACGGCGTCCAGCGCGGCGAGCTCGTTGGCAATTTCACGACGCACGGGCGTTAGCGCCGGGTTATCGGCATCGGCCAGACGGGCATCGGCGGTGCGCAGCAGAGCGGCGGCACCTTCCACATCACCCTCCAGCTGCAGGCGCTGATTCGCCAAACGCAGCAAGTAGGCTGCTTCGGCGTGAAGCCAATCGCGCTCGTCGGTGTCCTGCTCTTGTGAGAGCTGCGTCAGCACCTCGTCCAGCGTGCTGTTGATGTCGCTGCGATAGCTATCCAGCTCGCTGCGCAGTTCGCTCACGGTACTCTCCAGCGCTTGGCTTCGTTCGGCTTCGCCCTCTTCGATCCGTGACTCAAGCTCGCTGACCGCTTGCTGGGAAGCGCTGTTTTGCGCTTGCTGGGCCAATTCGTCCAGGCGCTGCTGCTGACTATCCAGGCGCTGCCAGCCTTGCCAAGTGATCAGGCCCAGGGCGAGTGCCAGGATAATCACCAACGCGATGGCAAGACCGCCGCCTTTGCTGCCACCACTACCGGCTGTAGTGGCGGGCGGGGTTGGCTTACCGGCACTGCCCGACGAAGCGGCTGGCTTGGTGTCGGCGGCGCTGTTCTTGGCGTCCTTAGTGTCCTTCGTGTCCTTGGTGTTGCTAGCGGCGGACGTTTTGGCCGAGTCAGACGTCGGCCCGTTATTGCTCGCCGTGCCGGTTTGCGGTGCCGAAGAGGCACTGTTGCCACTCTTATGGCGGCGGCGCGAACGGCTATTTTTGGCCGCGTAAGAGGAGGAGGCGCTGCCAGCAGTCGACTCGCTTTTCGCCGATGATGCCGTAGTATCGCTCGGTTGCGCGTTATCTTGGGATGCATCGGCAGACGTGTTGTTAACGCCTTCCTGCTCGTTTGGTTGTTTGCTCATCTGTCGCTAGCCCTTATTAAGTTCCTTGATCGACATCGGCACCCTATGGGTTGCAGGACCGATCCAACGCGGCCACCAGCGCAGCCGGCGTTGCTCCCGACGCCACCTTGAGGTCACAAAAACCCAGTTTACCGGCCAGTGTAGCTAAACGGTGACTGGAAACGATTAGCGGTTGGTTCAACGCTGCTGGACCACACCATTTTGCCAGATATTCAAGCAGTTCGCCGCTGGTGACGATGAGCGCCCGGTAGGCACCTGTGGCGAGGCGCTTTTGCATCGCTGGCGAAGGCGGCTGATAAACCCGCCGATAGACCGCCAGCCGGGTAATAGTGGCCCCGCGTGCCGCTAGAGTATCGGCGATCAGCGTGCGGCCGCCTTCTCCTGCCACCAGCAGTACTCGTTGATGTGCTAGGTGGCGAAGCGACGCTAGCGAAAGCAGCGCTTCGCTGGTGTCTTCACCCTGCTGGGGCGGAGGAATACGTACCCGAACCCCAAGCTGATCGAACAGTATGCTGGCAGTGCCCCGTCCAACGCTATAGTAATCAATACCGATAGGTCGCTGTGGCCAGTAGCGATCCAGCGCCTCGCTTAAACAGTAAGCGGCAAAGGGGCTGACCACCACTATCTTATGGTACCGATCAATATCCAACCAGACTTGGCGCTGCGTAGCATCTTCAGGCAGCGCTTCCAGATGCATCACGTCAAGCGACTCCACCCAGCCTTCGCTTGCCCGCAGGGCATCAGCCAGCGTTTCGCCCCGCTCCCCTGGGCGGCAAATCAGTACCGGCTGGCTCATACGTTGCGGCCGTAAACCTCTGCCAAGATATCGCCGGCGCCTTGATCCAGCAGCTCTTCGGCAATACGAATGCCGAGCGCCTCCGGCTCATGGATAGAGCCACGGCCCTCGGCACGCAGTACCTCGGTGCCCTCTGGGTTGCCCACTAGCCCGCGCAGCCACAGGGTATCGTTGGCTTTATCCAGTACGGCGTGCCCGGCAATCGGTACTTGGCAGCCACCTTCCAGGCGCGTGTTCATGGCGCGCTCGGCGCGCACGCGGGTGGCGGTATCCTGGTCGTCCAAGGGGGCCAGTAGCGCAATCAATTCGGGGTCGTGCAAGCGACATTCGATGCCTAGTGCGCCCTGGCCGCAGGCGGGCAAGCAGATTTCAGGGGGCAGTGCTTGGGCGATTCGCGCATCGAGCCCCAGGCGCTGCAGGCCAGAGGTGGCCAGAATGATAGCGTCGAACTCGCCATCGTCGAGCTTCCCAAGGCGAGTCTGGACGTTGCCGCGCAGGTTGAGGATTTGCAGGTCCGGACGGGCTTCACGTATTTGTAGGCCACGACGTAGGCTGGCGGTACCGATGCGTGCACCTTCGGGCAGCTCGTCGATGCTGTTATAGTGGTTGGACACGAACGCATCGGTGGGGTCTGCCCCCTCTAAAATCACCGATAGCCCCAAGCCTTCGGGGAAGTGCATGGGTACGTCTTTCATGGAGTGAACGGCAATATCGGCGCGTCCATCCAGCATGGCGTCTTCAAGCTCCTTGACGAATAGCCCTTTGCCACCAATTTTGGAGAGAGGCGTATCGAGAATTTTGTCGCCTTTGGTGGAGAGGGGGACAAGCTCAACTTCCAGACCGCTATGTGCCGCCATCAAGCGGTCGCGGACGTACTCGGCCTGCCACATGGCCAACTGACTTTTACGCGTGGCGATGCGCAATTTAGTGATGGATGACACCTGATTCTCCCTTTGCCGCTGACACGGCGCGTCGAACTGTGATAATTCTCATCATAAAGCACCCAGCCACACAGTAAAAATAACCGGCCGAATTTAGGGCCAGCGCTGAACGCGTTTAACGCCTGTTAGGAAATGCCATGCCCCCTGTTGAACCGCAAGGTAAGCTAGACCAATTTTTTCTGCTTTCGCAGGATTTGTTCTGCTGCATCGACTTTGCGGGCACGCTGCTCAGCATCAACCCAACCTTTGAGTCGTTACTGGGTTACCAAGCAGAAGCGCTGCTGGGTAGGCCCTGTGGTGTCGTGGTAGAGCCGCGTGATCATCCCGTTATCGAAGCAGCGTTGGCAAGGGTATGCCGGGGTGAAAAAATTAATGCCTTCGATATTTGTGCGTTAGCGGTAGATGGTAGGCGCGTTTGGTTGGAAGTGTCCGCTTCTGCCGGTGAGCAGGTGATTTATGTGATTGCCCGAGATATTTCTCGTCGCAAAGCGGTGGAAAAGCAGCTACGGCGCAATCAGCGGCTGTTCCGTATTGCCGGTGAGACAGCGCATATAGGCGGCTGGTATATGGATTTAGCGGTGGGGCTGCCGATCTGGTCGGAGGAGGTGTGCCGCCTTCACGATATGCCTGTTGGCCACCAGCCCACGCTGGAGGAGGCGATTGCTTTTTACACGCCAAGCTCTCGGTCGCGTATTCAAGCCGTGTTTACCAACTGCTGTGAGAAGGGGATAAGTTTTGACGAAGAGCTGGAGATTATTACCCAGCAGGGGCGACGGCGTTGGGTGCGAGTGATTGGCCGAGCGGTGCGTGATGAGCTAGGAAAAATTATTCAAGCTCAGGGCTCTACTCAGGATATTACCGAGCGCAAAGACACTGAACGGCAGTTGGCGCTGCTGGAGCGCAGCGTGGAGTCTAGCACCAATGGCGTGGTCATTGTGGATGCTCAGCGCCCTGATCTGCCGATAGTGTATGTGAACGCTGCCTTTGAGCGCATCACCGGCTACTCGCGAGAGGCCGCGCTGGGCCGCAACTGCCGTTTTCTACAAGGAATCGACACGGACCCTGCGACCCAGGTGCAATTGCGCAAAGGCATCAAAGAGCAGCGCGAGGTGCACGTGGTGATTCGCAACTATCGCCGTAACGGTGCGCCTTTCTGGAACGATCTTTATATCTCCCCGGTGCGCGATGAAGCTGGCGTAGTCACACATTTTATCGGCGCGCAAAACGATATTACCGCCCAGCGAGAGTATCAGGCCCAGCTGAGCCATAACGCCAATCACGATGCGCTGACCGGGCTGCCCAACCGGCTGTTGCTGGACCAGCGCCTTGCCCAAGGTTGTTTGTTAGCCAGGCGCTACCAGCGTTATTTAGCAGTGCTGTTCATTGATTTAGACGACTTTAAGCCAATCAATGACACCCTCGGCCATGAAGTGGGCGACTATATTTTGCTAGAGGTCGCCAAGCGCTTGGAGGAGGAGCTGCGCCCCTGGGACACCGTGGCCCGATTTGGCGGCGATGAGTTTATCGTACTGTTGCCGGATTTAGCCCACGAAGACGATGTCTTACAGGTGGTCGAGCGGCTGCTGGCACGAGTTTCGGCACCTTACTGGTATCGCAGCAACGAGCTAAGAATTACTGCCAGTATTGGGATCGCCACCAACGATGGCACTATTCAAACGCCGCGTCAGCTCATTCAGCAGGCCGACCTTGCCATGTACAAGGCCAAACGCAGGGGGCGCAACACCTTTCAGTGGTATACCGACGAACTTAACCGCAAGGTCACCGAGCGGGTGAATTTGCGCCATGCCCTGCAGCAGGCCATTGAGCAGGAGCAGTTTGAGCTCCATTACCAGCCGCAAATTCACCATAGCGGGCGGGTCGCTGGAGTTGAAGCGTTGATCCGTTGGTACCACCCAGAGCGTGGCAACATCCCGCCAGGGCAGTTTATTCCTTTGGCTGAGGATACCGGGCAGATTATTCCCATCAGTGAGTGGGTGATGGAAACCGCCTGCCGCGATGCGGTGGTGCTCAATGCCGAAAGCGCGACCCCCATAACCATGGCGATTAACGTATCACCCATGCAGTTTCAGCGCCCAGGCTTTTTAGACTCCGTAAAGCAGGTGCTGGCGCGTAGTGGCTTGCCCCCCGCGCTATTAGAGCTGGAGCTGACCGAAGGTGTGTTAATGGATAGCGCCGAACACACCATTCAGGCTTTACAGGCCCTGCGCCAACTGGGCGTGCACATTGCGCTGGATGACTTTGGCACCGGTTTCTCAAGCCTTAGCTATCTAAAACGCCTACCCATCAATAAGCTGAAGGTTGACCGCTCGTTTGTGGGCGATGTGGCCGTTGATTCCCGTGACGCCGCTATTGTAGAGGGTGTTGTCACCATGGCAGATAAGTTGGGACTCGAGGTGTTAATTGAAGGCGTTGAAACCGCCGAGCAGTTTCACTTCCTGCGTACCCTGCAGTGCGACCACTACCAAGGCTACTACTTTGCTCGTCCCATGGCTTTGAGTGCGCTGAAGGCATATTTGAAAACGCCGCTAGTAGTCGTTGCTAGCCAAGAATCTCCTGCCTCGTTATAAACACTGCCATAAAACGGCATGCCGCTCTACGCAGTGACTCTGGTACACTTTCCGGTAACGACTCCATTAGATTTGTCAGCAGGATATGTCTCCGATGAGCCAAGCTACGAACCAGTCTTGGGGCGGTCGCTTCAGCGAGCCCACCGATGCTTTTGTTGCACGCTTTACCGCGTCTGTGAACTTCGACCAGCGCCTAGCGCGCCAGGATATTCAGGGCTCGATTGCCCATGCCACCATGCTGGCGCGGGTGGGCGTGCTCACCGAAGAAGAGCGCGACGCCATTATTAACGGCCTGACCGACATTCAGGGCGAGATTGAGCGCGGCGAGTTCAACTGGTCGGTGCCGCTGGAAGACGTGCACATGAACATCGAAGCACGCCTGACCGACAAAATCGGCATTACCGGCAAGAAACTGCACACCGGCCGCTCGCGCAACGACCAAGTGGCCACCGATATTCGCCTGTTCATGCGCGATGAAATCGACGTGATCGAAGCGGAGCTGACACGCCTGCGTGACGGCATGATTGAGCTTGCCGAGCGGGAAGCCGACACCATCATGCCCGGTTTTACTCACCTGCAAACGGCTCAGCCAGTCACCTTCGGCCACCACCTGCTGGCGTGGCAAGAGATGCTGGCCCGCGACCACGAGCGGCTGCTGGATTGCCGCAAACGGGTGAACGTAATGCCGCTAGGCGCCGCGGCCCTGGCGGGCACGACTTACCCCATTGACCGCCACGTCACCGCGGATCTGCTCGGCTTTGATCGCCCATCGGAAAACTCGCTGGACGCCGTGTCGGATCGCGACTTTGCCATCGAATTCACCAGCTTCGCCAGCATCCTGCTTATGCACCTGTCGCGGATGAGTGAAGAGCTCGTGCTGTGGACCAGTGCGCAGTTCAACTTCATCGACCTGCCCGACCGCTTCTGCACCGGCTCCTCCATTATGCCGCAGAAGAAAAACCCCGACGTGCCTGAGCTGGTGCGCGGTAAAACCGGCCGTGTGTATGGCCATCTGATGGCGCTGCTGACGCTGATGAAGTCGCAGCCGCTGGCCTACAACAAGGACAACCAGGAAGACAAAGAGCCGCTGTTCGACGCCGTCGACACCGTGCGCGACTGTCTGAAAGCCTTTGCGGACATGGTGCCTGCCATTGAGCCGAAGAAAGAGAGCATGTACGAAGCGGCGCGGCGTGGCTTCTCCACCGCCACAGACCTGGCGGATTACCTGGTGCGTAAAGGCGTGGCCTTCCGTGATGCTCACGAGATCGTGGGTCTCTCCGTGGCCTACGGCCTGAAAACCAAGAAAGACCTCTCGGAAATGACGCTGGAAGAGCTGCAGCAGTTCTCCGATATCATTGAGCAGGACGTATTTGAAGTGCTGACGCTGGAAGGCTCGGTCGCTGCCCGTAACCACATTGGCGGCACGGCGCCTGACCAAGTGCGCGCCGCTGCAAACCGTGCGCGAGAAGCGCTGGCAGCCCTGAAAGGTGCGTCATGAAACGCAGTGCAATCATACTTAGCGCGCTGCTGATGGCCGCACTGCTGCTTGTTGGCTGTGGTCAAAAGGGGCCACTTTATCTGCCTGACGATACCAATGATTCGGCCGCCGAGCAGGAGGGGTAATGGATCACTTTAACTACCGCGATGGCGTGCTCTACGCCGAAGATGTGCCGCTAACGCAGCTGGCCGCCGAGCTGGGCACGCCCTGCTATGTCTACTCAAAAGCGACCTTTGAGCGCCATTTTCGCGCCTACACCGAAGCCTTGGGTGGCCACTCGCACTTAATCTGCTACGCGGTGAAAGCCAACTCTAACCTTGCCGTGCTGGGCCTTTTGGCCCGCATGGGGGCCGGGTTTGATATTGTCTCCGTGGGTGAGCTTGAGCGGGTGCTAAAAGCGGGCGGCGACCCCGCCAAAGTGGTGTTTTCCGGCGTGGCTAAGCAGCCCCATGAAATGGCGCGGGCGCTAGAAGTCGGCATCAAATGCTTTAACGTCGAGTCGCGCCCAGAGCTGGAGCGCCTGAATGCCGTGGCAGGTGAGCTGGGGAAAATCGCTCCGGTCTCGCTGCGCGTCAATCCTGATGTGGATGCGGGCACTCACCCTTATATCTCTACCGGCTTAAAAGATAACAAGTTTGGCATTCCGGTGGATGACGCGCTGGAGGTGTACCAACTGGCGGCCAGCCTGCCAAACCTGCGCGTGACGGGCCTAGATTGCCATATCGGCTCGCAGCTCACCGAAACCGCGCCGTTTCTAGATGCCCTGGAGCGCCTGTTGGTGCTTATGGAGCGCCTTCGCGAGCGCGGCATCGAGATCGACCATCTGGATTTAGGCGGCGGCTTAGGCGTGCCCTACCGTGACGAGAAGCCACCCCAGCCGTTCGATTACGCTAGCCAACTGCTGGCGCGCCTCTCCCGCTGGGAAGGCGGCGAAAAGCTCACGCTGCTGTTTGAGCCGGGTCGCTCTATTGCGGCCAACGCCGGGCTGATGCTCACCCGGGTAGAGTTCTTGAAACCCGGCGAGACCAAGAACTTTGCCATTGTCGATGCGGCCATGAACGACCTGATTCGTCCGGCGCTGTATCAGGCGTGGCAGGCGATTGTGCCGGTGGATACCCGCCAGCCTCGTGAGAGCGCCACCTACGACGTGGTCGGCCCTGTGTGTGAAACCGGTGACTTCCTGGGTAAAGAGCGTGAGCTTGCTATCGCCGAAGGCGATCTGTTGGCGGTGCGCTCCGCCGGAGCTTACGGTTTTGTGATGGCGTCGAACTACAACAGCCGCCCGCGCCCGCCAGAGGTGATGGTGGATGGCGACACGTACCACGTGGTGCGCGCTCGGGAAACGCTGGAAAGCCTGTGGGCCGGTGAGGCGTTGCTGCCGGAAGGGGCGCGCTGATGCTGCTGCACTTCACCAAAATGCACGGCCTGGGCAACGACTTCATGGTGGTGGACCTGGTCACTCAGCGGGCGCGCCTGCGGGACGAGCAGATCCGCCAACTGGCGGACCGGCGCTTTGGCATTGGCTTTGACCAACTGCTGATCGTCGAGCCGCCCCGCGACCCGGACATGGACTTTCGCTACCGTATCTACAACGCCGACGGCAGCGAAGTGGAGAACTGTGGCAACGGCGCGCGCTGCTTTGCCCGCTTTGTGCGCGACCAGCGTTTAACCCACAAGCATGAAATCCATGTGGAAACCGCCGGTGGCCCGCTGGTGCTCAATGTTCAGCACGATGGCATGGTACGGGTCGATATGGGTAGGCCGCGCTTCAACCCGGCGACGCTGCCGTTTGAAGCGCCGGGTGATCAACCGCTGCATGAGATAGATGTAGGCGGTGAAACGCTGCAGCTTGGCGTGGTCTCCATGGGCAATCCCCATGCTGTCCTCCAGGTAGAGAGCGTGGATAGCGCCCCGGTGGAGCGCTTGGGGCCGCTGTTGGAGTCGCATCCTCGGTTTCCCAAGCGGGTCAACGTCGGCTTCATGCAGGTGGTCTCGCCCAGCGAGATTCGTCTGCGGGTGTTCGAGCGTGGCAGCGGTGAAACCCTGGCCTGCGGCACCGGTGCCTGTGCGGCGGTGGCCAGTGGGATTCGTCAGGGGCTTCTGAAGAGCCCAGTGAAAGTGCACTTGCCCGGCGGGCAGCTCAGTATCGAGTGGCCTGACCCCGAAGCGTCACTCGTCATGGTGGGCCCTGCTACCCGGGTGTTTGATGGTCGGGTATCACTCAACTAATGCGAGGAGAACGGCGATGTCTCAAGCTCCTGAGCCGCGCAAAACGCTCGACCCTGACCAAGTAGCGTTTTGGCTGGCCCGTCACCCCGATTTTTTTATTGGCCGTGAAGGGCTGCTGCAGCAGCTCAAAGTGCCCCACCCGAATATCGATGGTGCTGTGTCGCTGCTGGAGCGGCTGGTGATCGACCTGCGCCAGCGAGCTGAAACGGCGGAAGGGCGGCTTGAGCATTTGCTGGAAACCGCTCGTCATAACGAGGCTCAGTACCGTCGCCTGCGGGAAACGCTGCTCAGCTTAGTTGAAGCGGAAGACCGTGATGCCCTGGCCCAAGCGCTGGCGACTCAGCTTAACGAGCGCTTTCAAACCCCGGCGATGGCCCTATGGTGTCCCGCGTCGTTAAGCGATGCAGAGTCCACGCCACCCCAGCCGCCACGCCATATTCTCGACCAGCACGCCAGCGCTCGCTTGGCGGCGCTGCTGGATGGCCGCACCAGTCGCTGCGCCAAGCTGAGCGTCAGCGATTGGAAGTGCCTACTGCCCCATACCAAAGCACCCCGTAAAGCGGGTTCCTGTGCGATTACACGCCTCTCGGCGGGGGAGCAGCTGGGTTATTTGCTGCTCGCTAGCCCCGACCCTGAATGTTACCGCGCCAGTATGGATACGCTGTTTACCGAGTACCTGGGCGATATTGTCGCGCGCCTACTGCTGCGGTTGGGGCCGGAGCCGCATGGACAGCGATAGCTTGCTGGCAGACACGGTCACTAACTACTTAGCGCAGCTAGCCACCCATGCCAGCCCGGCCACGGTGGCGGCCTATCGTCAGGATTTATCCGCCTTTTGCCAGTTTGCCGAACAGCGTGGCATCACTCAGGCCAGCGCGCTGGACACGGCGCTGGTGAGAGCCTTTCTAGGCGCCGAACGTAGCCGGGGGCTGGCGCCGAGAAGCCTAGCCCGCCGACGTGCGGCGCTATCTCGCTTTGCCGATGCGTTAGTGCAGCATCGTGTGTTGGCAGATAACCCGGTCAGCCTACTGCGCACCCCTAAGCAGCCCAGTCATCTGCCCAGACCGCTGGATGTGGATGCGCTGGCGCGCTTTCTGGACACGCCCCACGACGGCTCGCCGCTGGCGCTTCGCGACCAAGCCATGCTGGAGCTTTTCTACTCCAGCGGCCTGCGCTTAGCCGAGCTGGCGGCGCTGGATATGAGCCACTTAACGGCCAATCATGTGCGGGTGATGGGTAAGGGCAGCAAGCCCCGCCAAGTGCCGGTGGGACGGCGTGCCCAGCAGGCACTCACCGCGTGGCTCACCTGCCGGGCCAGTTTGGCGGCCAGCGCTGAAACGGCGCTGTTCGTCGGGCAGCGGGGGCAGCGGTTGGGGCATCGAGCGATCCAGAAACGCTTAGCACAGCTCTCGGTGGTGCGCGGCCTGCCCGAACATCTTCACCCCCACCGCCTGCGCCACTCTTTTGCCAGCCACCTGCTGGAATCTAGCCAGGATCTGCGTGCCGTGCAGGAGTTGCTTGGTCATGCCAATCTATCCACTACTCAAGTGTATACGCGGCTGGATTGGCAGCACTTGGCAGACAGTTACGATGCCGCCCACCCGCGCGCCAAACGCCGCCCCAGTGAGAGTTAATCATGGTCACGTTAGACGCCATCACCTTTGATTTGGACGACACCCTATGGGACAACCAGGGCGTCATGCTGAAAACCGAAGAGGGCCATTACCGCTGGCTGCTGGAAGCGCTGGCAGCATGGCGTGCTGCCCGTCAAGAGGCGCCGCTACCGTTAACGTATGATGAGGGCGTAGCGGATTACCTGAAGCGCCGCCAGCAGTGGGCAAGCCAAGTGCCTGAACGGCGAGGTGACTTTACCTGGCTAAGGCTACGAGCGTTGGAGGCCCAATTGGAAACCAGCGGTTTGCCACGCAGCGCTGCGCTGTTATGGGCCGCTGCGGCAATGAATGAGTTCCACCGCCTGCGGGTGCAGGTCACGCCGCACCCAGAGGCTGCTGGGCTGCTATCGGCGCTTGCCGAGCGCTATCGGCTAGCGGCGATTACCAACGGCAATATTCACCTTAAGCGCCAGCCATTGGCGGCCCACTTTCCGGTAGCGATTGCCGCTGGAGAGCTGCTGGCTCCCAAGCCTGACCCCAAGCCTTTTCTCACTGCGCTGGAGCGACTGAATACCGTGCCGCAGCGCGCCATGCACGTGGGCGACTCCTGGAATGAGGATGTGCTTCCCGCCCAGCAACTGGGTATGCATGCCGCCTGGGTGGCTGAATGCGGCGACCA
>Ga0098064_100185_pt1 | contig 13560 bp, 8 predicted proteins | sample 24BtaG_FD_77061 | JGI IMG/M metagenome (GOLD analysis project Ga0098064, IMG submission 77061) | Marine viral communities from Cariaco Basin, Caribbean Sea - 24B_WHOI_OMZ_CsCl | ecosystem: Environmental > Aquatic > Marine > Oceanic | place: Caribbean Sea: Cariaco Basin | collected 2014-11-08
ACAAGTCTTTGATGCTTGCAAAATTCCTTACAGCCACACAGCTAAAGGCAACCCTAGTTTCACCAAAGCGTTTTTAGCTAACCAAGAACACCCCGTGGCGCAGATGATTATGCGTGTAAGAGAACTGAACAAAGCCCACAAAACCTTTATCGACACCATCATCAAGCACGAGCACAACGGCAGGATTCATGCTGATATTAGACAACTTAAAGGAGAGGCCGGAGGCACAGTGACGGGAAGGCTGTCCATGAGCAACCCCAATTTACAACAGGTCCCGGCAAGAGATAAGGAACTGGGTCCGCTTATCCGTTCTTTGTTTCTCCCAGAAGAGGGACAAAAATGGTGTTCGGCAGATTTTTCACAACAAGAGCCTAGGATATTAACCCACTTTGCTTATCGTTCACGGTATGAAGGGGTTGATCCTATTGCCGAAGCCTTTATAGCCGGAGAAGCTGACTTCCATCAAGAGGTCGCTCGACTCGCCGGCATTGATCGTAAGACAGCCAAGACCATAGGACTAGGGATTATGTACGGTATGGGCAAAGGCAAGTTGGCGGATCAGTTGGGTGTGGATGTTGAAGAGGCCAGTGATATTTTAATGCGGTTCAATACCTATGCGCCTTTTGTTAGACAAATGGCTGACACGGTTATGCGTAGTGCAACCACGCGAGGGTATATTAAAACCCTGCTCGGACGACGTTGCCATTTCGATATGTGGGAACCACGCCAGTACGGGACAGGTCGACCAATGAAATACAAAGAAGCGATGCACGAATACAACGGAGACATAAAACGCGCTTTCGTTTATAAGGCATTGAACAAGCTAATCCAGGGGTCAGCCGCCGACATGACAAAGAAAGCGATGCTGGACTGCTATAATGCGTCCTACGCGCCTTTATTACAGGTACACGATGAACTTGTCTTCTCTGTTTCCGATAAAAGGGAAGTCGAAGGCATAGTAAAGATCATGGAAGCCGCCGTTGAACTGGAGGTCCCGAACAAGGTGGACGCAGAACTGGGAAAAAATTGGGGGGACTCTATGTCCTAATCCACAGTTGCTATTCATCTTATACTTTTGTATAATTTAACACGATTTAATATAAGGAGGTCCCATGGACACGACTAAATGGAAAAGCGTAGCTATACGCACAGACATTGTAAAAATAGCAGAGAAAATTTCAAAGAGAACAGAGAGACCTAAGAGCTATGTTTTTGCCTACGCTATTAAACGTTTGGCCGAGGATATTGATAAAGGCGTTGCTCAGTGAAACAAGACATTCTTTTCTCCTCTCCCTATGAATACGCTGACCTTTCTCGTGAAACCACGGACAAAGGCCGCGTTTATTTAAACGGAGAGGAAAGGCTGCCCTCTGTCACCACCATTCTTTCTAAGACCAAACCGGAAAACGACAGCCTACAACAGTGGATTGAGCGGGTAGGGAAAGAGGAAGCAGAGCGCATACGGAACGAGGCTGCGGCCAGAGGTACCGAAATGCACGAGATTCTTGAAAAACAGTTAAGGGAAGGCAGCATTTGGGACTATTACCCAGACACCCACGAAAAAAAGAGAGCTTATAAAATGGCTTGCACTATCATGGACCAAGGGTTTCCGTCCATTGACCAAGTGTACGGCTGTGAAGTGCCTTTATATTACCCAGGGAAGTATGCCGGCACCGCTGATGTGATTGGAAAACACTTAGGCGAGGAAGCTATCATGGATTTTAAACAAACCAACACACCTAAAAGACGAAGGCGCTATGTTTGGGACTACTTCCAACAGCTTGCCGCTTATGCGACAGCACACAACGAAATTCACGCCACTGAAATTAAGAAGGGCGTGATTATGATGTGTTCAGTGGACGGCTTTTATCAGGAGTTTGTCCTAGAAGGACGTGAATTTGAACGCGCAGCAGACGCCTGGAACACCAGACTGGAAAACTTTATTCTTCTTCTCGAACAGACGCAGGATCAAGCTCAGGACCAAGAGGAAGCCCATTAAAATAATCGTAGATAATTTCCATAGCGTTGTCGTCCCAAAAGCGAATAGAGCGAATCCCTTCGTCGCGTTCTAGTTGTTCCGTTCGGGTTTCAAATTGTTTCTTGAGCGTTTTTGAAGGCTTTATAGCAACATTAAGGCCCTCCTCAATCAAATCTCTTCTTTCTTTTTTACTGACAAACCGGTCTTTTTTCACGGTGTCCAACTCCTCGGTATTTGCGTTTAGTTGTTCCGCGGCCTTAAAGGTATTATGAATAGTCTGATTGATAAAATAAGTTGCTTTCTGTGACTCTAGCCATGCCGACTCTAGCTCTTGTGGTGTCACTGCTCCACGATTATAAGCCACCCGACTAAAAATCTTTTTAGCGTCCCTTTTCTGGTTAAGAAGATCGGACAAAGCAAAGTTCAAACTGGAAGTAGGATTAACCCGATTAACTTTTATGCCAAAAAAAGATTTCCAAGCATCGTTTAATTCTTGTTTGTTGCCAAAATTATCGTAGGCCTGTTCCTCTGCTCGTTGTCCACGCAGTATTTTCCCCCCAGCCGCAGTTATTCCAGGCTGTGTTCTGTCCCACAAATATTTAAGATAGGTTGTAGCTTCTTCCGCTGCGCCATTAAAAGGCAGCGCCTCTCTCTTAGCGGGATTAAAGATAGGTTTACCGGTGTTACTGTTCCTGTTTTGGAGGACATCTAAAGCGGCCTGATGAAAAATACTGGGCTCCATATAAGGCTCCATAAACTCAGTTATGGTTTTGGCCATGGCAATCGACGCACTTTCCCCAATTCCCCTGCCTTCTTCTCGACCCTCCTCGTACTCTCGAAGCGTGGCAAAAGGAACCCTTGCAAGATCATCGTAAACAAGAACATAGCTTCCATCAATATAATCAAAACCACCACCCTCTGCTTCATCTTTCTTTTCTATCGGAATTAACAGGTTGTTCTTTGCCCAATCTGCAAGGAAAAACCTACTTGCCTCTAGGTCTTCGTCGTCTATGTCGTGCATTGCTTGTCCAATAGCCTGAGCTGCTGCTCCGATACCGAAAGCCGAGACACCGTATCCAGCCATTCTCGCAGCACCTCGTTTTTGTATTTGCCAGTTATTAGAGCCCATTTCTTTAAACGCAAGCGCATTGATATTGGCGCTGGTTCTAACTAACTCTGTAGGGAAGGCAATAAAGTTTCCAAAGGGAGCGCCCACCCCGCTTCTTAAAATATCAGCAAAACCTCCCACATAATCATAGTTGGGCACCGTTTGTCTAACATAGAAAGCGGCTAATTCTTCTCGTGCCGCTATAAAATCATTTTTGTTTAGTGTTTCTTGCATACCCAATTCTCTGGACCAGTCGAGCATTTCCTTGTAGTCCGCCTCTGTTTTAAATATTTTCTCAAAGTTTTGTAGTTCAGAGTAATACGCAATAATTTTCCAAAAATCATCCGCAGCGGTATAAAACTGTTCGGCTCTCTTATATTTGTCCCTGAGAGGGCTCCATAAAATAGCCGTAAAGTCTCCGGCTTCCTGGAACATTCCGGAATTAGCCAGCCTAAACGTATTCAAAACATCTCCTAAGCGGACACTGGTGTTAAGAACCCCTAATTCTTGTAGGCGCCTATAGGTTCTTTGAGCATTTTGTCTTGCGCTAATGGGGCGCCCCTGAGAATCAATGCCTCCTTCCCAGAGCTCGTGAGAAATTATTTTCATGGCTTTGGGAAAATTTCTGGCTATTCCTAGGATGTGTCCATTCCCCATTACGAACATGGTCGCACTGATAAAGTTTCTGATTTGTGCGGGCGGACTGAGCACGATTTTACCAAGCTGTGTCCATGCCTTAGGTGTTAGTACAAGGTTTTTCCAAATAGACGCGTTCATACCACTGGTAATCATTTCTTGCGCTGCCCCCATTTGCCCTAAAGCCTCAGCAACACCCCTAGTTGTGTACATTCCATTAAAAGGATTGTAGCCCTCTGTATTAACTTGATAATAAAACCCCTTGTCTTTGCCCAACCATCCCGGAGCCTTTCCTAGCTGCTCTCCAGTTAAAGGCACAGGAGAAAAAAGTCTTTGTCCCGCTTCTTCGTTCAATACAGCTAAGGTCTGCCAAAAACGATTGTTTTCAAGCAGCGCAGAAAGCCTAGCTGTGGTCACGGCTGCCGCTTCTAGCGGGTTAGTCACCTCTCCCATTAAAGCCCTTATTGGCTTAGGTATTCTTTGCCTTATTAACAAAACATCTTTGGTCAAAGACTCAAACCCGATTTCCCCTGTCGAGGCTGGATCGTCTCTCCCTAATACACGCAACCCAGTAAACGACTCAATAGGCTGCTGGTGGGCCATTCCCGCAGCAATTCTTCTTGTCTCTTGTTTAGCTGCTTCCCTAGAAGAACCTCTTTCAACAAGCATTTCTTCAACGGCAGCGATGTTTTTCCTTATTTCCTTAGCGCTTTTTGTCGGCAGGTTTCTTTGCCACCAACTTGTTGGATCATAGAAACCACCCGCTTCAAATATCTTATAAGAACGCGTCATGTAATTGCCGAGGTTTTCTTTAATTACCTCTTCTAAAGCCGCTCCTTTTCTTTTGGTTTGAAGAAGTTCTTGAGGAAGTTCTCTTAATAAACGCTCACTCATCATATCAATAAAAGAACGTATCTCGAGGAAGGGTTCTCTGAGAGACGGCGACAAAAGCCGGTTGGCCGCTTGAGCCGGATTAAGCTTAACTGCCTTTGGATCTAGTATTTGTTCGAGCTCTAAAATATCTCCTTTTAAAATATGTCTGGTAATCAAAAGTTTTTGTTCCTCTTTATTTAATTGAATCCAGGTTTCCCGGCTAGGGCCTTCATAAGCAGCAATGTCCTCCCCTGAAAGGGCCTCAAAAGTAGCCAGCGTTTTTTCTATTGCTTTAACCCTCTCCCTGCGTTCAGCTAGCTCCCTTTCTACCTCCGCTGTTTCGGCCTCTTCAACAACGTTTCCGTCAGCGTCCTTAATGTTCTTTGTGGTACGCTTAAATCTTAGAGTGGTTGCGTTAAGCGCTCGTCTTAATGCCTCTTGTGCCATTTCTTCGTTCGCGTATTCTCCGTGAGACACCGAATGGGAGAGAGCCATCTCTGTTCTTTTAGCGGCCTGGTTTATAAACTGGTTCATTTTACGGATGTTCGCAATTCTTTGACGCTTTGCCATAAAACCGCTCCACCCCAAAGGACCACTAGGAGCAAACCAATGCCTAAGCGCCCCGATGATTCCGCCTATTGGATCTCCTTGAGGAGTAAGATCCGGGTTGTGCTCTAGTCTTACCTCTTTGACCACCACTTTTTTACGCTTATCTCTTTTTGCCTTTTCATAGCTATCAAAAAGACCTGAGCCCCCTGTAAGGACACCTTCTTCGTCAGCCACCACGTTTCTTTGTTCAAAATCAAGGTCGTCTTTTCTTATATTAGAAGAGCCTTCGGGCATTACTTCGTGCAAGGGTTTGCCGTCAACCTCATAAGTGATCTCCACAGCAGTACCGGCTTCTCCTGTCTCTCTGTCAACAAACTGTTCCCAAGTCTCGTCTATTCCCCAGGTCGTTCTCTCAACATCGCCTTCCCTAACTGTCACGATGTTGTATTTTTGACTAGGCCCTTCTTTTTCTATTTTTTTCCGATAACGGCCTTTGGTAAACGGCAAAAGTTTTGTGCGATTATAGCCTTTACCCTCATAATAATTTTCCATTCTTTGTTTGTGTCGAAAAAGAAAAACATCATGGTCTAAAAGCATTTGCACTATCTGTTCATTAGTAGCCACTTTTTTTCCTATCACCTTTCCTTTTTTATCAAACACTTCTGTGGAGGCGCGTAGTCCTCGGGCCTTAAGCATTTGTACAAGGGCCGGACGCTTTTCTTTTAACAAAAGTTTTTTCCTGTCTTGATATTCTTTGGTCAAAGCGGCCCTAAACAAAAGGGACGTAGAGTTGCCTTCCTCCGCTCTTCTGTCTATCGCATGACGGTCAAGGATTCGATTAATTAAAGAGCCTACCGATTGCTTTCGATTAGTGTCAATTGTAGGGATGTCTTTTTCGCCCTTCTTTTCCAGGGTAGAGCCTTCGGCTATAAGAATTAGCTCGTTAATACCTTCTGGACCCCTTTCTGCAATTGCTTCTAGTTCTGCCCGAAGTTTTTGTCTTTCTACAATTTCTTGTGGCGAAAGGTTGCCAAACTCTTCAACGAGGTACGCATACATAAGGTCCTTTTTCTTTTCGGTAATAGCGTCATTTGTGAGTTTTTCTATAGCCTCTTTCTTTGTTCTTACTTTTTCAAGATCGAGCCCTCTTGCTTTACCCTCTTCTTTTAGTTCTCGTAACTTCATGTCTTTCCATGTCTTACCCTCAAGGTTTACTTGATCTTGAACCTCTTGTTCCATGGTTTCAAGTTGCGTAGCAATTTCCTTTTCGTTTTGTAAAAGTTTATTGGTTTTCCCTTGGCTGATATAACCCGACACCCCACCCATGCTGACACCACCTATGGCGCCTAAAGAAAACGCATTGAGTAAAGCGCTTTGCAACTGCCCTTCTTCGCTGGCTATTCCTGTTGCTGATTCTGCCATAGCGTCTTCGATATATTCTTGGCTTGCCTCTGTGCTACCCTCAATTAAAGAAGCGGCAAGGGCTTGAGAAACAGCAGCCTGTGCTACACTTTTTTCTACCCCTTCGGAAATTAGTTTATCGGTAATGTCTTTAATGGAGGCCTTCTTTAAAATAACAGGCATCAATGGCTTAAGACCGAAAGCAACCGAGGCAACGTCAAGAGCACCAACCAGTGCTCCACCGGTGAACGCTGCACCGGGATCCTCGAAGTCTTCCCCGGCTCTGGCTTTCATCTCACGATCTACCTCACCGGTGCTGAGTATAAAAGAAGGAAGGAAAGCGCCTAAAGCACCACCTAAAACCGCACCAACCGCAGCTCCCGGGACTCCTCCAACAAAGGTTCCCGCCGTGGCCCCCGCTCTACCGCCAGCGATCGCTGTCGGCATAGAAATTGCAATGGAGGGAAGGATTTGTGCAATCCCTTGTTTGATAAAAGGCACGAGGTCCCCTATATCTTCAAAGTCCTCAACTTGCATAGGCCTGCCGTACTTAGCAACCTGTCTTTCGTTAAACCTAACTCCCTCATCCCCTACTTCTATAAGCCTCTCTGACCCTGTTGCTTCTCCAAGAACGCGTAACCCTGCCCAACCACTTGCTTGTAGTTCGTCAATGGTTCTGCCTAATATGGGGAAAAAGCCTTCGTCTCTTGGATCACCGGAAGGCAAAGTTTCTTCAGGCATTTCTGTAATTGGAGTTATGCTTTGGTCATCATCAAACCACGCAGAAAAAGGGTTTTCTCTTTCTTCTTCGGGTGGGGTTGTTGGAGGAGGAGTGTCTTCAAACCATGCAGAAAAGGGGTTTTCTCGAGCCATGTCTTACCTCTTTGTGCCGCGTTTCCAAATCTCTACAATTTCTTTGTCTGTGTAAAAAACATCTTTGTTTGGTTTTTTCTGAGAAACAAGCATGTTGTACAACTCAGGGAAAGTTCCCGTTATAGGAGCAGGTTTGCCTTCAATCTGTATGGTTTTTTCTCCTTGTAAACTAGGCGCATATCTTTGCATATCTTCCACCGAATACGCAGAGAAAAGTTCTTTATAGTTTCCTTCAAGTAAAGCATTCGTAATTTGAGCTTGAGGGCTTTTTTGTCCTAGGACCACGGTTCTATAAGTATCCAACTCTGACTTAAGTAAGGCTTTTGCTTCTGGATCTGTTTCATTTGCTAGTCTTGTTTTAAGATCATTCATGGCGTCTATCAATTGTTGGTTTACACCTGTGTTTGTTTTTGCAAGTTCTGCCTCCATTCTAATTTCATCTAACTTCATTTCATGCTCCAGGGTTGTAATCAGCCTGTCCATTTGCATTTTTGTTCCTTCTTCAAGACCCATTTCTTTTAGGCTGTTGATGGCGTTAAGTTGTGCCAGCTTAACGTCTCTTAAAGCCTTAACATCGTTAGTGCGTCTGGCTTCCGCTGCTTTTTTGTCTAGGCCCGCTAATTGCGCCCTTACGTCTTGTGCATTGTTTTTTGCTTCTAACTCATATCGTTTTGCTAAGGTTCTTCTTTGAGCAAAGGACGGTTTTCCAGAGGTCTGCGCTCTTAAAACAGCCAGTTCAGGAATATTTTTTTCATAGGCAACTAGAGTCTTACCAATAGCCGTGTTCGCATCTGTAATAGCCGTGTTAGATTTCTCTATCTCGGCGTCATAGACGTCGGTCAGGTCTTTTGCGCCTTTCTTAATCCCTGTTTCAAGAGTAGCTGCCCTGCCTTCAAAACCTTTTTGAAGGTCCGTTATTGCGTCTAATGCTGCTTGAATAGAGGAAGATTGAGTAGAAGCAGGGGTTGTTCCGTCTGGACCCGGTGTTGTTCCGTCTGGACCCGGTGGTGGTTGGTTTGGTCCGCCTCTTTTCTTCGCATCAACTACAATCTCTTCGAGTTCGATAGGCATGGGCCTGAGATTACCTTCTTCATTAAAAGATTTACCGTATTGTCTTATAAGTTCCATATTATCTTTTATAGTTCCCGCTTCCATAGGTAATATTGTTGTTCCTGTTCCTCCAACGTGAGGAAGTATTTTAGGTTTAGTAGAACCCATAAACTTCCCGGTTTTCATGGCCTCGACAAGATCAGCAACTCGGGTGTCTCCCAGTTGTTCTTTTCTTCTTTTTATAAGCTCATCGGCAGGCATTAACCTTTCTTCCATTCTTCTTTTGGTAAGTGTTTCTGGATCTGTTTCCGTTTCATACATTTTTCTCAGCTTAGCTATTTCAGGGCCGTATTTTTTAATCATAAGGGCTTCGGCCTCTTTTAAAGACACCCCGCTCTCTCTTATGTCTTCATCAATCCAAGCCCATTCCTCCGGCACTTCCGTTACACCACCGTCTTCATACCCTGGAATCAGTCCGCCTCTCTTGGCTAGGATAGCGGTGTCCATTAACGGTTCTTCACTACCCACTTCAGGGGTTTCAAACACAGCGACCAGTTCTTGTTGGTAAGGCTCAAGGTCTTCACTGCTAATTAAATTGGCGTCCATTGGAACTTCTGGATAATTTTCCATAACCTCTTGTTCAATAACATTGGCGGAACGAGCAAGGCTGTCCATGCTCCGTTTAATAATGAAAGAAGGGTCTTCGCCCTGTGCTGCTTCAGCTTGAGCCGTGCTTTTTAATATATTAAACTCTTCATCCAGTTTACTTTTGGCTTCTTGTTTAGCGAACGCAATTATAGGTTCGTCGTCTTCCACTTCTTCGGCGTCCATAGCCAGTTCAATAATGCCCCGTTCGTTTGGAACATTTCTCTCAGGTGCAGCCCCAGGTGCGGGTTCAGCGGAAACAGACGCAATGCCTGATCCCCCCTGTCCAGCCATCTGGTTTAACATTGGATTAATTTCTACAATCTCTTCGCCTTCAAACAACCCCCCTGTTTGAAGTCTAACAATGCCTCCGTGCCTCATTTTAGGAGCGCCTCTTTGTGTCTCTATAGCTTTCGCCAAGTCCTGCATGACTTGTTCTTTAGGAACCTGGTGCCCACCGGCAATGTTCTTAGCGTGCCAGTGAATCTCCGACTCATAGTCTCTAGGCAAACGGAAACGATTCGGGTCACTCGATGAAAAAAGACGCGCTGTTTTTTCTATTTCCTTTTGATATTCCGCTTCTTTAGCCAACTGTTCTTGTCTGTACGCAGGCATTTCTTCGACCACGCTTCCTTGCTCGTACCCAGAAATACCTTTAGGCATACCCACGGGACCACCGCCCATCATGTTAGTAGGGTTTTTAAATAAAGGTCTGTGACTCCAGCCTGCCATTACTGGGTCCCAAAATATTCAAAAAGGAGGTCTTGTATAGTGGGCTGTCCTTCTTGAAAAGGGTTATAGACTGTACTAATCCCCGTTGTTGGTCCTTGCGGCAACATTCCTTGCATCATCTGGGAAAGGAACTGCATTCTTTGGTAAGGCTCTTTAGCTAATTGATTGGCAGCATCGAACTGCGAACCGTACATAGTGTCTTGTATACCTCTGGCCGTTTGACCAAGACCGCCTAGTGTCGCCATTTGGTTACGTAAGAGTTGTTGTCCTGTTCCTCCGAGGCCCGCGATCCCCGATCCAAGGGTCCCGTACATACCAGCTCCTGTCATACCCATTTGCCCTGCTTGCTGCATCCTTCGTTGCTGATCGGCAAAAGCGTTTTGTGCTTGTTGTTGTGCTTGAGAGTATCCTTGTTGTCTTAGTTGTCCGGCTGTGCCCGCCATACCTTGACCGAGTTGATTAAAGCGTTCTTGTGCCATGAGTCGTCCACGACCGCCACCATAGGCTCCTGAACCTACTGCACCGGCCCTTGATTGCATGTCTTGTTGTGTAAAGTTTTTGTACACATCATCAAGAGATTTTTGTACCACTTGATCTTCGTAAGGGTTGTAAAAGGCTTTGCCCATACTTGGGTCATACGCCTGTGCTCCCATGTATCCGGCTTGTGTCCCTTGGCCCAGGGCCCCGAGCCCTTGTCCATAAGCTCCCCCCGCTTGTTGTAAGTAGGGATGAAAACCGCCCAAGCCGCCACTGAGCGCTCGTGCCTGCATTTCAAACGGATCTAGTCCAGCCACCCCCCGTTGAGGCGTAGGCATAGGGTCGCGAACCAGGTTTGTTAGATTGTCAAAGAACCCACGTCGATATTGCTCGACCCAAGGGGCTTCAAAACCAATCGTGGAGCTAGGACCGTATTCTCCCCCCGGCATCGTGTCTGCCAAAACAAAATTTCCTTCAGCGTCTTTAGTATAATACTCGCCCATTATCTCATTCCCATTTGTTCCGCTTGTTGCATTAATTTATATAATCGTTTGGCCCCTACATTATCCGTTGCTTTTTTGGTAAACACAAATTCTCCCGGTTCAAGGAAAGCTGGAGTGATGTCCCCATGGCTTTTAAGCCCCATAATTCCGCCTTGCTCACCGCCCTCTATTTCTTCCACTAAAGGCAGTCCTCCAACGTGCGTGGCTGCGGGCATTGGTACCCCTTTGTTCATTGCGTATTTTTGCCCCTCAAGATAGTTAGGCCCTAGTCCCTGCATTACCATGCTTTCCTTGGAAGGCAGGCCCCAGTCTTTTCCGACCTTGCTTTGCGATGCCATTTGTCCTACGGGGACCTCCAACCGTTTAACCATTTCCAAATCTTTTTTCCCCGCTAATAGTTGTTTTAAAAGTTCGGACCAGTCTCCTTCTTTTGCCGAATCTCCTATTGAACCTTGGCCAAGACCGAATATATCTAAAATATTTCCTAATGCTCCAGGCAGCCCTGCTCCAATGCCGTCACTAAACTGTCCGCCAAATATTTGTCCAAGAAGACCCCACTTTCCTGCTCTTCCATAGTCTCCCTCAATACCTTTAATGCCACTTAAGAGATCAAAAAGATCAGCTAGACCTCCGGACATTTTTGAGGAAGCAGAACCAGAATAAGGGCGCCACTCTGTTTCTTCACTAACTACTTCCCCTGTTTCAGAATCAACTGTCTGGGCATTATGGGCTTCCCATTGTTTTCCTTGACCGTCTGTAAAAACATCTCCCTCGTTAGCTTCTTTAGGGTACCCATCTTCATCTAATTGATCTTCAGAATAATCCACAGCCGAAGACTCAGTGTAATTGTTAGCCGAAGACTCAGTGTAATTGTTAGCCGAAGAACCTGTGTAATTGTTGTCAGCATTATTGTTATTACCAGAGCCTCTATCGTTCAAGTAATCGTCTAAACCACTGCCTTGTCCCGCAACAGTTGTCCCACTTGAGGCATAACCACTTTCTTCTTTCCACTGGTCTCCAAACTGTATCCATTCCTCGGGACCCATTGGACCTTTATGGCCAAATTTGTCTATGTACCACCTGGCAAATTTAAACGCATCCATAGGCGTCATAGTTACAGGCATGCCTAAACTTTCAACTGTTGGTAGCTCGTTTTCAAAAGGGTTTGTCATTGCATTTGACATATTATCCTCCCCACCATTGCGGCAAGGACCTTATGCCTAAAGGGTTTTCAGAGAGAAACTTTTCCAGTTCCTCTTGAGGTATTCTTGGCGCGGGAGCACCTACAGCGGTGCCGTGTTCTTGCATGTAGGGGGCTATTTCCTCCACAAAGTTTTTCGGCATTCCATAGCTTGTGGCCAAGCTCGGTAAAGCATTAACACCCGCTGCTCTTAGTTCTTCTCTTGTGCCTACTTCGCTGCCTCTTCCAAAATTTTTCATGTAGCGCCACTGCCGGTATTCCGCAGGGGTGCCGTATTTGTCTTGTTGGCGCTGAGCTTCTGCCACTGCATCTGCTTCAGACATGCCTTGAGCTATATAGGTCTGAGGATCTATTTTTTCAGCTATGAAAGCCATGTCACGGGACGTTTGTTTGTCTTCAGCCACTCTTGCCCATTCTATTCCCCGCGCAGTGGTGTTCCTGCCTCCAGGTCGAGGTCTTTTGTAGCCTCCTCTTTGTCCCATAGGCATTTGTGCCGCAATTCCGGCAATACCTTTGGTTCCTTTCCATGGGGGGTTTCCACCAAATTTACCAGCCACAGTTCCTCCGTATTTGTATCCTTTATATCCCGAAGCATATGCTGCCCGGGCTTGTCTTGCTGCTCCGGCTTTTGTTGGATAAGTCTTTCCGGACTTACCCCATTTATAGCCGCCGTTTGTTTTTGTTATAGGCATTATAGTATTGGGACCGTGGTTGCACCGTTTGTCGACACTGTTAGTTTGCCGAGCTGTCCCGTGGCCTTCACACCCTTTCCACTGGGCGCGTATAATGTTTGCCACTCTTTGCCATCAAAGACCTGAAGACCGTCTTCTGTCAGGTTCCAAATGATGTCTCCACGACTAAACAAGTTTTTATCGCGGACCGTGTTAGTATACTGATAAGTTGCCGTGGGATCAAAGCCTTGTAAATTTAATTCCAGGATTCTTACTAAACGGTTAAATAAATCGGAGTCCACTTCGTCCATGGCAGTGGGCAATCGTGTGTCCAGTAATCGTGCCACTATCTTCGCCCGTCAGACCTAGTATTAAGCCTCATGTCCCCGAGCCTCCAACCAACCCCAAGCCTTTCATTGGTTGTCGCATCGTCGTCAGACTCTAAGCGAACCACTGCTTGTCGTGCCCTTCCTCGTAGATCAACTTTAGTTGTGCTCGCTGTTACTTGATTAGTGCTTTTGGTTGTTAAAGTCTCATTAGGAAAATTTCTTGTTTTTAACACAAAATTAACCACTTGGTCCGAGCCACCGTCACCGAGAAAACGAACATCGGGTATAGCATTTTGTATTTGTGTATAGGTGTTGCCTATACCGTCCAAGGCAAAATCACCGGATTCAATATAAACATTGTCCATGGGTGAACCGTCTGCATCATTCCCTGTTTCATGCTTATAAACATAATTGCTTGTGTCTACTCCGGTTGCTCTCGGATAAGGCTGTACGCCTTCATCCAGCCATGCGTAACGGGTTAATTGCCCATAAGCCCAAACTTTCTCCTGATAGTTGTACGTCACATAGCGGTCA
>Ga0098064_100191_pt1 | contig 13460 bp, 14 predicted proteins | sample 24BtaG_FD_77061 | JGI IMG/M metagenome (GOLD analysis project Ga0098064, IMG submission 77061) | Marine viral communities from Cariaco Basin, Caribbean Sea - 24B_WHOI_OMZ_CsCl | ecosystem: Environmental > Aquatic > Marine > Oceanic | place: Caribbean Sea: Cariaco Basin | collected 2014-11-08
CTAATAAGCAGCAGGGATGGAACTCTGTAGCATCTCTGTTTAAACTAGCTTATACTGCTATATTGCTAGCATTATGTGCAGCGTACTTGACTAAAGAGACTCATATGCTGCTGCTTATCGTTGCATGCCGCTGTTGCATTGCGAGCTTAGCGGCGATACTAATCAAATATCTTCTTAAAAAAAGGGGAGGTAAGACCTCCCCTTAATGGTTATGTTTCGTCAGTTACAGCAACAGCGTCCTCCTTTACTGGGTTAAGAGCGTGAATAGCTTTCATAATCTCAGTCTGCACGTTATGTAACGCACGGCCCTGAGTCTTATTGATCTCAGCTTTCAATGAATCAAGCTTAGCATCCACCTGTGCCATTGTGACACCAGTAGCAGGAGCAGCTGGCTCCTGGATGGGTACTTGCTGACCATTGACTTCAGCAGTAGGCTGAGCATTAGGTCCAGGCATAAGTACTCTCTGCCCGTAGGCATCGGTCATTACTACAGCCATGCCCTGAGCGATCTGCTGATCCTCACGAGCTGCATTAAGCAGGTTAAACATTGGAAAGTTACGCTGTGTCATGCCTTTGAGCATGGCACACTTAATGATCTGTTCAGTTATAGTCATGTTAATGACTCCTTTCATATGTTAATCAACATAAACTTCTTTAAATCAAAATACAAAACAACGTAAATCCTATTTACGAAAGTCCTCTTTGAGACCGGTCTACACCGTTATAACGCTCCATATCAAAATGATGCTACTGTTGACTACAACATGGTCATTCATGTAATTTTGCTTATGAAAAGAAAAGAAAGTAAGATAAAGAAAAGAAAGGTTGGAGGGGGTATAGTATTATAACTAATATAGCATATATATATAATATATATATATATAATATATATATAGCATACATGCAGGGACCGGTAGAATGGGAATAAGTTTAGATTTCATAGCAAATTTGCCTTTAGAGTTGCAGGAGGATATTTTGGAGATGATATCTAGGAGGATAAACAAGGAGTATCCTTTAGAGATAGATGAAAAAGTATATTTTGTAGAGAAGCCTGTAGCTGATTTGGTAAAGCAGTTGACTAATAGGTGTATTAGATGTGAGGAGAAATTAGCGAGGGATCATGGAATACAAAAAGATTAGGGGTAAGAGGCATTACGTTTATGACAGTAAAGATGAGTTTATGCAGCATATGGCTCATCTTGAAGGGACGAGATATACAGATAAGAAGATAGTAGATAATTGGAGGGATGGTGCAGAAGGTGATTGGGTGTTAAGTGATGATGACAGGGTAGTACAGTTATTGAAGGTAGCAGCATTGAATCATCCTAATGACAGGAAGAATTACAAATGGGCAAAGAATTATGTAAGGACTATAGTAGGGACGTTTGTCAATAATGAGAAGACATTTATGGATACTGATTTTGACCAGCATCCTAATAGGTACACATTTTCTAAGAAGATAAAGTACACAAGTAAGAGAGTAACAAAGCGTAAGAAGGTAACGAACAATGAAAAAATCTTCGCTACTAATGTCGTTTCGGGAATGGGCCCGGTTAAAGCTTATATTGATGCGTTTCAAACTGTTACTGATGAGAATAAAGCTAGGAAGAAGGCATTAGTACTTTTAAAACAGGAGCGAGTAATGCAAGAAATAGAGAAGTCTGTATTAGACGTAGCTAAAGAGCTAGGAGTAGATCATAGGTATATACTTAACAGGCTGAAGACATTAGCAGATGATAGTGAAGATGATAATATAATACTTCAGTCTACAAAAGAGTTAGGCAAGATTATAGGTACATCTACGAATACAGTAAAGCAGAGAGATGTAGGAGTCTTTGGGATGTTCCAAGGCTTCTCTCCTGAGCAGTTAAGTGATGCTAAAGGACAAGTTCTACCAGATGCACCTAAAGAATTAGTGTTAAATTCCTCAAAGGAATAATATGCCTGATTCTTATACAAATTCTGGATTCTCTAGCACAAAAGAGAAACCTAAGAAGAAGAAACGAAATGTATTTTCTAAAGAGGAGATACAGAAGATACATGATGATGCTTTTAGTAAACCATGGGAAGAGAATGCCAGGAAGGCTGAAAGTATAGTATGGCGTAAGGCAAATCCAGATGCTCCAACTACGATGGGACAGTGGTTTGCTAAAGAGAGGCTGCCATCTAAAGAGAAAGACCCTGAATTAAGAAGGAAACAACAGAGAAATCTTGCATTCCTAATTGATATGTTTGTCCCTCAAGATGTAGAAGAGGGATTGCTAGGTGCTGTTGGTAAGGTTTTTTCTTTATATAGAGGAACTGTGAAACAGCCATTTAGAAAAATGATTCAAAACGTAGACGTTCCAGGTAAAGGAAGGCAATTAAGATTGACAGGCAGTGGGTTGTATGCAAAAGATGAACCACATACTTTATGGACAGCATTAGATATGATGGAAGCAAGGCAATATCCAATGACAGCCGATGTTAAGACACGCAGAATGCAAAAAGAATTTCAGAAATTTCTTGGCAGGCCTCTTGTTGAAGGGCCTGAAGGAGATTTAATGAATGAAGAATTGATAAATATGTTTAGGTCTCAAGTAGCTGGTGTTTATGAATTTAGAGCGCCAGAGAGATTTATTATTGGTGAAGCTGAATCTGGTAGGCATTTTGGCACAAAAGATTTTTTTAAATACCAGTCAAAAGGTCATGTCATTCTTCCACATGGTATAAAACCAGGATATATAAGAAACTTCTATCCTTATGACCAGGCATTACCAGTTGGTCAATCAAAGATATTAAAATCAGTAAGAGATTTTTATGCTTCTGGGGCATCTTTGCTCTAATGAACATAAACAGTAGAAACGTATCTGAAGCAGAAGAAGTATTTGCACTAGCACAAAAAGATTTAATATCATTCGGCAAGCTGTTTCTTCCAGACGACTTTAACCGTAGTGAAACCCCTCCATTCCACTATGAGGTCGCAGATTCCATCGATAATAAAGAAGTTAAGCAGCTTGCTATTATTCTTCCTCGTGGTCACGGTAAGACTGTACTAACAAAAGCATCAGTCTTAAAGGACTTTGTATTCTGTCCTCGTGATGATATGTTCTTTTACGCTTGGGTATCAGCTACCCAGAAGCTCTCAGTAGGTAATATGGACTATATAAAGCATCATCTCGAGTATAATGATAGATTCCTATATTACTTTGGTAAGATGAAAGGGCCTAAGTGGACAGAAGAGGATATTGAACTTTCAAATGGTTGTAAACTAATATCTAAGTCAAATGTAGCAGGTATTCGTGGAGGTGCAAAGCTTCATAAGAGATACGACTTGATCATCCTTGATGACTTTGAACATGAGGCAAATACTATTACAAGAGATGCTCGTGATAAGAACGCTAACCTTGTAACTGCTGTTGTCTACCCTGCTATTGAACCTCATACTGGAAGATTAAGAGTGAATGGAACCCCTGTACACTATGATTCTTTTATAAACAACCTCTTGATTAACCATGCTAGAGCTGAATCCGATGGAGAGGATTTTGCATGGAAGCTTATAACATATAAAGCTTATACTGATAATGGTAGCCCTCTTTGGGATTCTTGGTTTCCTTTGTCTAAATTAGAGGAAAAGAAGAAATTCTACAGGGATTCAGGACAAGCATCCAAGTTTTACCAAGAATATATGATGGAAGTACAAAGTGCTGAGGATGCATTATGGACAAGAGATCATATAAAGTATTGGAAAGGTTATTATGACTATGATGCTGATGAGAACCAGAGCTTTCTTGTAGTAGAAGGTGAGAGATTCCCTGTTAATTGCTTTGTAGGTTGTGACCCTGCGACAGATATTGATACAAAAGAGTCTGATTTTTCTGTCATAATGTGTATAGCTGTAGATAATGATAATAATCTATATGTTCTTGAGTATGAAAGACACAGAAGTATTCCTACAATAGGCGCTAAGAACGATGAGAACGAAATAATAGACCGTAAAGGTGTTGTAGACTATATATTAGAGATGCATCAGAAGTACCATTGCATATCTTCTACTGTAGAAGACGTAGCAATGAACAGAAGCGTCTTCCAAGCCTTAAATGATGAGAGAAGAAGGATAAATAAGTTCGATGTAGCTGTAATTCCAGAGAAGCCAGGAGGAAGACAGAAGATAAATCGCATATATAGTGGACTTTCAGGCAGATTTAGCATGGGAACGGTACATTTAAGGGAAAATATGTTTGATTTAGTGAACGAAATTGTTACTTTTGGACCAAGAATGGCTCATGATGACACTATAGAGGCTCTTTTTTATGCAAACTTACACGCATTTCCGTCTGATTTAAGCAGAAATGATGAAAAAAAGACTTGGTTTAAGCAAAAAAGAAGAGCAAAGAGCTGGATCGTAGCATAAATAACAAAGAGGTAAGAAAATGCCAAACGTAGGTAAACTATCACAACCAAAGCCGAAGAAAAAGAAGAAGCCGTCATTAAGGGCTAGGGCTAAAGAAGCATATACGAAGTATAAAGGTAAAAAAGCTGGTAAGAAAGCTGCTAAGCAAACGAAAGGAATGGGCGGTTTTGAGTCTCCTGGATCAATAACAAAACAGCCTAAGAAATCAAGATTCCAATTAACTGGTAGACCTAAGACTAAAACATACAGAGAAAAGAATGTTGGCGTAGAGAAGACTAAAGGCGGTAAATATCCTACATACAAAAAAGGTGGGAAAGCTGCTGGTAGTTTTAAATCAACATTCGCATCTAAATGCAAAGATGGAGCTACAGGTTTTACATGGCAAGGCAGGAAATACAGCTGCGCTAAGAAATAATGCCTAGGTTTGGTAAGCGCTCTAGAGAGCGTCTAAAAGGTGTAGATACCAAACTTGTAAATGTCCTTAATGAACTCATAAAAATTATGGACGTTACTATCATTGAGGGTCTACGAAGTAAAGAACGACAAGCTGAACTCCTTAAGAAGGGAGCTACAAAGGTCAAATATTCAAAACACATGGCTGGTAAAGCTGTTGATCTTGCTCCATATCCTGTAGACTGGGAAGACAGAGAAAGGTTTCATTATATGGGTGGTATGCTACGAGGTATAGGCCAACAGCTTAAAGTTGATATACGCTGGGGTGGTGACTGGGATTCAGATGGTGAGATTAAAGATAACAATTTTGATGACTTAGTTCATGTGGAGATAAAAGAATGACTATAGTAGTTCCTAAAGTAACATACCAACATGGTTCAATATCATGTAAGTACATAGTATTTTATTATGGCTAGAACAACAAAGAAAAGTAAAGCGCAGATAAACAAGCAACTGTGGGATAGAGCGAATACATCACATCGTTCTAAATGGCAATCATCTTCTCAAAAGTCTTATGACTTTTATCTCAATGAGCAGTTGACTAAAGAAGAACATGATATGCTTGAAGAATCTGGGATGCCTACATTTATCATTAATAGAGTAACTCCTATTATCGAGATTATGAAATACTTTGTAACTGCTAATAATCCTAGATGGAAAGCAGTTGGAGTAACAGGGGATGATGTAGATGTAGCTCAAGTACATTCAGATATAACAGATTATTGTTGGCATATGTCTAATGGTAAGTCTATATATAGCCAAGTAACTCTTGATGCTCTTACAAAAGGCATTGGCTATTTCATGATTGATGTAGACCCTGATTTAGATAGAGGAATGGGTGAAGTATTATTTAAGAGATTAGAGCCTTATGATGTTTATGTAGACCCTGCGAGTAAAGACTTCTTATTTAGAGATGCTACATTTATAAGTATCCGAAAGAATTTATCTCGAACAAGATTAATAAATATGTTCCCTCAGTTTAAGGCTAAGATAAAGAAGGTAGAAGCTGCGAGTGAAGTTGTTTCTTATTCACAGAGGGATTTAGATCAAACAATATCAATACAACAGGAAGATATTACTTTAGGTATAAGTCAAGAAGCTGAAGATGATGATATACTTGCATACTATGAGACATATAAGAAAGTAAAGTTTCCATATAGAAATGTATTTATAAAGATTGATCCTACGCCAGCTCAAATGTCTCTTATTAGAGAAAAGGTACAGGAAGATTTAGATAAGTTTAAGCAGGAGATAGAAGTAGGATTAAAAGAGAAGTCATTGCAGATACAGCAATCTCTTGAAGCTGGTGAGATAATCCCCGAGAGAGCTCAGTTAGAAATGCAGAAGGCTCAGGAAATGTCTGAGCAGGCTATCAAAGAGAAGGAAATGCAACTTATGTCTGAAGCTCAGGATGCAGCTACTGTAATTGAGCAGAAGATAATGAGTGAAAAGAGTTATAAAGCTCTTATTGAAGGTGGAGGGATGGAGAAGAATATAGTAGATGCTATTAAGTTTTATGAGAATAGAATTATGATAGTGTCTTCTGTTGGCGACGATGTTCTATTATATGAGAGGACATTAGATTTATCAGAATACCCTATAGTACCTATTCCATATATGTACACAGGGACTCCGTATCCAATGAGTGCTGTAACTCCTCTTATAGGTAAACAGCAAGAGATTAATAAAGCTCATCAGATAATGTTACATAACGCTAACTTAGCATCTAATCTTAGATGGATGTATGAAGAAGGTTCTGTTCCTGAAGAAGAGTGGGAAAGGTATTCATCTGCTCCCGGTGCTTTATTGAAGTACAGACAAGGATTTGCAGCTCCAACTCCTATATTACCAGCTCCAATCAACAATGCTTTCTTTACTGTAGTAAAAGAAGGGAAAGAAGATGCTGAGTATATAGCAGGTGTTCCTTCAGCTATGATGGGATTTACATCACAGCAGACGGAGACATACAGAGGATTACTTGCTAATGATGAGTTTGGTACTCGTAGACTAAAAGCGTGGATGGGAAGTATTGTAGAGCCGGCTCTTGAGCATCTTGGTAAATGTTTTCAAATGATATCTCAGAAGCATTATACCGCTGAGAAAGTATTTAGAATTGTGCAGCCTGAAGCTGGTCAAAAGCCAGACCAAGAAAAAGAAGCAAGAATTAATATTCCAATCTATAATGATTATGGAGAAGCAATAGGATTATTTAAAGATTATAATTCTGCAAGATTTGATGTAAGGCTCGTAGCAGGAGCTACAATGCCTGTTAATAGATGGGCATTGCTTGAAGAATACTTTAGGTGGTTCCAAGCTGGATTGATTGATGATATCGCTATGATAGCAGAAACCGATATTAGAAATAAGAAAGGTGTAGTAGAAAGGAAGTCTATGTATTCACAAATGCAAGGACAGATATCATCTATGGAAGAATCTTTAAAGGATAAAGAAGGAACTATTGAAACATTAGAGCGTCAGTTAGTACAGGCAGGCATTAAGATGAAAGTTGGAGATGCTACTAATGAAGTCCGTAAGGATGTACTTGAGACAGAAGCACAGCAAAAACTTCTTAGAGGATTACTGAAATCAGAATTTGAGAAGGAGAAGTTAGCAATTAAGAATCAAGTTGCTTCTTCTGAAAAGAGTAAATAATTGGCTTGGCGTAAAAAAAGTTATTCAAAGATGGCCAGAGATGGCAGAGAGAATGGCAGATGGAAAGATGGCAGTAGTCAAACTCATTATAGGAATAAAGCTAATGCTAAGCCTGGAGCTGTAGTACATCACTTAGATGGAAACAAGTCAAATAATAGTAAATCAAATATTAGAGTTATAAGTAAATCTAAACATAACAAGGTCCATCCAGAGAAAGGCGGTAATAGGAAGTGTAAAAGTGGATACCTCTGGAGTATGAAAGCAAAGTCTTGTGTGAAGATAAAATCATAATTAAGTTTTAATGAATAAAAAGGATACCAAATGGAACAAGAACAAGTAAGCAACACCGATGCGGTCCCTGAAAGTGAAGTCCAAGAGAACATCTTTGGCGGAGAATCTGAAGACTTTTTTAGTGCTTTAGATACATCTGTCAATGGTGGAATCCAAGAAACAGAACAAACACAGTCAACCTCAGTAGAGGATGGTAACACATCCCAGAGCCCTAGTGAAGTTCAAGAGCAGAGTGACGACGGAACTCTGCAAAAGAGGTATAGTGATTCAAGTAGAGAAGCAAAAAGATTAAACGGAGAGCTTCAAGAACTAGAACCATATATGCCTATACTCGATGCAATGAGAGAAGACCCTAATTTAATTCAGCATGTGCGGAATTATTTTGAGGGTGGTGGTCAAGCTCCTGAAACTATGACGGAACAATTTGACTTGCCTGAAGATTTTGTATTCGATGCTGATGATGCGGTTAGAACACCTGAATCTGATTCAGCAAAAGTACTTGGGGCTACGGTTGATGGCATTGTGAAAAGAAGGCTCAATGGAGCTTTACAATCACAACGACAGGAAAACCAAAGGTTGGCTAAAGAAACTGCTTTTCGGCAACAGCATGAAATGACTGATTCCGAATGGAAAGACTTTGTTAATTTTGCTAAATCCAAGTCACTTGAGCTTGAAGATATTTATTTTCTAAAGAATCGGCAAAACAGGGAAGCTAATATAGCCGAAAGTACAAGGCAGCAGATGGCTGATCAAATGCGTAAAGCACAAGATCAACCTCGTTCCCTTGCTACAACAGGCAGCACTCCAGTTGAACAATCTCCAGACGACTCAGTTTTTGACGCAATAGCAGGACTTGACTCTGACTTAGAATCAGTATTTGGCTAAATTATTAGCTAAGTACTTTAATTAAAAGTAAGGAGAAAGTCTAATGGCTAACTTATTTACTCTTGAGTCAACCGCTGATGCCGCTGCTGGTAGTTCTGGTTCCAGACTTGGAACTAGTCTAGACACCGGTGTTCTTAGACGAAAGTACAATTTTGGAGATCGTGTATCTGAGCTAGCAATATCTCAGGACCCTTTTTTCCGTCTTGTATCTAAGATATCTAAGAAACCAACGGATGACCCTGAGTTTAAATTCACAGAAAGACGACCTTCTTTTCATAAACGATACGCATATGTAACTGGTTGGGTTGAGACTGGTGATGTTGATGTTGTTGGTGGCACTGGCGGAGATGCAGATTTAACTGCATATAACGACGGTGGTGCTCCAACAAGTATGTCAACAGGGGATACTGTTAAACTGTACATGGCTACAGATTACAAATCTGCTGGAAACATCCAGAATGTCTACGGACAATCTACTGGTGCAATTGCTGTCGGTGCGAGTGGTACACGACCTACGTTCTTCCTTCCAGGTCAAGTTATTAAAGTTCCCTTGTCTACTACTGATGGTGGTGGATCAGGTGTAGATCACCTTTTAGCTAAGGTTGATTCTGTTACAGATAGCTTAACTAAGGATAGTCGTGAATGTGTATTGCTCACTTGTAAAGTAGTTCGTATTCCTACAACATCTGGTGCTAATTATATCGCTGGATGGACTAGTGATGATGTAGATACCCAAGTGTATGATGAATCAATTTCAAGTTCTCTTGAAGGCGAAAGAACATACGTTGTTGGTTCTGCTCATTCACAAGGTTCTGGTTACCCTGAAACATGGAAAGACCAACCTTTCACAACCGGCTATGGTCGTACTCAAATTTGGAAGACTGCAATGGCAATGGATAACACTACTCGTGCTACCGTGCTAAAGTATGAACCTAATGAGTGGGCTCGTGTCTGGAGAGAAAAGTTGATTGAACATAAATGGGATATTGAAACATCTATCCTGTTTGGTTCCCAGTATGATTCAGGTGACGAATGGTATACACAAGGCGCTGTTGATTTCGTTTCAAGTTACGGTAACGTGTTTAGTTTGACACACGCAACTAAAACACAGGACGATTTCTTGGATGACATGAGCAATTTCTTAGACCCACGTTATAACAATGCTAATGCAACATTATTCTTTGTTGATACAGCTACTTATAATTGGTTGCATAAACTAAGTGGTTATTTTGCTAACAATGTTGGCATGATTGGCCCTGGTAATTCTGCTCCTGATGATGCTTCATTAGGTAGAGCAAATATTGCAATGACTGGGAAGAAGAAGGCCTTTGGTATTGATATTACTACAATTTCTACACCTTATGGTGATATGAATGTTACTCGTAATATCCACCTAGATGGACACGCTATCAAGATTCTTGCTATTAACATGAAGTATGTCAAGTACAGACCTCTTGTTGGTAATGGGCTGAATCGTGATACTGCTGTTTATGTTGGTGTCCAAACCTTAGAAAATAGTGGTGTTGACCGTAGGGTTGACTTAATTCAAACCGAAGCCGGTATGGAGTTTCAGATGCCTGAAGCTCATGCTTACTGGTCGTAAGGAGGTATGAATAATGGCAAATCCGATGTACGGACAAAATAAGTTCGATAACCTTGTTGATAAGTCTCAAGGCGAATGTATTCTCGTTGATCCAGCTGGATCAGATGGGGCTACAGGTTCACCAACGCTAACTCTTACAGCCGCAAATTCAGGTAATATATACTTTGTAAATATTGCTGCTAACACGGTCTATATTGAGTTACCTACTGCTGTTAATAACGATAATTTGAGATTCAAATTCATCCTACATGCATTATCAGACAATGAAGGAACAAAGGATTTTGTTCTTCAGACAGCTGCTGATTCTCAGGATATTATGGGTCACATTTTTGAAGACCAAGCTGCTCTAACTGAGATTACTGCTGATACTAGTATGGTACAGTGGGATACTTCAGATGGTGCTGCTACAGTAGGCGATTGGATTGAAGTCGTATCATTTGACGGCCACTGGTATGCAACTGGTGTTGCAAATACAGCTGCCGCTATTGATATTGCTGACGCAAGAGCTTAATCAATCATAATAGTAACTACCTCCTGATATTGTTTCAGGAGGTAGTTATTGAGTTAGTATAAAATGGCAACAACAAATATAGAATTAGATATAGAGAATATTACTGGGGTATCTGATGCTGATAACCAGTTTATAATCTCTGCTCAAAAGTTTGTGGTATCTAGTATACCAAAAGAATTATTATCATTTGCGCAAAAGGCTTCATCTGCATCAACAGATGGTAGCGCAATAAGTTTTTCTGTAAATGATTCAATTACTGATGTTCAAAGGAATGGGTACAGTTGTTTAGAGATACCAATGGGTGATGCTATATGGGCTTTAGATTCTTCAAGTTTAAGATATGCAACTGCCAAACATCCAGTTTTTTATCATAAACAAGGAGGAGTACATTTTGCTCCTGTTACAGATGGAAGTAATGCAGGCTATGTATTTTATATAGACTATTCACTTATAGATGATGATTGTGATTTAAGAAATGCAGTTATATTCCATGCAGCTGCTAAAGAATTTTCACAGTTGGCTACTGATGGGTTACCTTCTTGGACATCCCCATCTTTACCTGTTCCTCCAGCTTCACCAGATTTTGGTGATGACTTAACAATATCAGTTTCAGCTCCTGTTGCTCCTTCTATAGCTACTGTTTCTTATACTGATGCTACTAATTCAAATGCAAGTGCTCAGGCTGTAAGTCCAATAACTGTAGCTACTGTATCAAAAGCTGATATAAGTGGAGATGTACCAACTTATACGAAGCCTGTTAAAACGGCTCAAACTGCATTTAGTGCTTATACAAGTGGATTAAGTGAAACTGATCCTGGAGTATTTAGTTTAACGGCTGTCAAGCCTGCAACTCCAGCTGATCCAAGTTTTACAACTCCATCTATTAGCACAGTAACTATTTCTAATGTAGGGACACCTCCTACATATACAGCTCCAGTGGTTGGTGGCGATGCGTCTGAATTATCAAGTTTATCTGCCTTAGATGATGATAATACTATTGATGTACTTGCAGATCAATCTGAATGGGATCAATGGTTCTCAACAGCTGCTCATTTAATAGAAGATGAAGAAGATACTGAATTAGCATCTGTTCAGATACAAAAGATTAATTCATATATAAATGCATACTCACAAGCTATGCAGAATCAATTAAATACTTTTAATGATGCTAATGCTGAATATCAGGCTAAACTACAAGAATCTATACAACAAGCACAGATTAATGCTCAAGAAGCCCAAAATGAGGCTAACTTACTTCTCCAAAAAGAGAATCAAGAATATGCGGCTAAACTCCAGAAGTATAGTTCTGATTTAAATAAATACCAAGCTGATGTATCTAAAGAAGTACAAGAATATCAGCAAAAACTATCACAGTACAATCTTGAGTTAAATACATCTTTACAGTCTTGGCAGAAAACTGAATCTGATAATATTCAGTTATATCAAACTGATATTCAGAATGAATTAAATGAGTTTAATAAAGAGAATGCTAGATATCAGGCTAATATACAAGCTGAAATAGCGAAGCATAATACAGATTTACAGAAAGCGATAAACCAAGCTCAGATTGATGCTCAGGATGCTCAACAAGAAGCACGTCAGACAACTGAGATAGATCAATTTAATAAAGCTCAGGATCAGGCATTAGATTTAGCTAATAGGGCTAAGCAAATGGAAGATGATATTGCTAATAATAATATTAAAGTTCAAAAGTACACTGCTGAGTTAAATAAATATCAGCAGGATATTGCGAAAGAAGTACAAGATTTCACAAATACTTTAGGTAAAGAGTCCCAAGAGTATCAAAATAAATTAGGTTTATACAGTGCTGATCTGCAAAAGTTCCAATCAGATGTAGCTGAAAGAGGACAAGAGTCTACTGTTAAGTATCAGAATACTCAGTATTATGAGAAAGCATCTGATAAGTATTATCAGTGGGCACAAGCTGAGATAGCTCAGTATATTCAGAATAACTCTAAAATAATTAATAGAAGAATGGCTGCTCGTGAAAACAGACAAGAGCAACGAAGACAATATAGGAGATAAAACATGGCAGATAGTGTACAGTTTTCAGTTAGTTGCACTCCAATTGAGGAGTTAGCAACAGAGAATAGTGGAACAACTAATATACTTGCTAGTGAAGTTAATACATCTTTAGGTGGAAGTGGAACTGCTACCGTTGCTAGTTATGCAGGAACGGCAGCGAATCAAGGATATCTAAATGCAACAGTAAATTATTTTGAAGCTCTAGATTCGGCTGATGATACAGACCTCTCATCTGAGACAACAGCCACTTTCATATTTATAAAAAATACTGGATATACATTTAGCACTGCTACTGCTTTAGGTGAATCGCTTAGTAAAGCCTTAAAAATAATGGCTCCAGGTGGAACAACCCTTGTTTCAATTTTAGACCCAGGAGAAGCAATAGTTTTAAAAGATGATAATGCTGGGTTAGATGGAAGATTTCATGTTAGAACTGTTGATTTAGACGGGAGTAATAATGCTAGCGCAGGCCACTTAGCAGTTGAATATTTAGTTGTAGATTAAAATGACAGTTCAAGAGATAATGGAAAGAGCAGGCACAAGAGAGACATCTCTAGCTATAGCATGGATGAAAGATGCTTATCATTTAGTACAATCTAGTATTAAAGAGAATGTTAAGACTCAGA
>Ga0098064_100196_pt1 | contig 13388 bp, 18 predicted proteins | sample 24BtaG_FD_77061 | JGI IMG/M metagenome (GOLD analysis project Ga0098064, IMG submission 77061) | Marine viral communities from Cariaco Basin, Caribbean Sea - 24B_WHOI_OMZ_CsCl | ecosystem: Environmental > Aquatic > Marine > Oceanic | place: Caribbean Sea: Cariaco Basin | collected 2014-11-08
CACAATGCAGGAATTGTGTGACCCAAGAAACAGGGAGGAAAAATAATGGCTTTTGCAATTACCGAAAAGACACAAAATGTTTTTGGGAATAAAAAGGTTGTAACTGGCGTGTACACAAATACGTCATCATCTACAGGCGGTGAAGTTGACACAGGATTGAGCGTTGTTGAAGCTTTTTTTCTTACGCCAAAGGGCTCTAGTACTTCGGCATCACAATCTGTTTACAATGAGACTCTTCCACTGAACAGTGGGGATGTAACGATTGTAACGACCGCTGATGAGGTTGGTAACTTCGTGGCTATTGGGAGGTAAATAAACAATGGCACAAAATCTAGACAATGGAGTCATTGCAGCATACGACGGATCTGGATTTCCAATTGCAAGGACAATTGATACCAGGCGTCAAACCGGTGGATCTGCTTATCAGTCATATGAAGCATCTGCGACAAACACACATGATGCTTTTACAGACTTAGGTCGAATGGCAAGTGCTGGATTCATAGAAAATGACGATGCGACAAACTCTCTAACTGTTGCATTTAGTGTTGACGGAACAAATTTTGGAGAGGAAATCACTGTTCCTGCCGGAAAGAGATTTGATTTCTATGTCTTTCTTCTTTTCAAAGAGATGAGGGTCACGAATGCGTCTTCCGTTGCATACCGTTCTGTAGTCAGATAATAGGATCAAAAAACATTAAATTAAGAAAGGATTTTCTATGTCAGACAAAAAAACAAATATGGAGTTAGATTTAAACAAACAATTCACTGGTCTGGATAAATCACCGTGCGTTGGGGATGCATTCCACATGGGTAAGATCCTTGGAAATGATCTAGCAACTTCTACAAAAGGTGATCCTGTAAAGCTTCTTGATTGGGCTTTCAGGCTTTTTAATGGGGAGCCTATTTATGTGGATAAGTCTGACAGGGAAATGCTAAAAAAACACGTTCACGCATCGGGAATAATGAATCTAGGAAAAGGTCAAATTCTTAGTGAAATTTATGAGCAATGCGAAAAGGAGTCTCCTAATGGCTGATACACTTCGGTACAAAATAACGAAGAAAGATATAGACGCAAATAATGATGTTTCCGATGAGCGAACATTTTCGTTTGACGAAACATTTACAGAAAAATTGCAGGCCACTTTTCAGCAGGCGTCTGGTGCTGGATTTACCGCTTTTACATTTCAAGGGATAACGACGGCAACATCAATGAGAATACAGTCTGACCAATCAATAACATGCAAGTTTAATAGTGGATCTGATGAACTTGTGGTGAACAAAAATCTTATATGGGAAGGGTCATTTACTGCATTGACAATTGAGAACACTAGTGGATCAACAGCGACAATAACAGTGGAGCTTTACGAAAACACATGAAGCTAAAAGAGGTTATAGAAAGAATTAGGTTTAATACTTCAACGCAAAGCCATCTTTCAGGAAAAGGGATTGGAGAGGTTTTTTCAGATAGAAATATAATGCAGCAACTTAAATTTGCTTTGGATAGATACGCATCATATACTCAAGCAATACAGTCTGTTTATTCTATACCTCTTGAAACAGATGTAGAAACGCTTTCCCCGCCACCTCTAGCACTACGAACAAGAGCATATAGGTTTGCTCTTATTTGGATAGACCAAGTCAAATATCCAATTGATTCGCCTACTCTTTCAAGAAATGAAACCGTTTTTGATTACCAGCCAATTCAAGGAATTCCTAACTGGTTTGTACACTGGGGAGATGAGATAACGCTTCATCCTTCAGCAAGTAGCACATTCCAGTCGACTACACTTGACGGCGCAATAACGGCGGTATCAACATCTATAACTCTTACAGATGCGACAAATTTCCCATTATATAGAGGAAGAATCACTATAGGTGATGAGAAAATTAGATATGAGACAAGAACAGGGAATGTTTTAACTGGCCTTAAAAGGGGGGCGGAACAAACAACGGCTGCTGCTCACGTTGACGATGTTGCTGTAAAGGAAAACAATCTATGGTTTTTCTACTTTAAATTACACGATATTTTTACAGTTTCGTCTGAAAACTTCCTTACATCTGAACAGCTAAATACAGAGATGGAAATATGTGATGAACACGTAGAGGTCGTAGCGGACCAAGTTTCGTACCTTTTATTAAAACGAATACCTGGAAGTAATTCCGAAGTTTATAATCGAGATTACGATAAATGGCTAGACAAAGCGAAATGGGAAATATCTAGAGGTAGGCCAGATATTTCGAAAACAGGGCTTATTAATGTTCCAGAATTGTGGGAATCAGGAATTCCTTATTGGCAACTTTAAAAAAGGAAATTAATTGACTTTATCAATTAACACATTTAAGGGACTCAGGAATGATAAGGGACTTCAGTACGTTCCGCCTCAATATTTCTATGATATAGAGAATTTCAATTACGACAGTATTATCGGAGCCGATAAGATAAAAAATCCAACCGTATTTTTTAATGGTGGAAATTCAAACTCTGTAGATGGAATATTCGAGTTTAAATTTTTAGATACTGCTAATGTATTGCAAACAGAAAAGATTTGCATGATAAATGGAGTTCTTTCAAAAGATTGGGATACTGGAACTCTTACGTTAATTGATAGCGGATTCTCGACAGGATTGGTAAGTTTTGCAGTATATAGAGATAAGCTTATTTTTGCCAATGGTTCAGACTACACAAAGGTCTATAACGGGGCCGTTGTTTATGATTTTGGAGCCCCATCCGCCGAAATAAAGATTTCTTCTGGAAATCTAAATGGTGATTACTACTATGAAATGACCTATGTAACAGCCGGAGGTGAAGAGAGGATAGGTGCTAGATCTAATACTATTTCGACTGTCAATCAACAGGTCACTCTAACTTTGCCGCTTGGGTATGATGGAACAACTTCTAGAAAGATATACCGGACAACTGGTGGAGGAAGCGTCCCAATGCTGGTAACCACAATAGCTGACAATACCACTCTAACCTACACTGATAATATTGCGGATGGGTCTTTAACAGATATAATAATTGACGTCAATAACGAAACTCCGAAGCCTTATTTCTTAGAGGTTAGTGATAATAGGTTGATTGCCACTGTATCAGATCTTCTTCCGACACAAATATGGGCGACAGATGCCGATATTGAGGTTATTGATAATTCAAATGCTTCTGATATATCTAATATAAGTGGAGATAACACGCCTGTTGTCGGAATGGAAAGAGATTACAACAGGATTATTGTTGGTTCAGAAAAAGATATCTATATTGTAGATGCATCTGGAACGGATCTTTCTGTTACTGAAACTAGGTCTAATCTAGGAGTAAAAGACGGATACACAATGAAGAAAGTTCCTGCAAACGAAGACTTCCCAGGTGGAGTTATGTTTGTTTCGACACTAGATGATATCAGAGTCTTTTCCGGAAACTTCGCTCAACCTATCGCTACCTCTTTGGACAATCTTACCACTAATAACTGGTCAAGAATTATTCAGAGATCTCTTAGGACTGATATACAGACGGCTCCAAATATGTTCGCTCTTTTTCACGATTATAAATACCACCTTGTTCTAGGTAAAATTTATTATGCTTTTGATATCAGAGGTCTAGGATGGACAAGATACAAGATACAGACAACAAACTTCAGTTCATTTGCTAACTGTCTAGCGATTGCAGACGAATCTATGTTTATTGGACAGATAGATGCAGACATTATTGAAAAGGCATACCAGAGAACACTATATCGATCCGAAGCTGTTTCATCGTTTATACATAGCCCTCAAATGCTTGCTAGCGAATCTCTTAAATACATTAAATACTTAAGAATACATTATTCAGTTCTAAGTCGAAACAAATTCGATGTGACCATTATTCTTGATGGTGATGAGAAAAATAAACAATCATACCCTCTAGATTTTAAGGAAAATGATTTTATGTCTTCCGACTTCAGTCAGGAATTCTTTAATGCAAGTGGAAACCAAGAAGACTACCGTGAATTTTATATAGATGCTTGGGCTAGGTGGATTCAAGTAATAATAGATTGTGATAGCGAGCTATTTCTTTATCGAGGATTCACGCTAGTGGACAACCAAGGTGAAGAAATTGAAATTCAATAATAAGGAGGAAAATTAAGTGGCAGAACAAGGTCGGTTTGATTTAGGAAATTTAGTTAAAAGCTTTACAGATCCAATAGGATCTATTCTTGGTGTTTTCGGGGGATCTTCTGAGGCGGAGGCTGCTAGGCAAAAGGCTAGAGAAACACGCTCAATTCAAGCAATGTCAGATACAGCGGCTATGCAGAGATTAAGAGAGCAGTTACAGGCTCAAGGGATTCAGCAAGAACGTGCAAATGAATATGCTAAAGAAATCATCGATATTGAGAATAGATTTGATGCAAGGGAAGCGGCTAAAGCTTATCAAAGAGTACTAGAGCGAGAAGGTTTGGCAAGGGAGTTCGAAGCAGGAGAAGCAAAGGCCGAATACGACAGAATTGTGGCTCGAGAAGCTCTTGATAGAGCATTCCAATCGGAAGAAACCAGAAAGGCGTTTGAAAGAACTCTATCCAGAGAAGATCTAGCTAGATCTTTTGAGCGTGAAATAGGCGAAGAAGAATTTGGTAGAGAAAAAGAAATATTAGGAACACAACAAGCATTCGCCGCGGAAGAAGCAGAAAAGTCTAGAGCCGCAGAACGTGAAAGACGGGCAGAAGAAATGGGGTTATCTAGAGAGATGTTTGAAGCTAGAAAAGAAGCGGCAGAAGCTGCTTTAGGAAGAGCAGAACCAGCAAAAGCAGAAGCAGAGCAGGCTTTTTTAAGAGAAACAGCACCAGGAAGAAGTGCGGAACTTGAAGACGTTATGGCAGAAACACGAGCGGGAAGAGAAGAGGATATTGAATCTGCTAGGAAAAGAGCAAGGGCAGAACTTGCACGAGCAGGTGTGCGTGGTGCTCAAAGAGCCCGTGGAGTAGCCAGAAGAACAGGGGAGGCACAAAAGGAATCTTTAAGAGAACTAAAAAGAATGGATCTTGCAGAAGAACAGGCAAAGCGTAGGGAAAGGGCTCAATTCCAGGCTCAAAAAGCTGGTCAAGCAGGTCAGCAACTGACTAGAGTAGGAGGTTTCTAAATGGCAAGACGTGTCAGTTTCGACAGAAAACAACCCGAAAAACCAAAACAAAGACATCTTTATGCGTCAGACGTGACGGAACCTCAGCCGTTAGTACCGGAAAAACAGAGCCCGACAAATTTGGTAGAAATGATTAGTTCAGGAATGTCAAAGGCAAACATTGGTAGGGGTGCTCCACCTCCTGCAACTCCTCAACCTCAAGAGCCAACAGACTTTTTGGGTGGAATAACTGGGGCATTAAAAAGTATTTCTGAGATAATTCAAAGCCCAGGAGCTCAAAGGGTTGCTGCCCAATTAACCGGAGATCCTTACGAAAAAATAGGTAGGCTTCAACGCGCAGAGTCTATCGAAAAACGACAAACGGAAGAGAGGCTTAGAGAGCAAGAAAGAGAATTTGAACAAGAGCAATTACAGAGAGCTCAACAGATCAAGGCTGAAGAGGCGGAATTAGGAAGAGAATTTCAGCGTGAGCAAATGGAAAGAGAGTTTGAATTAAGAGGTGAAGAGGCTAAGACAAAAAGAAAGCCTTTAAAGTTCGAGTTTAACGAAAAAATAGGTATTTGGAATCCATACGAGGGAACAGTTCTGATGCCAATAGGTGAATTGGGAGTGCCTACCGTAGACACAGAGAAACAATTCGATCAGGAAATGAAATTACGAAATAGCTTCCAAAAGATTACGAAAGACTTTAGAGCCATAAGGGATTCTTGGGGGAGAGTTGTCGCATCCGCAAAAGATCCGTCAGCAGCCGGTGACCTTGCATTAATTTTTAACTTTATGAAAATTTTAGATCCAGGAAGCACGGTTAGGGAAGGTGAGTTTGCTACAGCTCAAAATTCTGGAAGTGTTCCGAATCGTATTTGGGCTTACTACAACAAAATTCTGGCGGGAGAGAGACTTGCGGGTGGAGAAGGTGGTCAGAGACAAGATTTCGTTGATAGAGCAAAAAAATTATACCAGGAAAGATTGAACCAATATGAAAAAACAGAAAACCAATTCACTTCATTAGCAAAGTCTTATAATTTAGATCCAAAAAGAGTTGTATTAGAATTTAGGAGAGAGGATGAGGATGAGGAACTTGATTACGATCCTACAACTGGGGAGTTTAAATAATGGCTAAAACAATCGTTAGAGTTCCTGGTATAGATGAGCCTTTCAGATTCGAAAGAGGCACATCAAAGGAAGAAATGAAGCGTCAAATTGATGAGAAAGTTCGGATGGCTAGAGCTGATGAACTGCCGACTCCTATTTCTCCGGAATCAAGACCATCCCTTATGGACACACTGAGTCTGACTCCTATACAAAAGAAGAGGGAAGAGGAAATAATATCTCAAAGAGAAACAGAACGAGAAAAAGCACGCCTTACACCAGAAAAGTATGCCGAAAAAGGACGTATAGGAAGGATTGGAGAACAATTCCAGCTTGGCGCAGAAGAAACAGGTCGTGCAATGGACATTTTATTAGCAGGACAAAAATCAGGAAGAAGACCTTCATTAAAAGAGATGAAGGTTGAAGAATTCCCAAAACCAAAAGGTGTAATTGAGAAGACGGCTAGGTTTGCTGGAGAACTTATGGAACCTATTGTGCCAGGAGCTCCACCTTTAACTGCATCCCCACTAGCTTTAATGATGAAGGCTCCTAGAGTAGTAAAAACAGCACAAGCATTTAAAATGCCGGTGAAAAAGTTTGCCAAACAAAGCACGGCATTTATTAGCGAAATGCTTAGTAGTGTTCCTAGGGAATATGTCGAAAAGGCTTTAGAGAAAGAAGCTGCTGGAAAATCAATATTTAAGGGTCCTAAAAAATCGTTCGAGTCCATAGGAAAAAAAGCTCAAGAAGCAATGAACTTTGTTGACAATCTAGCAGGTAAAGAAGTAGGTGCAGAGAAATCTGCTCTTAGAGGAAGAAAGATCGATATTCCTGTTACAAAGTACATTGATTCAATTGATGAAAAAATAGCCGAAAGAACAATAGGGGAACTTTCCGAACTTGATAAAAAAGATCTGAAAAGACTTAACGAAATAAAAGATCTACTTATGAAGGGAAGGCTTGTAGATGATGAAATCGTTATGGATGCAGCTGAATTAAATATTATTAAAAAGAAAATGCAACAGCTTTCAACATATAGTCCTGAAACTGTTAGAAAGATTGGATCTGAGGGGCAGGGGATAATGAAAAGCGTTGCAAGAGAAATTCAGGAAGAAATTAACGAAAAGATTCCTGAACTAGGTGCAGCAAATGAGAAATTCTCTAAAATACGATCTATTCGAAATGCTTTACAGGTAAATCTTAAAGATAAAAATGTCGTAAGAAATGTCAGGAATCTTGCGACAAAAGATGAATTCACAAAAGATTTATTCAAGCAACTCGATGATTATGCGCCTGAAAAGCTTAAATTCTATGATGAATTACAAGATACTATTATAAGGCATGCATTTGATGAAACATTTCCTGGAAGAATGGGTGGAAGTGGGAGTCCGTCCGGATTTGCTAATTTACTTAGAGTTGGAGGAACGCTTACTGCACAACCACTTGCTTTGCCTATTATATCTCCAAGAGCACACGGTGCAGCTATAAGGGGAATTGGAAGAGGAGTTAGAGGGGCTGGCCCAATAACTGAATCCATGTTAAGAGGCGCAAAAATTGCCGCACCAATAACAAAACGAATTCCGAAAGCAGTAATTGGAAGAGAAGAATTAAAAAGGGAGGAAAGACGATGACAACGCCAACTACAGACGATTTTCCATATGATCCACCAAACCTTATAAACAAAGCAAACTGGCAGAGTTTTATTCAGAAAGTTGTCGATTACGTAAACGATGGAACTGTTGATTTCAACATTAACTCTATTACGGCTAATACATATAACAATCTTCCTTCAGCATCTTTAGGACTAGTTGCAGGGGAGGCCCTTAGCGAGAGAGACGCATTAGTTCAAAGATCTTCAGACGGTAAACTTTATAAAGCAGATCAGACAACCTTAGCGAATTCCGAATTTTTCCTAGGGTTTGCCGACGCCGCTTATGCCTCCGGAGCCACTGTAGTAATTGAGAGAGACTTCAAGACAGGATTTACTGGACTTACCCCCGAAGTAGAATATTATATGTCCACTTCGGGAACTATTACCGACACCATCCCTTCTTCTGGTTTCATTAAAAAGGTTGGATATGCAATAAATGCTACAAAATTATTAGTGTATCAAGACCAAAGAATTGCTGATAAAGACCCCATAGGAAATGTCCTATTCATAGATTCAAACAATAGAAATGCTGGATTTAATCAGACATCACTTGAAGATTGGAATAGTACACTAACCGCTGTTCAATTTGGAGGTTTAGGGTCAATAAGCGTTGAAACAACTGCTGCTGTTGCAAGCAATTTCGCACTTAGTTACAACGCTAAATTCGATAATACTGATTCTCAGTGGGAGTATATGTTTGCCTCTTCAGAAGAGGCGTCGCAGATGATTCAAACAAATGGAACTATCGAGCTTAGAACCGCTGCCGCCGGAACAACCGACAACGCGATAACTTGGATAACCGGTGTTTACATAAAATCCGACGGTACCGTTGGAATTGGAACCGCTTCTCCAGGAGCTTTCAAGATGGACGTGAATGGAGCTCTAAACGTTCAGGGTGCAATAACTGTCACTAGTACCGTAGATGGAAGAGATATAGCCGCAGATGGCTCCACACTAGACACACTTCAGACAAACGTTGGAGGGATTACCGAAGCCGAGGGAAACCAATTAGAGAATATTGGCACCACAACAATTTCTGCTACTCAGTGGGGATATCTTGGGGCAATGAATCAGGGAGTTGCGACAACAGACGATGTAACATTTGATGCAATAACAGCAACGAGCCTAACAACGGGATCCGGTAACGATCAGGTAGTCATATCCTCGCAACAGGCAGTATTTACTACCGGAAGCGGACCTACGGTTTCGACAACAATGATTGCCATAAAATCCTCTTCGTTTAATGGTATATCGGTACAGGGAACAGATCAAAACCTAAGAATATCTGGAAACCTACATGCAGAGGATATTGTTTCTGCGACAGGATCTAACAATGACATCAATATTACTCCGGATGGAAGCGGAGATCTTATTGTGTCTGGAAATGCGACAAAGATAACGGACTCAGACGCATCGACGGTAGATTTCACAATAGAAAATACACATGCAAGTGGATTAACACGACTTTTATTGACGCCTAATAGCGCAAATATTAATGGTCAGTTAGTTGCAGATGATCCCAATTCTGTTATTAAACTTGGATCATCATCTGGTGGAGCAAAGTTCTTATATCTGAGCACATCTGATGGTGGTTGGTATACAGAAGGCGCTACAGGTTCATCTCAAGGACCAGGGACAATAAACTCGAAAGGAATGTATGACGACAGCGTTCTGTTGACTGACTATGTTTTTGAGAAATATTTTGATGGAAAACCAGTGGATGAAAAACATAAAAATTACAAAATGAGATCATTTAAAGATGAATTAAGCTTTGTTGAGAAAAATAAACATTTATCCACAATAATTGGTCGTGAAGAGTGGGAAGAAAAAAATGGAAAGCAGTCTTTGGGATTATTGGCCACACAGCTTTGGGAAACAATTGAGACACACTTTCTGTATTTAAAAGAAGTAAATGAGAGAATAGAGGAATTAGAAGCCGCTTAAATATGAAAAGACTCGAACTAAGAAGAGTAAGTGCAAGTGAGGAAGTAACACAGGCTGTTTTCATTAAACAGGACGATGGAAAGGCACTCTGTGTTGCACTTGAAGAGCCCTGGAAAAATAACCAGGATTTCATAAGCTGCCTTCCCCGTGGTGTATACAGGGTAGAACCGTATTCTTCCGAGAAATTTCCGGTCGCATTTCATATACAAGATGTTCCGGAAAGAGATAAAATCCTGATTCATTGCGGAAACGATCTTGAAGATACCGAGGGATGCATTTTAATGGGTTCTTCGTTTGGAATTGATAAGGAGGGAAGAGACGTTGTTTGGAGTTCAAAGAGAGCTTTCAATAAATTAAAAGCATACGTAGAAAATAAACCGTTCTGGCTTACTATTACTTAGAAAGGGGTTTTTTATGAATATTTTCAACATTGTAAATCACGCAATACAATATGGTCCTGCCATTTTAAAAATAGGTCACGCGGCATCAGATGTTTTTAACAAAAAGTCATCTGAGACATTCGAAGATAGAGTAGAAAGAATAAACGGAGATCAAATAAAATATAAGGGTCTTATCGTACACTCTGATGGTGATGTATTATCGATAAGCTACAAGTATAAGAGATTTAAATTCATTGTGGAGTATGACGACTAATGAATGAAACATATATGACTATATTCGGTCTTGCTTTATCACTTGCAGTATACGCTATTGGTCTATTTATAATAATTTCGTCATACGTATCGAAAAAAATAGAATCGATAAGGAATGATCAGTCCAAAAACGAAAGGAGGATCAGGCTTGAATGGCAAAATGATGTCGATGGTGTTAAAGAGTTTGTTGACGGAAGATTTGTTAAACGAGAAGAATTTACAAAAGTACGAGAAGGAATCGCAGAAATAAAAGTTGAAATAAAGGGGTTGTACAAGATAATTGAAAGACACTTCTCAGGGAACGGATCAAATATTGGAGATACGAGAACTTAAAAAAAAACTCGATAATCTCGAAACAAGACTTAACGATGCGGAATCCATTCGTGAAGCAATAACTATGTTTTTAGAGAACGCGATAGATGAAAACAAAAGATCTACAGATCTTTTAGCAGAAAAGATTCTTCCCGCTCTAAAAACAACCTATGAAAAAATAGAGAATCTTTCTGACGCATTTGATTCATAAAAAAAGACCCCCTAAAAATAGAGGGCCTTTTACTGAGGATTAAATGAATACAGGTTAATTATATCACGAAGATTTATTTTTTCTACTCTTTCCAGCCATAGAATAAGCGATTGCGGCGGCCTGTTCTTGCTTCTTGCCCTCTTTTCGCAATTGCGATATATTTTTGGATATGACAGATTCCGATCGTCCTTTACTTAGTGGCATAGTTTACTCCTTAAAGTTTTAGTCCATCGGCAGTCGGTTCAACAACTGCGTTTTCGGGTTTGTATGAGTTTGGGTAAGGATTGTTTCCAGGGTTGAGATCTTTAAGATCCATTCCTAACCACATTATGGCTTCTTGAATTTTAGTAATTGAAAGACTTCGTTCTCGACTTCCTCGATCAGAACGTTTTAGTGATTGAAGAACCCCATCTAAGTCCTTCCTGAATTGCTTGGACTCTTTTATCGCGCTTTCCACAGAGTAATCTTTTTTTAATACTTCAGAATTTGACATTATATCTCTCCTTTTGTTTTTGGCGACGACAGCCTGTCTTGAACCGGCGACCTCTACCGTGACATGGTAGCGTTCTACCAACTGAGCTATGCCGTCATTTTGAGGTAAAATCCCTCAATAATACCTAGTGTGCAAAAATTATATTGGCTGTATATTTTTAACTAGGTATTATTCAGATATCGTTAGATATATTCTATCAAATTCCCCTTTCCTGCTTTCATAAGAAACCTTCCGAACTGTTTTGATTGTATCATCCGGAAGAACCTTTTGCTTAACCAAAGCGTCTTCGATCATCTTTCCCATATAGGAACAATTAGAGCTATCCAGAGGGCTTTTTTTGAACTGGAAAGTAAATGTCAGATCTAAAGGAAAGTTTTCCGGAATTATAGGGAAATCTTTTGTCTTACGGGATTTCCGTATAACTCGAAGAACTTCCCATCCGAATGATTCCTTGTGGCGTGATCTCACTCTAAAGTTAACACCCGCATAAATGACGTTCGTGGAAACCTTTTCAACGATATCGAATTCGAGATTTATGCTTTTAATGCTGTCTTCTCGAGTCTTCTAATGACAGTGCATTTATCGTGTCCATCGTATTTATAGTTTTCATCCCGTAATATTTTTCCTAAAAATAAATGACGATACTTGACCGGACAGTGATAGCTAATTTGCCCATATTCTGTTTCAAGATATACCGCATCCCATCCGTCGTAATGATTTTTTTTCCATCGACATTTATCCGGTTGCATCAGGCAGAGATTTATAAATAAAAGGCATCTATGATCGTACAGTTCTGAAAATGTATGGTATCCGTCGCTTATTTTGCTAATATCAGGGGTTTCGATGGTTATTTTATCCATAACATTTCCGAATAATTATCTCTCGGAGATTCTAGAGAGTTCGCAATAGAAAACTCCTTTATTAGTTCCACTGCAATAGATGCGTCGTGTTTTGCGGAGAATGTCACGGGCTCCTGTCTTGATGCAAGCCACCCCATGAATCCATAAAGTGCTTCACTTGCAGTCAAATTTTTCGAATACGCATCCTCATATGTTTTTTCAAAAATATCAGGTTTACAAGGGTAAAGCTCTCCATGAATTCCTTTAATAATATAGTCATTCCAATCAACAATATGATCCCCTTCAAGAGTTTTGATGTACAATTCATCAGAAGCATTCTTGCAATAAAGACTACCTTGCTTTTCTGAACAAAAGTTCCAGGCCTCGTGAAGCCAATTAGGCCATTCTGAATTATCCCATCTACGTTCTTTTGTCATTTGAAAGGCCATTACAATAATAGGTTTTTTCCTAAATTTAGTCGACATCCATTGCCTCCGTTTTTTCTATTTTTTCTCTCATAAAAAGAGCGATATTCGCTCCTCTTATGAAATGACTTAATTTCCATCCGTTTTCACCAAATACATTTAATTGGAGGCGCATTTTTTTAATGTCTTCACTGACTTTGAAGGCTTCGTATTCCCACTTTTTTTGATTCATATTATCCTTTCAATATATGGGAAGTTCCCACAAGTTAATTTTTATCCCAACCAAAATAAAACATTAAAGCGCAAGCCAAACCTAACAAAACACACAATAAAAACTCCTGACACAGTTCCTTGGGTATATGTACCTATCTCGTTTCTTCCATTTCTTTTATGAACCAAGCCAGTCCAAGAGCATATCTATCGGATACGGGCTCACCATTTGTCATTCTTCTATAAGTTTCGTAACAAATCTCAGCGTATTTGTTTCCAGAAAGAGCACAAGATGCCATAGACTCTTTAATCCGCATTTGATCTTTTATTGGCAACTGAAAAATATATTGAATTGCACTGGTAGCCGAAGGGTGAAATCCTTCCAAAATTGTTCCTTTTCCGTCTGTTTTTAATTCCTTCACTTGAACACATCCGACCATCGTTTGCAAGG
>Ga0098064_100210_pt1 | contig 13108 bp, 26 predicted proteins | sample 24BtaG_FD_77061 | JGI IMG/M metagenome (GOLD analysis project Ga0098064, IMG submission 77061) | Marine viral communities from Cariaco Basin, Caribbean Sea - 24B_WHOI_OMZ_CsCl | ecosystem: Environmental > Aquatic > Marine > Oceanic | place: Caribbean Sea: Cariaco Basin | collected 2014-11-08
AACCATCCCTTTATGGAATAGAACTTTACAAAGGTTATGGTAAAACTATTAAGAAAGCTCCTAAGATTACTGCAGGTGTTGGCCTGCGATTGGTTGTTAAACCTAAAAAGGGGAAAAAGAGGAGAAAAAGTATATGGGAGGTAGTCTAAAATGCCATATAAAAAATATAAAAAGAAAGTAGTTGATATGCTTGAAGTTTCTACCATTGGTGCAGGTGCATCATTTGCATTAGGTTCAATTGGAGGAAGTTCAGCAGTGCATGGTCAGCAAGGAATTGCTGGTGCAACTTCATTCTTACCTGCAGTTGGCAGGATTGTTGGTGTTCAATCAATGATGGGTGCAGTAAATAATATCAAACCTAAGAAGAAGAAGAAAAGGAAAAGGAGGTAATTGAAATGAGAATAAAAGGTTATTATAAAAAGAAACCTCACAGCCGAAAAAGATATTATGTAAAAGGTTACATGAAAAAAGGTAAAAGGAAGTGAGTTTATGCAATGGAACTATAAAAATATTAACAAAGCAAAGAAGGTAATGACCAAGTTTTCAGATTGGTTCAATGCTAAACTGAAATCTATTGATGAATACCTTAAAAAAGGACCTGAGCGAAGGCAGGCAGAGATTGATAGGCTAAAACAGGAAGTTTTAATTGAAAAACTTAAGGCACAGAAAAGAAAACTGCGTGATGAAGGTAGACCTAAAGAACACCAAGAAAGTTTTACTCATAAAATGAATGATTTCGACTATATAGGCGATGTTTTTGGTGCAAATAAGGGTAAGAAAAAAGGTGAAAATATAGAGGAGGGTTGGGTTATTTAATGAAAAAGTTAATTTTCATAATATTGTTGGTAATAATGATTGTGATTTCAATAAAAGCGGCAACTGGAGAAGAGTGGGTTAGAAACAAATTTCATTGTAGTAACTTTTATGGTGGTAGTGACACTGACTTCTGTGTAGATGCAGAAGGTGCTGGTGGAACTGATACCAATGCTTCAACTGAGTGTAATGCTGGTGAATATTTAGATGGTAGTGGATTATGTATTCATTTGAATGATACAATAGATGCCAAACTATCAACTAAAATATATTTTCCTAATACTACATATACTAAGTACGGAACTAACCTGTCAGCTAACATAACTGAAATGTGGTACTATAATGATGGTTCTTATAACATAACTGAAACTGCAGGTGCTAATGCTCTAGAAGTTTATATTAATTTTACCGATGTGGTTAATTTTACTGCAATTGTAACTAGAGAATATTATGTTGGGTCAGCGTCACATCATGTTAAAATACAATTGTGGGATTATGATGATGGTGTTTGGGAAGATTATACTGATTTTGTCGGGCAGGAAGGGTTCAATATTGAAGACCTTGCAGTGCTTGACCCGAGTGAACATCTTAACAATTCGTTAGTGCAACTTAGGTTTTACCATGTACAGAATGGAGTTGGGTCACATGAGTTGAAACTTGATTATGTACAGTTGCAAGATGGAATTTCTGTAACGTCGTCAACGAGTTTGGCTGGGTATGCCAAGTACGATTTTGGGTATAATGATTTTGATGGGAACGGGTACTTTAATACTACTGATAATATTACAGCTGCTTATTTTAAAGGGGATGGTAGCTTGTTGACTGGTATAAGTTCTGGTAATGTAACTTGGAACCAGTCGCATGCGGACTCTCTTTATGTTAATAAATCTGGGGATACTATGACTGGACAACTTGTGGTTGATACTAGCTTAACAATTGGTACTAATGATAATTTGAACACTGATTTTGTATTATATGGTGATAATGCTTCTATTAGTGGTACTGCACAAAGGATAGCTGATTTTAGAAATTCTGATGGTTCAAAAGGGTTTAGGTTAGGGTTTGACACCAAAGGACAGTATGGTGTTATTGCACCTGTCGGGGCTAACTCTGGTCTCTCGTTCTGGACACATAACGGTGCGTGGGGTGAAAGGTTCAGAGTACAAACTGATGGTAAAATTAATCTTTCAGAAGATTTAATTAGCACTGCAAATATTGGGTTAGGTAAAAATGATCCAGATGTTCCCCTTATGATATATGATGCTGGTGCACAGATTAGTGGTGTAGCATATAGGGTTGCTGATTTTAGAGATGCTGCTGGAACCAAAGGATTTAGAATGGGTTATGATTCTGGTGAAACTCTTGGTGTATTGTCATCAATAGGTGCTAATAGTGGAACTGCTTTTTGGACACACGATGGCTCATGGGGTGAGAGGATGAGAATTCATACTAATGGGTTAGTTGGTATCAATGATGAAACACCTGCTAATGCACCTTTAGCTGTTAAAGCTGACTCAGGACATGATAATATCCAACTTGAAGAAAATAGTGGTAGTGAAGCGTGGCAAATTGGTGTTGATGCTGCGGGTGACCTTAACTTTGAAGATAGTGGTGGCACAGCAGTTACTTTTGAAGATGGAATACCTGGTTTTTTATTAGATAGGACTGATGCAACAAATAGTTTCCATTTGCAAAATTATTATCCTGGTTTAACATACTTTAGTCAAAATTATTTTCGACATGATAACGGAACTTGGGATTTAGATGACCAAGATGATGGTGCTGCTGGGATGATAATAGATGCTAGAGAAAATTTTAACAGAGGTCTCATAAGATTTTTTACTTCTAATAAAAGTATACCTGTGGATGCTACTAATATAATTAGAATGTCAATTGATACAACAGGTAATGTTGGGATAAATACTACTACTCCAACTGAAAGGTTACATGTAGTAGCCGCACCAAATAGTAACAATTTACAACTCGATGAATACAATGGTGGTGAACATTGGAAAATTGGCGTTGATAGCGATGGTGATTTAAATTTTAAAGATGAAAGTACAACTAGGATTAATTTTCAAGATGGTGGGTATGTTGGGATTGGTACTTCTAGTCCATTAGCACAACTTAATGTTATTGGTACAGCTAATGCTGATTTAAGGGATAGAGGTATGTTATTTGAGATATATGATAGTGGTGCTTCATGGAGAGGTATGACTATTATAAGTGCAGATGGTTCTGAAGCTTCACCTGCTGGATTAGTAGCAGGGGAACAATTGGGAACTATCATGTTTGGTGGGTATGATGGTACCAAGTGGAGAGTACCTGCTACAATATCAGCTGAAGCGACAGGTGTTTCTAATAATGCTAACATTGCAGGTAGCTTAGAATTCTGGACTGGTACTGTAACAGGAGATGCTAGTGCTGGTTCGGCGACTGGAATAGCACGAAGGATGTTAATAAGTGCTGGTGGAGAAGTTGAAATAAATAGTGTGTCAGGGGATGGGACTGGTAGCGTAGTGTGCATAAAGTCAGATGGAAACTTAGGTACATGCAGTGACCAACCAGATTCAAATGGAGATTGTACTTGTGGATAAAATGAAGAAAATAATATACTTAATAATAATGTTGGCTTTAGTAACTGGGTTTGTAGTTGGTGATAAACTTACCGAGAAAGAAGAGAAACAGCTAGACCTTGACGCTTACAAACTTAACAGGGACACTATCGTAAGTAACACTGTGACAACATACACTAAACTGTCACAAATGTGTGAACTTGATTATGAAGGTGGTGAACCTGACTGTGAAGCTTGTTTTAATTATACTGTACATAATGTTAACTTTACTGTTAATGCTACTAATTTTACTATACAAAATGTTTCTGAACAAGCGTGTTTAAAGATAAATGAAACATGGAACAATAGTGTTATAAATAATAAAATCTCTACATTTGTACTAGAGGAAAAGGAAAAGATAATTCCTATTAAAGAATTTAGTTATGATTTAGAAAATGCAACAAAATGAAAAAATGGAAAATATTAATAATGTTGATGTTGGTGCTGGTTCCTTTAGTTCAAGGGCTAGATCAAATCTGCGAAGATATAATAACACCTGGCGAAAACTGTACCATGTTAACACCGTCAATAAGTTGTACCAATTACACTTACAACATTTACAACAGGACAAGGAACACTATTTACAAAGATTACAACCTTTCACAATTGAATGGAAGTATTTATTATTTTTCGTTCAACCTTTCAGAAGGAAGTTACATCATAGAACTGTGCGACAATTCAACAAGAGAAATAATTGTAAAATCGGAGGATGAAATGATATATTTTAGTATAATATTGGTATTCATGTTTTTCATAATTTTAACAGTTTGGGGTTTGATTAGGTCAGAAAAGATGTGGATTAAGACTGTTCTTACACTTGGCCTATCAATATTAATTATGAGCGTTACTAGGTTCTTGAGTTGGTTTGTTAGCATCAACCATCCTGGCGAAACTGAACTTATTAACACTCTCGACCACTTCTACATGTTTGGAGTGTGGGGTTTCAGGTTTGTTATGATTGGTGCATGTTTCATTTTATTGATTATGATCCTTAATGCATTGAAAAATTCTGGCAAGAATAAAAAGGATAACTGGGATGATTGGGGTGCGGAATGAGTAAAAGAACTAAGAACGCGGTAGTACCAGAAGAATGGTGGGAAAGGAAAAGGAATGCTGCAGATAAATTAGGAGTTACTACACCACAAATGATTCAAATAACAGAAAAACTTTGGGCAGAAGTTGTAAAGAATAAAAAGAGGAGTAAGAAAGATGAGTTTACGTTCACCGTTAAGATTAGGTAAGAAAGGAGCAAGTTTAGATAACATTTGGGTAGCGGTAGTTTTCTTTGGGTTAGCTATAATGTTTATGACATTGATGATAATGTGGAACGCACTTGCTGATGAAGCTACCGACTTGTGGACTGGTAGTTCAAAAGGTGCAGAAATTAAAAGGCATGGGCAAGCTGCAGTAAATCAGTTTGATTGGATTCTTGTAATGGTTTGGGTGGGATTTCACTTAGGAATTCTAGTCACCGCTTATTTACTGAAGTCTCACCCAGTCATTTATGTAGCGGCAATATTAATTATAGCAATAATTGCAATGATAGCTGCACCACTTTCCAATGCATGGCATGACATGAAAAGTAATACTGACCTTGCCACAGCGATAACTAGTTTAAAGATGACAAGTTTTGTCCTCGACAATTTTCCTAAGTTTGAAGTAATATGGGGATTCATAACTGTAGTAGTTATGTTCGGACTTGCCAGAAGTGAGGGATTCTTTTGAATAAGAAAATTATATTGTGGATTAGTATGTTCATTCTAATAGCGTTCACAGTTTCTGCTGTAGGTAGTAACTCACCTAGTGATTACAAATTCTGGGATGGTGGTGATGTAAGATATAATGGTTCATTTACTAATGCTAGTAATGGTGATTTAATTAGCAGTTATATGTGGAAATTGTTTGGTGGAACTGATGCTTTAAATATATATAATAATTCTCAAGCTTATGATGGTGCTTTAAGTTTATTGTTAAATTTAGGTGCAAGTAGTAGTCCACAAAAAGTTAATATAGCAGATTTTTCTCCATTAGTTGATGTTACCAATTATACCCTCGCTTTTTGGTATAAATTTGATGGTTCACCTGGTGCTAATGGTTGGGGTGGAATTGAGATGAAAGATGGTGGTAATGATATATTAATATTTCCAATAAGAGAACAAAGTTCTGCAACTCATTATGGTGGTTACGATTATCCTTCAGCTACACCATTCGCAACTGGTTTTCCTGTATCATCCAATTGGGAACAGTTTGCTGTTTATTTTGAAGAAGATAATGAAAATATGACAATGTACCATTGGAATACTACCACTGAAGTATGGGATTATATGTACCATCAACCTTCAGGAACTTTCTCTTCACCTGAACAGGTTAGGTTAGGTGCTGATGAAGATGAAGTATTTATAGATAATTTTAGAATGTGGAATGGTACTATTAATGATGAACCACAGGGCGTACCACCATATGTACCTCCTAATAATGTAAACTTAACAACACCTTCAATCGCAAACAACACTCAATTTGCAATCCCAACTTTAAGTTTTAACACTACAGGTAACTTTTCAAATGGTACAGTAAACACTAATTGTTCATTATATTTCAATGATAGTGTGAATGAAACTAAACAATTCTCAGCAGGCATTGGAGTTGGAATAAACTATTCAAAAACATTCCAAGATGGTTCTTACACTTACTACATCAATTGTACTGATGGTGTTACAATGGCAGGAACTCAAAATAATACTTTCCACATTGATACCACTAACCCAACCATAACCTGGAACATACCAGAGAATGGTGGTACTTATGCTGAAGGTAATGTAACAATAAGTACCAATGTAACACTAGCAGATGCAAACCTTTATTCATATTATTTCAATTTAACTTATGTGAACGGTACAGTTATTAACCAAACTAACTCAACAAGTTTGACAGGGCAAACAAGTTACAATATAAATGATGTTTTTAACATTTCCACCTATGGCCAAATTCTGAAAGGTGTTGTGCAGGTTTGTGATGGGCACACTGCACAACATATTAATATCAATCCTAGAAAAAGAAGTGATGGACTTTACTTCGATGATGTAAAGATTTCTATGCAGGATGGTAACAATTATAATGGTGCAAACTATTATAAAAAGAAGGACAGGTATGAATTTACTTACAATACTAAAACACCAAGTGTTCGTGAAAGTTTCTTTGTGGAAGGTGAAAACTATGTTGACGTTCTCCATAATAAAACTGAATATCTAGGTCATTTAGTTGTAGATGGTAAGTATTGGGTAGATTTTGAGATGGCAGATATTAAAGATGTTTCAGTGATTAGATTAAGTGACAAGAAAGTTATGGTTGTAGTAACATCAGAAAAAAGTAAAACTAACTGGGAGTTTAAATCTATTGGAGAATTAAATTGCATAACTCAAACTAGAAATTTCTTAGCAGTAAATCATAGTTATTATGGAGAAGGAAGTGTACTTGCAGATTCCAGTACAACATTTTACATTAACTTAACTTACAATGCAACTTACGTAACAACTATCGATGCCGACCTATGGTACAATAACACTAGGTATACTATGACAGAAACCGCAGGAGCTGATAAGTATCAGTACAGTAGAACAATAACTACTCAAAACTCAAATGGCTCAATACCTTATCATTTTGAATATAACATAGATGGCCAAAAATATAACACCACATCACAAACTCAAACAACTTACAAGATTGACATTGATAACTGTTCAGCATATTCTACAGTGTGGTTAAATGTTTCTATTAGAGATGAACTTAATAATTCAAGATTAAAAGGTGACTTAGATTATTACTTTGAATGGAGCGGTGGGGGGTATAATGGTAGCATTGATTCTGTGAACAACTATTCATTCTGTGTTTACCCAGAATGGGCTAACTTTACTTCAGATGTTACAGTAAAATATGATGTTACCAATTATGATATTAGATATTATGTTGTTGATGATTACCAAGTTGATAACTACACTGAACAAGTTGACCTTTATGCACTTAGAAGTGTAGACTCTACTGCAGTTACAGTGCACGTGACTGATGAAAGGGATAGAGATGTTAGCAATGCATTCATTGAAGCTTACAGGAGAGATATTGCAACTAACCAATCTTTATTAGTTTCAACTAAGTTTACCGATGGTGAAGGTAATGCAATATTTAACTTAAAAACTACAGGTGAACAGTACAGGTTTATAGTTTACAGAGATGGTGACAAGAAGTATGAAGATGCTTTCAGAGAAATTGTTGCAACAACTATTGAAATTAAACTTATTGAAGTTTCAACTTCTAGATTAACAGAATATTTACAAATTAAAAATATTAAAGGTAATGTTGATTATGATAATAATACTTATCAAGTTACATTTATTTATGATGATAGTGTGAATAATATTGCTGATAATTATTGCTTGAATGTGACCGATTTTAATAGAACAATATTTAGTAATTGTTCAACTTCAGCAGATGGTACACTTGTTGGAACTATTACAGAATATAATAAAACTTATGTTGCACTTGGTTTAGCAAGGTACTCAGGTAGTAACAGATGGTACAAAGTTGATGAAAGGTTTATTGACACCAGAACTGGATGGGAAGTAATTGGTTCAGGTAACAGGTTAATGTTTGGTTGGATTATATTACTTACAGTAGGTTTATTATTCCTTGTTAATAAAAGTATTGCAGTGGGAGGACTTTGTGCAGGTACAATCATGTTATATTTATTTGGAATATGGCCAATAACATTTGGTATGGTCATGACAGTATGTTCGATTGGTGCGTTAGTACTATTTGCTATAAATAAGAGGCAAGAACTATGAAGAAAATAACTACTTTAATAATGGCAATCATTTTGATTGGTAGTTTATTATCAGGTTTATATAGCTTTGCAAATGAACTTGTAAGGGAAGGCGGTTACAATGTCACAATTGATAATAAATATGAAAGTAGTTTTAATCAAACTCAACAAATCACAGCTGAACTTAATGAAACTTATGAAGATGTACAAAACATGACTGCAAACACTGGAGGTTCAGTTGGTATAATTACACTTATCCCTGAAATCCTTATTATGAGTATTGGTGTGATTATCATACCATTTAGGGTTATGATGGATACTGTCATGATTTTAGGTAATGATTATTTAGGAATTCCTAGCTGGGCAATTGGCCTTGCAGTAGCAATAATATTCCTTGCAATATTATTTGCAATAATTGAATATATAAGAGGTTATAAAACTTAAAATGCCATATGCAGAACCACAAAATATGACTGGAATTAAGAGCATTTTTGATTATGCTAACACTGTAAGTGATAGAATCTTTGGAATTGGTGTCCTTTTGAGCCTTTATTTGGTTATAATGGTATATCTGATGGGGAAAGGTGAAAATGCAGCAGATTCTTCAATAGTTGCAGGTTTCTTTACAAGCATTACCGCTGCAGTACTATTTGCAGCTGGCATGATTGAAAATTGGCACATGTTTGTAACCTTCATATTGTTCGTTCTGTCCTTAGTTTGGTCCATAATGTCCAAATCTAAGTAATTAAGAAACTTTTATAAACCCTTTTTGACATTACTATATGTAAGTAATAATGGGTGATCCCATTAAATATAAAAGGAGGAGATACCAATGAGTTTAGAAGGCTTAAAAACTGGGGCTATGGCTTTAGTCTTTATCGCTGTTCTAGCTGCAGCTGGTGCAATCGCACTAGATGAATTCAATGATGATCTAACAGCTGATTCATATGCAGATAACGTAACAGATGAAGGACTTGAAGGTATAGCAAATGCAACAAGCTATCTAAGTACAATCGGTACCCTATTAGGTGTCGCAGCTTTGATTGCGGTCGTAGTAGGAGCATTTATGTTTGTACGTAGATGAGGTCGGGGTGATTGACAATGAGTATGGAAAGATTTAAACAATCTGCAATCGCTCTGATTTTTATTGCTCTTGTAATTGGGGCAGTAGCATTAGCACTGGATTCGTTCCAGGATAGTATCCAAGATGATGAGGCATGTGCAAACACTAGCCAAATTTTCAATACTACAACAAGCTTATGCCACGATACCACCAATTATAGTGTACAACATGGGCTAAACTACCAATATAATGTGTCACAGGAAGGTTTAGAAGGCATTTCAAATGCAACTTCTTACATTTCTACAATCGGTACATTAATCGGAGTTGCTGCTTTAATTGCTATTGTTGTTGGAGCATTTATGTTCATCAGAAGGTGAGCGTAGAGAAATATTTTATTTGAAGGGTGAAACTCCCTTTACTTTTTCTTTATTATTTCTAAATGGTAACACAAGATTATGGTATTATTCCTTAATATTTGGATACCTTAAAATACTTTGGGGTATGAAATATATAACAATAATATAGCAATTTCTCCTCTGGGAAAGTCATATGGTTTTGGTTTAATACCCCAAAACTACCGTTAATAGATAAAAAGAAATAGATATATATTATATATATTTATATATATTTATATATTTCTAACTATATATTATATTACCACAATATTTAAATAGTTCAACATCTTTCTAATATTTACAATGGTAAGGCATGGTCAGAAAATAAGTGTTTATGTGCAAAATCAATTATTGTACCACATAGACTTTTATGTGAAAACTAAACCAGAGATGTTTTTGAATAGAAACAACTTTATCAACTGTGCCATTGTTAGAGAGATTAGGAGGTTAAAAGAAAATGACAAGTCCAGCTGGGAAAAAAATTCAAATCAAACATCAGATAGTTGCAGCTTTGAATAGAGATGGTGAAGGCAATGTAAGTGTAATAGCATCTTCTCTTGCATTAGAACATGGGTTCACCAAGAATAAAATTTTGGAAATTGTTGCTATGATGGAAGAAATTGAATTGATTGAGAGAGATGGTGATGTAATTAGAATGTTCAAAAAAGAATGAGGTGAATAAAATGTTAAAAATTGATACCTATAAAAAATATATTTACGGAACTGCACGAGCAAAGGAAATAAAAGAATTAGGTTTAATCAGAGCAAGCATTGAGAATGATAGAAGGTTTGGAAATGATAAATGAATCACAATTTGAGAAGAATGGAATTACATATAAAAATGTAAAAACAGATGATGCTTTTGACGGTGTAACAACGATTGGTGGGTTAAGAATGGTGATAAAAGGTAAAGCACAGATTACATTGATGAAAGGTTCAGGTAAGTTTGGTGACCAGATTCAGTTTTCACTATATGCCCCTAAGAGTACTAAAATTATAGAAGAAACAAGGAATCCAAGTGATTATAACAAACTAGAAATTGACTTACCAATTGAAGTTGCACTTCAAATGATGGAAAAGATTAGAGAATATGTGGAGGTAAAAAATGGCAGAAGAACAAAATTGGCTAACTGAAGAACTGAAAGAACTCGAACAAAACAGCTTTGAAGGACAAGCACTACCAGCACTGAAACTTGAAGAAGGTAAAATTACAGTATTTGAAGTAGATTTTAGTAAACCATTCGACAAATGGACAGATCCAAAAGGAGTAGTGAAAAAGATATTACCAGTAATCCATAACGGAGAGAAGAAAGTTTTCTGGGTTAACACCAGGAATCCAATATATAGAGAAATCATTGATGAAGGTACAAAGGGAGTTACTCTGTTCAAAGTATTCCGAACAGGGCAGAAACAGGATACTAGGTACAACTTAATAAAAGAATAGTCTTTCATAGGCAAAAGGGGTGGTTTTATAGTTTCCCAACTTAGTATGAGTGAATTCTTTGCGAGTTCCCTCTTTTTCCACCCCTTTTCAAAAAAAATGAGGTTAAAATGAATAAACAACAAATTGCGGCATGGAAATATAATTGTTTTACAACATTAAGGAGGAGAATGATGCGAGAATATGGTGGAGAACAACAAGATTTTAGGTTAGGAAACTTCCAATTTGCCAAGAATAAACCATATTTTGAATATGTTTTTAGTTATTTAATCAAACATTTTAAGGTAGAACTTGAGAAGGAGGCTGAAAAATGAAAAATATAAATGAAATACCAAATGTGATTGAGAGTATTGCTGGAATATTTTTAATATTATTGATATTGACAATTTGTGCTCATTATGCTGTAAGATTCATCAATAATGCAGTTACTAACTCACTCTTTTTTAGTGCTGTCATATATTTTGTTTTTAGTATACTTAATAGTAAATATAGGAAGAAAAAGGAGGCTGAAAAATGAAAGAAAATAAAAAAGAAATAGTAAAGTTGGCTTGGTCACTAGCATTTTGTGATTATGCATTATTGTTTACTGTTAGCCTTTTAATATTTTTTAGTAGCTTACAACCAAAAATAGGTTGGTTATATGGACTTTTAGGAATGTTTGGTGGTTTTGTTGGAGTAATTATTACCAAAAAAAAGAGGGAGGAATGAAAATGAACGTTAAAATGAACCTGAGCACTGGAAGGTTAAAAAGTAAACTTGAAAGGCATGTTGAACAAATGTTAGAAGAACTTAAAGAAGGACATTATACTAGGCAAGAGTTTCAGGCAAGGGCAAAGAATATTAACACTCATTTAAGTTTATATAGGAGTTGCATGTTAATTAATAGTTATGATAAGTATCTTCACAGGTTAAAGGACATTTGTCAGGTGAGGTATCCAAATGGAGGTGGAGAATGAAACTTGATGTTTTTGATTGGACTATGTTAGGATTTTGGATAAGTTTATTCTTTATTATTATATTAAGGTTTGTTAAAATATATGTTCGGAAACACTGTGGAGGAGCAAATGAATAAAAGAGAAAAGAAGATAATTTTGGATTTTTTGAATAAATTAGAACAGGATATAAGTCAAGTTATAGAAGATTTAGATGATGCTATTGATTGAGGTGAGAAAATGAATGAACAAGTTATAATTGGGTTGTTTATTGTTATTATTATTTTATTTATATTGATATTTATAATGAAATGGCAAATTGAAAAAATGAAAAGGAAACTTAAACAAAAACACTGTGGAGGTGGAGAAGGTGATTGAATTTACTTTATATGAATGGTGTGCTTGGATATTAACGATGATTATTAACTTTGTGTTGGGTTTGTTTGTTGGTATATATGTAGCAAGTGAAAAACACCTTCAGGAGGGGGAATGAATGAAAGAGTTATTAAGGATACTATGGTTAATAACTATCGTTAGTGTTTGTTTTTGGTTAAATGTTATATTTATAAAACTTTTTCAAAGGTTGTTTATATGTTTAATTAGTATTATATTAGTGTTACTAATACCTAATAAGGAGGGAAAATGAATGAAAATACTAGATGCTACTTGTGGATTTAAGGGAATTTGGTATCAAAAAAACCATCCTTTTGTAATTTTTATGGATAAAAGGAAAGGGAATTTTGGTTTTGATAATCCTTCTTCATTTAGTAAATATAGAAGTTATAATATTAATCCAGATGTTATTAGTGAATGGAAAGATGCACCTTTTCCAGAAAACTATTTTGATTTGATTGTGTTTGACCCACCACATCTTATAAAAAATCAGAAAAGTAAAGAATCAAATATAATGAAAGCTTATGGGTATCTTAATAAAAACACTTGGAGAAAGGATTTAGAAGAAGGAATCATTAAGTTATTTAAGATTTTAAAGCCTGAAGGTACATTTATTCTTAAATGGTGTGAAAATTGTGTTAAA
>Ga0098064_100216_pt1 | contig 12797 bp, 27 predicted proteins | sample 24BtaG_FD_77061 | JGI IMG/M metagenome (GOLD analysis project Ga0098064, IMG submission 77061) | Marine viral communities from Cariaco Basin, Caribbean Sea - 24B_WHOI_OMZ_CsCl | ecosystem: Environmental > Aquatic > Marine > Oceanic | place: Caribbean Sea: Cariaco Basin | collected 2014-11-08
CAAACGGTAGTGAAAGTTTGCACGAAGTAATTAAAAAGGTTGCTTTTGATTTTAAGCTACAAGGTGCTTTTGCTCTTAACATAATATGGTCTAAAGATAGAACACAAATTGCCGAGATTTATCATATTCCTGTTGAAAAAATCAGGTGTGCTAGACCCGATGAAATGGGTATAACAAGAGGCTATTTCATATCAGCAGATTGGTCTAATACTAGACAAAACAAACCTTACTACGTTCCTGCTTTTAATGCTAATGATAGAACATCACCTAACCAAATAATGTATTCAGGTTTGTATTCCCCGAATATGAATAGCTATTATACCCCAGATTATGTGAGTTGTAATAATTGGGCACTTATAGATGGGCGTGTTAGTGAGTATCATCTCAATAATATATCAAACGGTTTTGCGGGAAGTTTTATGATATCTTTCGCAAACGGAATTCCAACCGCTGAAGAAAGAAATCAGATAGAACAAAGTCTTACTGATAAATTTTGCTCAGAAAATAATGCAGGAAAATTTGTATTAACTTTCTCAGACGATAAAACAAGAACACCTGAAATAACTCCAATAAGTACATCAGACTTGGATAAGAGCTATTTAGCCCTCCAAGAACTGCTCACCTCTAACATACTTTCTGGACACCGTGTAACTAGTAAAACTCTCATGGGTATAGATTCTACTAACGGTTTTTCTTCAAATACTGATGAATTAATAAATGCCGCAGATTTTTATAGACAAACCGTAATTATACCATTTCAAGACCAAATCATAAAACAACTTAGAAAAATATTTCAAGTTAATAATATGGATATGCCTGTTCGATTTGTTCAATTAAAACCAATTACAGTTCAATTTGATTCTAAAACAATCAGAGAAGTTATGACGACTGATGAAATACGTGAAGAGTTAGGTTTAGAACCATTAGGTGAAGAAGATACAGTTGAACAGGATGTAAAGTTTAGCAAAGTTGGTATGATAGACGGTCAACCTGTTTTTAGTACAATAGAAGAGGCTGAAGCTCACGCAAAGTCAAAAGGGTGTGTAGGGTATCATGAGCATGAATATGACGGGAAAACGGCTTATATGGCTTGTGAGGGGCATGAAGAAGCTACTGAGCTTTCTAAATTTATTGCTGAATATGGGGAAGATATACCTGAAGGATGGGAAATAATAGATGATGAAATAGTAGATGGAGAACACGAAGATTTTGATTTTGAGAAAGAGCTAAACAAAGCAGCAAATGAAAAATTTGATTTTGTTTCAACAGGTAGAGCAAATTCAAATGTAAGAAGTGAGCAAGATGGATTAAATAAAGAAGGAACAGAGTTTTTTAAAGTTAGATATATTTATACTGAAAATAGATCAGTACCTGGAGATGGTAAAACTAGAGATTTTTGTTCTACTATGGTGCGTGCAAATAAAATATATAGAAAAGAGGATATTTTAAGAATGTCAAAAATTCCTGTTAACGCAGGATTCGGACCTAAAGGTGCTGCGACATACTCAATCTGGCTCTACAAAGGAGGCGCAATATGTCATCATTATTGGAAGCGTAGAATATATCAAGCACCTGCAACAGATGAAGACTTTGTAGTGTATCCTGATTCTATAACAACAGATAAAATTATCACAACTGCAAAAGCAAGAAGTGAAGGATTCACAATTAAACGAAATGATAGTAAAGTCGCAAGAGCACCTAAAACTTTACCAAATGAAGGATTTTTACCAAGATAACTATGGCATACGTATTATTTATATCAGAAGAAAAACTAAAGGACTCAACAGCCCTTAACCTAAATGTAGACGTAAACATTTTACTGCCCTTCGTTAGAGAGGCACAGAAGCTTTATGTGGAAACGGCTTTAGGTACAGATTTAACACAACATTTAAAAGATGAAATTATCGCAGGAACTTTAGCAGGAGCTGACAAAACTCTAGTCGATGACTACATTGGCGATATGCTTCCAGGATATAGTCTGTATCACGCCATCCCATATCTTAGATTTAAAATGGAGAATGGAAATATTTACTCTAAAACAAGTGAAACGGGAACTCCTTTAAGTACCGAAGAAGCGCAGCATTTAAGAGAAGAGGTGCTTAATACGGCTTCGTATTACCGTGAAAGAATGATTTCCTACATAAGAAACAACACAGGAAGTTTTCCTACCTACTCAACGAATACAGGTGCCGATGTAAGCCCATCAACTGAGAACTACTATAATGGTATGAATTTAGACACACCAAGACAAGGAAGTAAACTAACGTTACAAGACTTTTTATCAGCAAGTGATTAATGAGAGGAAAATACAAACCAAAAAATAAAAATATAACTAAGCTTAAATCCTACTTGGATAACAAGCCTAAATTACAAAATAATGACAGACCTAAAGGACACAATACAAGTAGGAATAGCTAACGGTTCGGCTATTGGATTTAGCATAACAGATTGTAATGAGATACTTACATTCGTTTCACTAAGTTTAGCAATAGCATTTACAATATATAAATTTTTCTTATATGAAAAAAAGAAAGCTAAATAGCAAAAACCCAAAGTATCATAAGATAGATGAAAATGCTCCTAAAGTTCGCAAAGAGTTTGCTAAAGAAGTTAAAGGAGTTAAGATTTACAAAACTTATTATCTCTAATTTGGAACTTAAATACTTTACACTATCAGAATTTGATAGTCCTGATGAGCCAGGATCAGGCTCGAAAATGGATAAAAAATTCCTAGAAAAGCTAGACTATGCTCGTGGTAATGCAGGTATACCATTTAAAATAAATAGTGGTTATCGGTCTGAAGAATGGAACCGTACCGTAGGTGGTCGAGTTGGATCAAGCCATCTATTAGGACTTGCAGCAGATATAGCTTGTAAAGGAAGTCGAGATAGGGCGTTGATAATCAGAGCTTTACTTGAAGTTGGGATAACAAGAATAGGCATTGCAAGGACTTTTATACATTGCGATGTTGATAAACGAAAAGACCAAGATGTTTTTTGGCTATATAATTAAAATAATTTTACTAATCAAAAATAATAAACTATGAAAAATTGGCTAATTTTAACAATGATGAAATCTAAAAAGTTTTGGTACGCTGTAAGTTCAATCGTAATTCCTATACTTGTGCAGTATCTAGGAGTTGATGAAGCAACAGCTACTAATTTATTCTACGCTTGTCTTACGCTTGTATTAGGACAGGGGATCGCTGATAGTGCGAGAAAATAATAGATACAGATTAAAGCCGCATGAAATTGCGGCACTTAAAAAAATGCGAGAAACCGAGACTAGGAATATCCTAGTTATCGGTGACTTGCATGAACCCTTCTGCCTTGATGGTTACTTGGAATTTTGCTTAGAACAGTACGATGCTTTTAATTGTAATCAAGTTATTTTTATAGGAGATATACTTGATAATCATGCCTTTAGCTACCATGAACCTGACCCTGATGGTATGTCAGCAGGTTTAGAACTGGAAAAAACAATAGAAAAAGTAGCTAAATGGTATAAAGCTTTTCCCTATGCCGATGTATGTATTGGAAACCATGATAGAATGGCGGCTCGTAAAGCTATGACAGGTGGAATACCTAAAGCATGGATTCGATCTTATAATGAAGTATTAGGAACACCTAATTGGAACTGGGTAGAATCAGTAGTTTATGATGATGTCCTTTTTGAGCATGGAGAGGGTGGTCAAGCACAAGCCAAAGCAAAGAACAATCTAATGTCTAGCGTGTGTGGTCATACACATACAGAGGCATATTGCAAGTGGTTTGTTGGAAAACGCTTTAAGGTATTTGGAATGCAAGTTGGCTGCGGTGTTGATGCTGACACTTACGCTGCGGCTTATGCTAGAAACTTTAAAAGACAAGCTATTGGTTGCGCAGTAGTTCTAAACGGAACATTACCTATAAATATATTAATGGATTTGTAATGAAATTAAAAGATTCCACCAAACTAACCTTATTTTACTTCTTTTTGATAGCACTCGTTTTGCTAATCTCTATCTGGGATTGCAATAATTAAACTCTTATAAACATATTAATTGTTAATAACTTTGTAAATAAAGTTGTTTGTAATTGCGTGAATTAAAAATAATGTGTAAATTTACATTGTAAATAATTACGCAAAATTAAAACAAATAACAAAGATGAGATTAACAAGCAAAAAAACAGGTAAGAGCTTTAACCTAAGCGGTAAAGGAGCAGCAGATTTCTTTTATGCTAAAAATGCTAGAGGACAATATATTAATAATGTAGATAACTATGTGATTGATGATAACAAAAACGAAATTAGCAATCTTAAATTCTTTTTAGGTTGTGTTGGAATGTTCGTATTGTTATTTGGATCAGCTATGTTGCATATCTATTTAAACTATTAATTATGAAACTAGAATGCACAGCTTTTTACTTTTATCCTAACGGAGCTTATGAAACTAAGTCAGATTGGAATTATGGACTTAGAAGCTATTCTCATGATTTACAAGAGGTTAGCACAGCAATAGTAATATTCGGAACACGAAAGCAAATCAATGAGGCTTTTGATGATTATTGTGATTCGTCAGGGTTGAATGTAGATGAAGGTTTCCATCTCACAGATGAAGAAACATTAAAAGAATATAAGAAATACTATAAAAATAAAGCACTAATTTTAAATATAAGATAATGACACCAATACCTTTAGAAGAAGAATTGATCCACAAAAGAATGAACGATATTAATACTTTTCAAGCTCACGAAAACGAAGTATATTTGCGCGGAACTGATGAATATGGAAAAGATTTCCAAATCTGTTTCGATGCTTATAATTTTATTGAATGGATTGATACAGAAAATTTAGAATACATAAAAGAACAATTAACCAAATATATAAAAACGAAATGAAGACAAAGCTAAAAGATTTAACTAAAGAACTCCCTTATAAATGGAGAGTTCAATCAACTAAGTATGGAAAAACAACTTGTGTAGCTTATATAGATGCAAGAGATTGTCAGGACTTATTAGATCAAGTGGTAGGAGCTGAGAATTGGCAGACTATTTACTATGAGCAAAATGGATTACTATTTTGTAAGGTAGGAATATTCACAGGAACTGATTGGGTTTGGAAATCAGACACAGGTTCAGAAAGTAATGTAGAGAAAGACAAAGGACACGTTTCAGATGCTTTTAAAAGAGCTTGTGTTTCTTGGGGGATTGGTAGATTTTTGTATCGACTTCCTATACAAACTCTACAAGCTAAAAAACATACAAACGGAAGAGAATACCCTTATGCTCCTGAAAAGGACAAAATAATATTTGATGGGGAAACTTTGACTAAGTATATAAATTGGAAACTAAGTAATAATCAATAAATAAATAAAAATGGAAGTAAAAGGTAAATTAATTAAGAAGCTTCAGGGAGAAGCGGGAACAAGCAAAAGCGGTAAAGCTTGGGAAAGTCAAACAGTATTAGTAGAAACAGATTCTAAGTTTAATAATCTAGTCGCTATTAAATGTATGGGAGATAAGATCAAGCAAATGAATAAGCTAAAAGAAGGGGATATGGTAAGTATATCTTGCAATGTTTATTCAAGAGAATACAACGGAAAATACTATAATAACATAGAAGGTTGGTTTTTTGTAAATCAAAACGAATCCAACACGCAAGAGGATGATTTTGCAACTTCTGACGAAATGCCTTTTTAAGATGACTGAAGAAATCAATTTTAAGGCTATTTGCAGCCTCGCTACGAGAGTTATGGATATTCCTGATGGGGCATTATCTAGAAAGAGTAGAAAAAGACGCTTACAAGTAACTAGATCAATCGCAGGGTACATAGCACTAACAGAAGAAGAAATAGACAGAAATATTATTGCTAAGGTTTTGAACCGAGATAGAACAGCAACATATCATTATGAAAATAAACATAAAAAAAATTTTCAACATTGTATTGTTTATAGAATGGCTTTTGAAAAAATCTATAAAGCATATAAAGATATTGATGGTGCAAAAGATATTTTTGTCGATAGTGATTTTATGAAAAGTCATTTATTACAAAAGGGTGTTACTGAGGTTTTAAATCCTGATGTTTTGTTAGAAGTTAAAAGCGGAGATGTTAAATGTGTTATTAAAACTTCTTACTTTGAGTTTTCAAATCAATTAGAAATTGTTAAACTTGCAATGAAAAATTATCATTACTCAATTAAAATAATATGATTAAACCAAATTACTATGCTGTGATTCCTGCTGACGTAAGATATAGCAAAAAGCTAACTCCGAATGCTAAACTACTCTATGCGGAAATCACAGCACTATGTAATATGAATGGTAAATGCACAGCATCTTCTAAATACTTTTGTAAACTATATGAAGTTAGTAGGTCATCAATCCAAAATTGGCTTAAAATGTTAGAAGAAAACAAATATATTATAAGAGAGGTAAAATATAAACTAGGTAGTAGAGAAATTGAGTCTAGGTCAATCAAATTGGTGGACAACCCTAGTGTAAAAATATCAACAGATAATACTAATATAAATATAACTAATACTAATCTTACAGATAGTAATAAAAAGGAGCGCTTTAAAAAACCTTCTTTAGATGATGTTAAAAATTATTGTATTTTACGCAACAATAATATAGATGCAGATGCTTTTATAGATTTTTATGAATCCAAAAATTGGATGATTGGTAAAAACAAAATGAAAGATTGGAAAGCTGCTGTAAGAACTTGGGAACGGAGAGAAATAAAAAAACAAACAATGTCTAAGCTAGATGCACAAATAAACGCTTGGCAAGACGCTAAAAAACTATTATGATACCAATTAAAGACGAAAACCTAAAAAAGCTAACAGAAAAAGTTTTAGACTTAGTTGCTAAAACAGCAGTTGAAATAGGTCATAAAACTGATCCTCAAACTATGGCAACATTAAGTAAGATTTTTGCAGAGGATTTAATGAAAGAAAATAGATTTAAAAATTTAACTTTTAATCAAATAGAAGATGCATTCCATCAGGGCGTTAGATTTGGGAAAGATGAACCATTTTTAAATATTAGAACTTTTTACAAATGGACATATGAACATAAAAAAACTATTGATAATGCAACATACCAAACGGAAAAATTAAAACAGAAGAATATTAAATATTATCAAGAACCAATAAAATTACTCAAATGATAGGTTGGGCAATAATAGCAGCAATAGTGCTGCATATTAATTTTAAATTAAAAGAATGAAAACACTAACACAAAAAGAAAGAATTATCAGACACTTAAAAGACAAAGGATCAATTACATCACTAGAAGCTATGAGAGAGTATGGCATAATGAGATTGACATCTAGGGTTTGCGAATTAAAAGATCAGGGATATAATATTAGAAGTGAATTTGTAAGCAGCAGAAATAGATATAATGAATCAGTATCGTTTAGCAAATATTCGTTGTATGAAACAAGTTAAAGTTTTAGAATTATTTGCAGGTAGTAGGTCTTTTAGTAAAGTAGCTGAAGAACTAGGACACGAAACTTTTTCAGTAGATATAAAAGATTTTGATAATATAGATTATGTTGTTAATATATTAGAATTGGATGTAAACAAAATACCATTTAAACCTGATGTTATTTGGGCTTCACCACCCTGTACATATTTCAGCGTTGCTAGTATCGGAAAGCATTGGAATAAAAATCATACTCCCAAGACTTTAGAAGCTATTGTAGGTTGTCAGATAGTAAGAAAAACTTTAGAAATAATAAATGAGTTGCAGCCTGATTACTTTTTTATAGAAAACCCAAGAGGAAAGTTAAGAAAGCTAGAATTTATGAAGAAAATACCAAGAGCAACAGTAACTTATTGTCAGTATGGTGATAAGAGAATGAAGCCAACTGATATATGGACTAATCATTTACACACTCCTTTATTCTCAAATGGATGGAATCCAAAACCAATATGTAAAAATGGAGATAGTTGTCACGTTTCAGCTCCAAGAGGATCACAAACAGGAACACAAGGATTGAAAGGAAATTATGAAAGAAGTAAAGTACCTTATGAATTATGTAAAGAAATACTTTTATCATTGTGAAGTCAATAAGCAAATTAAAAAAAGAACTAGACAAATGGTTTAGTCTTTTTATTCGGCTAAGAGATTGTGATGATTTAGGTTTTGTAAAGTGTTTCACATCAGGAAAATATTATCACTATAAGAACATTCATGCAGGTCACTTCATGTCAAGAAAATGCCTATCTACAAGATGGTGCGAAATTAACGTACAACCACAGTCAATAGCCGACAATCTTTATGGTCAGGGTAGACAGTATCAATTCGGTGTTAATTTGGATGCACAATATGGAGAGGGAACTGCTGAAAGTTTACAAATTAAATCTAAGCAAATACAAAAGTTTTCTAGAATAGATTATGAAGAAAAGATAAGTTATTACAAGAACGCTGTTAAAAACTTAAAAAATGAAAAAGGAATTGAGTAACTTTTTTCATAACTTTGACGTATGATACAACCGATTTACGCAAGTCAGGAACATCAAGCTTCGATTGAAGTCTATATAACAATGTGTAAAGAGTTTGCAAAAGAAGTAAGTTCAAAAACAAAATTTTTAAATTATCTCGAGGTTGTTTCTATCATTACAGAATATCATAATAACTATGGCAAAGGAGTGCGAGAATCAGGAAATTTTTATGATTGGTTAATGATTATCCCTATTAATTTATCAGTAGCTACAAATGGATTTTTTGCAGGAATAGAAACCAAAAGAAATGCAGCAGTTGTAAGAGCTTACAAAGTTGTTTTAGATCAAATGCTTCAAGAGGTTGTAGATAAGATAGATAAATTAGAACCTACCAATGACTGATATTTATATTGAAATAGCAAAGCTTACCGATAAATTCAGAACAATGGCTTATGGTATTACAACAGATGAAAATAAAATAAATGAAGCGGTACAAGAATTGATGCTTTATCTTCTACAAGTAAACCCTGATACGATCAAGAAGATTTACGACAATGATGGAATAGATGGAATAACAAGATATGGAGCAGTTGCATTGCGCAGAGCATTAACGAGCAAAAGAAGCAATTTTTACTATAAATATGAAAAGTATTACACACATATTGACAGCTTTCGTTATAATACTAATTCAAGTAGTTGCAATATTGATTACTCAGATAATGTTAATTACAATAAGGATATATCAAATCTTCCTAATCAAGAAGAAAGCAAAAGATGGAAAAAACTAGAATTGATAGACATAGAATTAGATAAGCTAGACTATTGGTACGATAGGCAATTGTTTAAGTTGTATTACTATGAAGGCAATACGTTAGATTCCTTAGCTGCTAAAACAAGAATAAGTAGAAACAGTATATTTAATACAATAGATAAAGTAAGAAAAATATTAAAAGAAAAATTAAATGAAAATGTATAATCCCAAAAAGTATTCATCATTCTATATGATGTTTGGTTTTAAGTCTTATGTAGAAAGAAGATACGATGCTGTATGTGAATAAATTTTTTGTTCCTGACAATGTTTATAAAGATAGAATCGCTATATGCAAGTCTTGTGTTTACTATTTTAAACCGACAGGAAATTGTAAAATTTGTATGTGTTTTATGAAGGTGAAGTGCAGATTGTCAACCCAATTTTGCCCACAGAAGTTTTGGGATAAAACAACAGAAGTAGAAACACCTGATGATTTACCGCAAGAGATGATAGATGAAGTATTAAATATTTGGAAAGATTTAAAAACAGGCAGAGCAAAAGACGTAGCAACTAAAAAGAAAATGATTGAATTATACAACACAATTCATAATACTAATTACAGCACAGGAACAAATTGCGGTTCTTGTATAGCTACGTGTTTTGATGGAATAAAAAAACTATATAAAAAATATACAGAATGAGTTATTTGACACACCTTAAAAGACACAAGCATCATTATCAGAGTAGATGGATAGTTAAATATGATGATGATAATTTAGTACGGGAAGTAAAATTAATATACAGCCCTGAAGAATATAGAATGTTTAAAAGACCTAGAACACTTAATACACAAGAAGGATTAATTAAAATTTTAGAAAATGACAAAAAAAGAAGACTACAAAAAAATGCCTGAACCTCATTATTACATTGGAAAGCTTTATGGTTACTCTGCTAAGAACATAGTAGATGATTTTGATTTAAGTGCTTGGAAAGCTCAAGCAGTTCAATATATATTAAGAGCAGGTAAAAAAGAAGGGAATGCTCCTGAGCAAGACATACAGAAAGCAATTAACGTACTCCATTTTGAATTAGATAGAATATACAAAGAGAGTAAGACACGAACAGGTGGATTGGCACCAACAGGAGTAAGATCGTGAAAAAAGAAACAATACAATTAGTAAGTTGGAAACAAGTAGTTAAAAAGTATGGCTACAAGGAAACAAAAAATAAAGGAACAAGGTTTGGGATACAGCTAAAGCTAGAAGGAATGAATGATATTGATTTTATATGGTGTCAAACAAACCTAGAAAGGAAAAAGCTAGTAAAAACAATAATGAGGATAGCAAAAGATGAGGGTAGAGATTTACAATTAATAGATTAATATGACACTATATAAGTGCGAATGTGGAAAGCAGGAAAAAGAAATCACTCAAGCTACAATAGGTTTACGAGATGGTAAGTGGGTTTGCATACAAGCACAATGTGAATGTGGTAAATATATGGATAGCGAACCAGAAGAAGGAATACCAACACTAAGAAGAACAGAACCATCTTTAAGTAAGAAAGGAGACAAGCTATGGGATGGTGCAAAAGAAAAGCTATTAGGAGAAAGAGGTATCAATGAATCATTTGATTAAATAAATAAACTAAATTTCTATTATATACTATGAAACAACAACTTAAGATAAGTGCGATAAAACCCAATAAAGATAACCCAAGATTAATAAAGGATGATAAATTTAAAAAGCTAGTAAAATCTATAAAAGAGTTTCCTGAGATGTTAAAACTCCGACCAATAGTAGTGGATGAAGATATGATGGTACTGGGTGGTAACATGAGATTGAGGGCAAGTATGGATGCAGGATTAAAAGAAGTTTGGGTAGAAGTAGCTAAAGAATTATCAGAAGAGCAAAAGAAAGAATTTATTGTTAAAGATAATGTAAATTTTGGAGAATGGGATTGGGATATGGTAGCTAATGAATGGGAAAGTGGGAAGCTAAAAGAATGGGGTGTTGATTTACCCATATTGGATGAAAGGTTAGAGGTTATAAGTGGAGAGCAACCTGAGATAGAAATTACGGAAGAGGTTTTAGAAGAACATAACTATATAGTATTTACATTTGATAACAAATTAGATTGGCAGGTTGTTAAAGATATTTTTGATATAAAAACTGTTTACAAGAAAAATAAAGCATTTGAAAGATTAGGAGTTGGAAGAGTGAGAAAAGGAACAGAGCTTATAGAAAAATTAAATAAATGAAATTTACAGTATACATTCCAAGCAAAGGAAGAGCAGGTAGAGTAACCACAAGCGAGTTGTTTTATGAGTCAGTTATAGTTTGCCCTAACTCTGAAGTAGAAGAATACAAAAAGTATCATTCAAAGGTACTTGGAGTTGATGATAATGTTAAAGGTATAACAGCTACTAGAAATTGGATATTAAATAATGTAGATGATGAATGCCATATACAGGTAGATGATGATGCTTTAAGTTTCCATTCTTTTGAAAATGGTAAAAAAGAAAGGTTTATAGATAAAGATAGAATACATCAAATATTAGAAAATCAATTTTACTTATGTGAGGGATGGGGGTTTAAAGTATGGGGATTAGCTTTAGTAGATGATTATAAGTTCTATGATGAATTTAAACCTTTTACAACTCAAAGCGTAATAGGAGCAAATATAATAGGTATTATTAAAAATGAGTTAAGGTTTGATGAAAGGTTAAGAGTGAAAGAGGATTACGATTATGCAATGCAGCATATAGCCAAATACGGTGGAGCTTTAAGATGTTTGAAATATGGGATAGATGTAGTGCACTTAACAAATGAGGGGGGATGCGTTTCATATAGAACAAAGGAAGTTGAAATGGATGCTTACAATGTATTGATGAAAAAATGGGGAAAAAGAATAGTTAAATTACAAAATAATAAAAACTTTGTTAAATTAAGATCACCTAGAAAAGGAGTATAAATGGACAAAAGTAGACACATAAAAAAGGAATCAATTTTACAGGCTTTAGAAAAGAGCTTGGGAATAGTTACAGTTGCTTGTAAACAATCTGGTGTTCCTAGAAGCACATATTACAAATGGTTAAAAGAGGATGAAGAGTTTGCAAAAGCAGTTAAGGATATAGAAAACATAGCACTTGATTTTGGAGAAAGTCAGTTACACTCTCAGATGCGAGATGGCAGTACATCTGCAACTATATTCTTTTTGAAAACAAAAGGAAAAAAGAGAGGTTATGTAGAGAAAAGCGAGTTGGATATTACTTCAGGAGATAAACCTATCAATATGCCTATCATAACATTTGTAGATTCTGAAACTGAATAAGAAATACAATTCACTCTTTGAGTCAGATGCTAGATACTTCATAATCACAGGAGGTCGTGGTTCTGGGAAGTCTTTTGCTGCAACAGTCTTTCTTACCTTACTTACTATGACAAAGGGTATTAGAATACTCTTTACAAGATACACAATGACATCAGCACATCTCTCAATTATTCCCGAGTTCTTAGAAAAAATAGGGCTATTAGGTTTTGATGAAATCTTTAGTATTAACAAAGCAGAAGTATTAAATACAAGTAATCAATCTGACATTCTATTTAGAGGTATTA
>Ga0098064_100218_pt1 | contig 12741 bp, 24 predicted proteins | sample 24BtaG_FD_77061 | JGI IMG/M metagenome (GOLD analysis project Ga0098064, IMG submission 77061) | Marine viral communities from Cariaco Basin, Caribbean Sea - 24B_WHOI_OMZ_CsCl | ecosystem: Environmental > Aquatic > Marine > Oceanic | place: Caribbean Sea: Cariaco Basin | collected 2014-11-08
AATATGCAGAACAAGGTTACACTTTGACATTAAGGCAACTTTATTATCAACTTGTTTCAAGAGATATAATTCCAAACCTGCAAAAAGAATATGCAAAATTAAGTGGGTTGTTAGTTAAGGGAAGAATGGCAGGGATTGTTGATTGGAGTGCAATTGAGGACAGAATAAGAGTGCCTTTCATTCCTTATTGGGTTGATAACATTGAAGATGCAATTAATGATACTGTTAGGCAATATCGTTTGGACAGACAAGAAAATCAAGATGTTTATATTGAGTTGTGGGTTGAGAAAGATGCCTTGAGTGGAGTTTTGAAAAAGATCACATCACACTATCATATTAATTTGATGGTTAATAGAGGATATTCTTCTTGTTCAGCAATGTATGATGCATTTAAGAGATTGAAGATAAAAGAAGATGATGGAAAGGAAACTCACATTTTATATTTAGGAGATCATGATCCATCAGGCCTTGACATGATCAGGGATATAAAGGAAAGGTTAGAAGAGTTTGGGGTTTATCCTGTGATAAAACACATTGGATTGACTATGAAACAAATTAAAAAATTCTCTCCTCCTCCAAATCCTGCGAAGATCACAGATCCAAGAGCAAAGTGGTACATTGCAGAACATGGAGATACTTCATGGGAAGTTGATGCTTTAAATCCAAAAGTACTGCATCAATTAGTGAGGGAGAATGTTGAGGAATTAATTGATCTTGATTTATTTAATTCAACGATTGAAAAAGAAGAACAGGACAAAAAGAAATTACAAGAGTTTGCAGATCAAGTGGAGGATCAGGAATGACATCTTTAATCAAAAGATTGAAGAGGAAAGAGAGAAAACAATTTGACAGGATGATCCAAGAACAATCAAAACAATATGAGAGAACTCTTGACGAAGATGCAAGAAAGAGGTTGATTGAACTCCACACCATTTACAAGATGAAATTTGGGAGGGAATATGGAAAGTGAGAGTTAATGTTAAATGTGAAGAATGCGACAAGTGGGGAGATGCAGGACTTTATGATCAAACCAAAACAGGATATAAATGCAAGGATTGTGATCAAATACATGGAGAGAGCATGTTGTGGATGAGGATTGAACAACATGATTAAAAAAATAATTTATGAAACAATGAAATTCACATCAAGGGAAATTGAGCAAGGTGTTGTTTTAGTTATTGAGAGTTGCAAACTTCACAGAGGACAATTGATCTTGAAGAGAGAATTAACAAATAAGTTGGAGGAGGCCTTTCCTGAAAAATGAAAGCAAAGCATATTGGCGTGACAGGGGTTGCAGGAGTAACAAAAGACAGATGGGAATGCCCAAATTGTAGAAAAAACAAAAGCCCTGAATGTAGATTTAATTTATCAACAAAAAAAAGAGGATCAGAATATAAATGCAGATTTTGTGGGATCTTATTGGAGTTGGATTAAAATGTGTGAGTTAAATAAAAAGAGTGGAGTGAAAAGGATTGATCCTTGCATGAGAGCAGTAATAAAAAATTTAGAATATTTGAAAGTGAAAACTCTTGCATGTTGCTGTGGTCATGGAAAATACCCAATGACAATAATTGTGGATATTGGAGTTGAGAAAGTCATGCCTTTAGAGATCTTTTCAAACATCATGATTGAAAGAAAAAAGAAATTTTATAAAAAAGATGATCAGGGTTTTCATTACATTCCTGAAATCAGCGAGGAGAAAAGATGAATTGGAAAAAAGTTTATATTTATGGGATCGGATATATTATTTTAATTGGGATTTTGTTTGTTGTCACAGGAATAGAGCCATCCATTTTAGGATTTGCAATATTATTTTTGGAGTGCATTAAAACTCCAAAAAGCATCATTCTCACAGCATTGTTTATTTTCATTGGCCATTATCTAATGCACCTATTGATTAAATTTATTGAGGAGGCAAAAGATGATTGATCTCTTGACAATTGGAGTTGGAGTTGTGTTGTTGGTTGCAAGTATTTTTGATCTAAAATATAGAGCCATCCCATCAGTATTCCTGACAGGCGCATTATTTCTGATTGCAGTTGTGAGGATTGACTTTATTGAGTTTGGCCTTTTGGCATGGATTTTTGCATGGACAATGAGAGATATTTTATCATTAAAACAATTAGAGTTTGGGAGAGCAGACATCAAGGTCATGATGATGATTGGCTTGATGATGCACACAAGAGAAATGTTTTTGATGTTTATTGGGGTGTTTGCTTTATTTCAATTTGTTTATACATTAATTTGGACATGGAGATTTGGCGAGGACAAAGAGAGGCCTTTTGTACCTTGCTTATTGGCAGTTTATATTGCAATGATCTTAATAGGAGGCAACATGTGATGGACTACAACGAGCAATTAGGGATCAAGAGCATTGCAGATCATCAAAAACACAAGATTGGGGAAAACTTAAAGTTGGGTTGGATCTTTGAGAGATGGTACGAGAAAGTGATCGTTGTGATCTTGTGTCTGTTGGGAATGTGGAAACTGTTTGAAATAATAATCTAAACATTTATAAATAGTGTGTGCGTAATATGATCATGAATAAAACAAAGAGATGGTTGTTGGGTTTTGTTGTTGTTGTCGGATTGATTGTGATGAATGTTTTAACTACATTCATTATGTTGAAGATCATGAACGCTGTTAATTAGGACAAATAATCAAATGGAAAAAGAGAAGAAAGAAAATAAAAATAAGAAATGCACAAAGTGTGGATCAGGCCAGACTTATGTAAGAATTAAAGAGGGATCGCGTGTTTGTCGCAGTTGTGGAAACATTGATCAAATAAGCAATGGTTAGTTTAGGAGATCTTAATTTCTTTGGAGGGCTTAACTTTGGAATTGGCACAGTTGCAAGTATTTTGTTAATCATGTTTTTATCTTTATTTATTTTGGGATTGATGGCCGTTGCTGTCATCCTATGGCTTAATAATAAAAAATACAAACACAAAATTCCTCTCTTGAAAAAAGTCGGAAAAAACACAATAAGGGTTGGGACTTTCAAGGCCAAAGATTTTAAGATCGGCACAGCAGGAGATAAACTTTGGTATGTTGCAAAGGTGAAGAAATTTATAACTCCTGCAACAGAACAAACAGCACCGAATGAATACACTCACTTTGAGAGATCTGATGGTGAATGGGTGAATGTATCACATCCTGACATTGATGAGGCGTTGAAAAAGATTAATGTGAAATATGTGCATCAAGACATGAGAGCAACAAGAATTGCAATAAGCAATTTGTTGGATCAAAGATTTCAAGACAAAAAGAGTTGGTGGGATAAATATGGTGACATGGTCACACATCTGATTTTTTATTTGGTTACAATAATGTTTTTGGTTATTGGGTTTTATCAATGGAGTGAAGTGATTGGAAAGATTGCAGGATTGTTTGACAGAATTATTGAGTATGAAAAGAATTGCAAAGGCACATCTCTTGTGCCATCATTGATCTTGTTGATGTACAAAAGAAAAAGGGAGGGACAAGAATGAGAGAACTTTTAGAAAAGATAAATAATGCACTAAGCAAAGGGATTGATTATTTGCTTTCCTCTCTTTTAGGTTTTTTATCAATGACAGGATTTTTATTTGGAAGTCTTGCCTTAATGATCTTAATGATCCAAATGGATGCAAAAATTTCTATAATTTTGTTTTCTTTCAAGATAGTTGGAATTATTTTGGGTATTGGTGTTGTTTTAGTCGTGTTCAAGTTTTATTTTTGGTTAATCAAAAAATATTTGTTACCATTAGCAGAGAAACAAAGAGAAGAGAAGATCAAAGAGTTTGACAAACACATGAGATCAATCATAAGAGAAGAATTAAAAACGGCGAGGAGAAAGAAATGAAAGAGCATGAGATAGCAAAAAACAATGTTGAGAATTTAAAACTAATGGGGAATAAAGCATTAATCAGAATGGTTTGCAGGACACACCTCACAACACTCCAAAGATTTTTGAAATTCTTTGATGATCATTTTGTTTATGGATATAGATGTGGTTGCGAGTTTTGTCAGAAAAAGAAAAACCTTGCCTTTGATGTGATCAGGGACATTCAAAGAGCAGTTGCAATATATGGAGGTGCAGGAATAAGATGACATTTTTCAAAGCATTAGGAGTGATGATCTTGTTTTGGTTATTAGTTGGAGGAGTTGTTTATTGGATTTGGTTTGCCATCAGAAAGTTTGCGCCTGATCTAAAATATAAAATAAAGTACAAGATCTTTAAGAGAAGATATGACGAGGGTGATGTTGAGTTGTTGATTGAATGTTTTGAGAATGATTTGAGCAATGATGATGTGTGCAAGTTTTTCTTGACAAGTGGATTGAGAAACAAGAAAGTGAGAGAGTTAGTTTATATTTACAAGGAAATGAAAAAGTTGAAAGGAGGTGGCAAACATGAGCGATTTAGACAAGATGATGGACAAGTTGAAAAAGTCAAAAAAGAAAGATGGTGGAGAAGAAAAAACTCCAAAGGCAGATGAAGTTGTTGATCAAGACACAACAGGAGATCAAGGAGATGACGAAGATCCTGAAAATGAAGAGGAAACAACAAAAGAAGATCCTGAACAAGAAGAGATAAAAGTTGAGGATGAAATTGCGATCTTACAAAATAATGGAGTTTTCAGGAGAGAGTTGTTGGTGAATTTGAAAGAGTTGATCAATGTGCAAAAAATCAATGCACAGGCCTTGATTGATCTCAATAAATTGATTGGAGGTGCTTTAAATGGCAAAGACAAGTGATCTCATTCTCCATGAGAAAGAGAAGAGGAAATCAATTGAGGCACAGGCAAAGCAACAACGAGAAAAACATCAGATGAGGATGAAAGAGTTGGAGTTTTCAAGAGAGAGTGATCAGATCAGGCACGACAACGACATGAGCAAGATGAGGATCAGGAGTGCAGAGATGAACAGATTGCAGACGAGGAAAGAGCAATTTTTGGGATCAAGATACAGGGACAAAGGAGGTGAAAGAAGATGAGATTAAAAGTTGAAGAAATTGAGGCAGGGAGAAATGGGAGAGTTTGGTTAGTTGATGGACGAGCAGGAGGAGTTGAGATGGATCTTTCAAATAGAAGTCAGCACATTGCAGGAATGAATTTGCAAGAGGGAGATTTTGTTGAAGTCACAATCAAGAAAATAAAACCTGCAAAAAAGAAAAAGTGAGAGTTAGCAGATGAAGAAAAAAACTTTATTTTTTAATTTATTGTATGTGGTCTTAATAGTCGCAGTTATCTATTTTTTATTTTGGATGGTTGGATGGATGCAAGAAGAGGGTGCAAGATGTTTGGCAGATCCTCTTTGGTACTTTCAAAACAAAACAGGCGACACATGTTTTTGTCAGGGAAAGATGGTCTTTGGGAGAGGATGATGGAGATGCCAAAAGACGCATTGGATGTGAGTGATGATGATACATGGAAACCTTGTTTATTTTGTGGAGGGGGGATCACACAAGTTAGAAAGGCCTTATTCACATGTGAGAATTGCAACAAAGAATATATTGCAGATGAGGAGGACATGAGGCCATGAAAGTTTTAGGATATATTGATGATTTGTTGAGTTGGTTTTTCAGTTGGCAGTACTCAATTGGATCATGGAATTGGATTGTTGCGCCTATTGAAATATTAATTATAATTTATTTTTACTTAACTTTTAGAGGAGTGAGAGATTAATCATTAACAAGATCAGAAATCTTTTGAAGTGATTGAGATTGAGTTGTGTGCAAATAGATCTCTGTGATCTGTGGAGTTGAATGGCCAAGATAATGTTGAACAGATCTAATTGATGCACCACTATTCTCCAACTCTGTTGCCCTTGTGTGCCTTAACTCATGAGGCCTCATTGCAATTCCAATTGATCTCTCTGAATTTCTTGTTATGATCCTATGGATGTGTCTGTAATACATGCCTTTGAATAAGGGAGAGTTGTTTGAGGTGAGAGTGTTGATCACTACATCAGGCGTCATATTAACATTAAGGAGATTTGTTTTGAGATAGCGATCCAAGAGTTTTTTGATTGTTTTTGAATTGATCAAAACCTCTCTTTGTTTTTTCCCTTTTCCCAAGATCAAGAGTTTGCAATATTTTTCAGGATCCTCAAAATAAGTACTCCAATCAAAAGAATTAACTTTAATTGACAAAACCTCAATTCTTCTCAAAGCACCATAATAAATCAGATCAAACAAAAGGCCATCCCTGAATGATTGTTTATAAGAATAATCTCTCACTTTCCTGATCTGATCTTGTGAGTAGTTTGTGATAATTCTCTTTTTCTTCTTGCCTGTCTTTTGCTTTGGGATCTCAAACTGATCCTCATCAATCAGATCCTGCGCGAGAAGAAACTCCAAAAAGGATTTGATGAAGCCCCTCACCACAGAGTTGTTTTTCTTCTGTTGAAGAAAAGCATTGATATTCTCTTGTGTGAGATCTCTTTTTTTGAAATGCTTATAATAGGAGTTGTAGTGAGAGATCGTTGTTTGTGAGAGGCCTCTGGCTTCATAGAGCCATCTTAAATATAAGTCTGTGTCATCTGTTTTCTGATCTTTCATTTTTGTTTGCCGAGATTTTTCTTTGCTATGCCTCTAATACTATATTAGAGGCATTCCCTCTGTCTTTCCATCAAACAATCTTTTACTACAATAAGATTAATACATTTCTTGATCCTGACAGCGCCTCTTTTGAATTAAGCCCCTCACCGAATAACTTTAGACTTGTGCAGGATTGTACTCTTTCTTTTTCTTGCCTTTGTCCCAATAATAATCCATAAGTTTTGCCGACACTCCCTCCTTGCGCAACGCCGTCCTCAACTTATTTTTGAATGATGCAGGATCAATCTCATAACCAACAGCGAGGCCATCTAAAAAAACTCCATTCCTCACTTTCCCTGCTTTCAATCTTTCAATTGTGTCAGCAATAGGATCCTTGACATCTGCATCAACATCAATCCCCATCTCCTCCTTTGCAATCAAATTCCTCTTTGCGTCCTTAACTTCTTGATACTTCGCCTCTGCTGTTGGATGCAACTTTGGAAAAGCCATCAATCCTCTGAATGTTGTTAAGGCAGAATAGCGAGGCCGAGTGATCCCTTTTTGTAGCCATGATCTCTCAATCTTTTCATTGGTGGCCTGATCCCATTTGTCTTTGACATAGATTGTGCGATTAGGAGTTTGAATGATTGCGAGGCCTCTCCTGACAACTGTGATCTTGATCTTGCATAGGTTTTTGATTTGATTATCAAGTGCCTGAAATTGTGGAACACAAGCAACAAAGAAATTGCAATGATCTCTATTCATGTTAATCATCTTAATAATATCTTTCTGATCCTCATTATAAAAATCTCTGTTAAAAGACACATTGATCATCTCATCTGCAATGCCTGTTGATCTCCATTTGTGCCAAAATCTTTTTGTTTCAGTTTTGGTGTAGATCAAACTATTTCTCCAATGAAATCTATAATCCTTTGATCCATTTTTTTTGAACTCTCTTGACACTCTTCTTGCAAGATGCAATGCAAGAGTTGATTTTCCCAATCCTCTATTTCCCTCAATAACAATAAAGCAATCAAAACTATTTGAAAGAATTTGGGTGATCATCCAAACAACTTTTTTAATACTCCATCTCAAAACATTTTTTGCCATAATTCAATAATGATCCAAACTAACATTAATCCTGCAAAGACACTAATACTTATAATAAATCCATTTCTGAATTTTTGCAGATAAGGTTGAATACTATCCTCCTCTTGTTTATTTAATTTTAAGTGATCAGGCAGATCAATCCAATCATCACCGAAGAGATCTCTGTGATAGTTGTTATATTCTTTTGCAGACATTCTATTTAAAAAAGCATCACTCATTTTCTTTTCCTCTCTCTTTTCTTTTTTTCTTTTCTTAAATTGCTGATGATGTGATTGTGCATGAGTTTTCTCCTCGTTAAGAGATTAAATTTATATTCTCCAAGATCTTTTTTCCCTTTCTTCAACTCCTCTTTGATTTTCGCAATTCTTAATTTATGGCCGTGAATATTCATCTCATCCTCCCTCAATGATCTCTGACATTATTTTGTCAAGATCAATCTCTTCTGTTGGCCTAAAAATCAAACCTGCTTTGTTGAGAGGTACATTTATTTTCTCCTTGATTTCCTGCAAGATTGCCAACATTGTTTGAAAAAGATCCTCATTAATTTCAAAAAGATCTTCTTTGCTGACTTCATCTCTTTTAATTTCATATAAATTTGGCAAATATTCTTGCAATTGTTTTACTCTCTCCCTGTCACTATCAATGCCTTTAAAATCCTCTTTCCTCAACGCAAAATAAACATTTCCAAGCAATTGTCTTAATGTTGAAATAAATCTTTGCATGGCCTCAACTCTTCGCTTATTGAGTTGGTTTGGATTGAAATGATAATCTTCATCAACTTCTTCTGTGCCAAATTGTGCCATTGTGTCGTATCTATCCAATTGTATTAATAAGCGCAGGATCTTGACTTTGGTATAACCATCAGCAACATTCCAAGCATCTGATCCAAGAGAAATATCTCCCTCCTCTTTCTTCTTTGCCATGATATAAATAGTGTGTGTGCATTTAAATAGTTTTTTGTTGATTACAAACATTTATATATTAACTATACATTGCTTATACATGGTTAAACTGTCAGAGCAATTGCAAAAAGAGAGAGTGACAAGAACAGAGAGGGTTGAAGAAAGACAGAGAGTTGAGGCCTTTGGTGTAGAGCAGGAAAAAAGGAGATCATTGCAAGAGAAGATCAACAAGGCCTCTGAAAAATTTAAAACAATTACTTTTGAAGAATATGAAGCAGAATTTAACAAATTAGATGATGATGTAAAACCTTTTTTTCTATCACCTGCAAAGTTTAAGGAAACTGATGAGTTTAAGGAATTTGAGAGAAAGCAAGAAGAGTTTGAGCAACAGAAAGAAGAATTTGAAAGAGCAGAGAGTGAGAGAGCAGAGGCAGAGAAAGAAAGATCTGAATGGGAACAAGCACAAAAAATATTTTTGAGAGGGTTGAGGCATGATCCAAGATCATCAGTTGGGAGAAAAGTGCAACTACTCCAAACACAACAGGATCTTGCAAGAGAGAAATTTGAAAGATCAAAAGTTGAGGCCTTGAAAGAGTTTGGTGTCACTCCTGTCAGAAAGGGTGCAGTTATTGTTGCATTTAAGGATGAATTTGGAAATGTGAGTTTTGATCCAAAATTGAAAGGGTTGGAGTTTAGGACAACTCCAACAGAAGAAGTCAGCGAGGTTGCGCCAACGCCACAAGCACCTATTGTTGAAGATGTTAAGGTTGAAGAGAATGGAGAAAAAGCATTTTTAGACAAGAGTTTGGAGGAGTTGTTTATTGCAAAGGGCAGAGAGAAATTAAAAAAAGGTGCATTGGCAATTGGAAGCGAGGCCAAGAAAATAATCTCTTTTTATTTTGGCAAAGTCAAGGACATTCCATCAGGGAGATTATTTTTCACCCCATCACCTTTAAGCAAACTCACAGGGATCCCAACAGGTGCAATCACGCCTTTTAAGACAAAAGGATCTATTGATTTTACAGAAGTTGTTGGAGAGGCACAAGAAGATCTTGCAGAGAAGAAATTGGACATATTGGTTGGTGCAATAGGAGAGCAAAAGGTTGAGGGATTAAAAGAAGAAGTCAGCGAGGAATTTCAAGCAGAGTTGCAAGAAGAATTTGAAAGAAAGCATTTGAGAGAGATTGCTTTTGGAGAGAAAACTTTTGAAGAGGCAGAGGCAGAATTTCAAGAAAGCAAAGAGGCCAAGAGTTTGCAGGAGAAATTTGACAAAGAATTTAATGAAAGATTTGAAAAATTATCAAAAGATGTGCCAATTTTAAAAGGAACTATTGCAGGGACAAAGATTGTTGGTTTGAGTTTTGCACAATTGGGATTGAGTACAATTAAAACTCCAAAGAGTGTTGTTTTAACAGGTGCAACAATTCCTTTGGGTGTTGGAGTATTGAGGGCAATCCCTCAAACTTTGGTAATTCAATCATCAGTAATATTGGGTACAGTTGGGACACTTAAAACAATTTCTCCAACAGCAACAGTTGAAGAAAGAGGTGCAGGATTTGTCACAGCAGTTTTGTCAGGTGCAACATTGGGAGTTGCAGGAGTGAGATTTTTGAGATCTCCTATTGTTAGGACAGTTAAGATCAAAGCACCAAAACCAACATTAAGAACATCAGAGAGGGTTGGTAGAGATCTTAAAATAATTACAGAAGAGGGAGTTATTGAGAAAACAGTATTTGAAAGCCAAAAATTATCTCAACAAGCACAGGCAGGGCAGAGAACAATTGTCACAACAAGGATCAGAAATCTTTTGAGGTTAGATCCTATTTTCAAAGGTGTATCTCCACAAGATCCAAAAGGTTTTCAAAAGGCCTTAAAGAAATTGACAAAGTTTGGATTTACAGAAGAACAGGCAAGGAGGACTTTAAGATTTACAGCGCCGAGAGTAACAGATCAAACATTGAAGAGTGGAGTTATCCAAACAAAAGGAGAGAAAGCATTGGGACGATTTGAATTTGAAACAACAAGGCCTGTGATCACAGTTGATGAAGCATTGGGAATTAAAACAAGAGGTGCAAGAACAATCAGAGATGTTGTTGATGTTGAGAGGCAATTGATTAAAGGGAGATTTATTTTTGAAGAAAAGACAAGAGCATCATTTATATTAGATAAGAGCAAAGTTGTTGATTTTAAGGACTTTGATTTTTCAAGAGGCGTGGCCATTGGGAGAGCAAGGGAAACAAGAGGTTTTGATGTGAGGAGAGTTGAGGATCTATTGGTTTTTGAAGAAGCGCAGATCAAAGAGTTAAGAGGCCTAACAATAAGCAGGAAATTATTGCCATCAGATAGAGCAATAAGAATTGACACATCAACAACAAAGTTAATCTCAAAGACAATTGATTTGAGAGTGAAAGATGCAATAAAAGGATCAATCCAAAAAACTCCTTTTTCAAGAACATTTGGATCACAGAAAGTTGAAGAGGTTAAGGATCTAATAAGATCAAAGCCAACAGCAAGAGTTGAGAAAGTTGTGGATAAGATTGAGGATGTGAGGCCACAAGAATTAAGAGAGTTGGGGATTGAGCAATTGAAAACAGCGCCTTTGCCTGAAACAAGGATCACAGCAGAGGTGAAAAATTTAATTAACATAAGACAATTAGATAATATTGTGGGAGTAAGAATTGGCACAGCATTAAGCACAAAGGCATTGTTGGATGCAAGAACAGATCTTAAATTGGACACACGCCTTAAACAAGAATTGAAAACAATGATCAATCTTAAAGATTTAGTGAGGACAGATGTTTTATTGAAAGCAGGACAACTCCCTGCAATAAAACAAGCACCTGCTGTTAAACAACAATTAAAATTAAAGACAACTCTAAAAGAAATGTTAGGGATCTCTTTGACAACTCCAACTCCTCCAAGAACTCCAAAGATCCCAGAGATCACAATCCCATCAATTCCAATCCCTTTATTATTTAGAGGTGCAAGGAGAAAGAAAAAGAAAGGAATTGGAAAAGGAGTGTTTGAAGAGTTTGGTTTGTTGCCTGACTTTACAGCAAGGGCAATTGGTTTGGATCCTGACATAATCACAGGCAAACAAGCGCAAGAAAGAATTAAGAAGATCCTGACAGGCCTTGAAGTGAGAAGAGGTGCGATAATAAGATAAAATGGTTGTAAAATTAACTTATGAAGATGTGCAGGAATTGAAACAGAAAGGATACACAGAAGATCAGATCAATAAAGCAATGGCCGAGATTGAAAAAGAGGATCTTCAAGGGAGTGCAGGAAAAACAACAGCGAGTGTGAGATCAACGACATCACCAAGCATTTTCTCATCTCAAAAGATGGATGACATGGCAAAATATCAATTGGAGTTGAATGATCTCCTTGAACAAACAGAACACATCTTAAATGGAGATATTGTTGAGATCAAGGACAAAGTTAAGGTTTGGAAACCAAACCCCCATCCTGAAACAAACCCTCTGAATAAAGAGGGTGTGAGAAAGATCATGTTGGAATTGCAGAACTACATCAACAGGCATATAATTTTAGGAAATTATGACGAGAGAGATATAAACAAGATCATGAAAGATTATGGAAAGAAATTGTCAAACCTGATCTTCATGAAATATGAAGAGATGGGAATGGACAGCGAGGAGAAAAGGCAGGAATACACCTCAATTGTGATGAATGTTGTTAATCTTGTTTATGGATCATATTCAAGAGCAAAGGATGGAGGAGAGAGGAGATCATTGAGAGAGATGATACAACAGCAATATACTCATCAAACACAAGGAGGACAAGGGATGATCCCTGTGCCAATGCAACAGCAAAAAGCAAGAGGCATCTTAAATCCAATGAGATATGTGGGAGGCAAGTATGTATAAGAAAAAATATCTTTTAATGTTTTGCATGATACTATTAATCGGATTTTCAACAGTGGATGCAGGAGAATTTGGTTTTGATGTAGATACAAGTTCAACAACTAATTATTTTAACATAACCAATGGAACTGTTTTTGGTCATAATGAATTATTAAATATTCAGGGAGGATCAACAGGAGAATATTATCATATTAATCAAACTTCCTATAATGATTTAGCAACAGATATTTTTAATTGGATCACACAGGCAGAGGGAGATTCAAGATATTTACAAAGTTATACAGAAACAGATCCGTTTTGGAGTTCTAATTTTACAGCAGACCAAT
>Ga0098064_100220_pt1 | contig 12692 bp, 9 predicted proteins | sample 24BtaG_FD_77061 | JGI IMG/M metagenome (GOLD analysis project Ga0098064, IMG submission 77061) | Marine viral communities from Cariaco Basin, Caribbean Sea - 24B_WHOI_OMZ_CsCl | ecosystem: Environmental > Aquatic > Marine > Oceanic | place: Caribbean Sea: Cariaco Basin | collected 2014-11-08
AGTGCTTGCTCCTCCCCTTTGGGCGCGCGGCCTAACGAGCGCCATTGCTGCTGTAGCTGCTTGGTGCGCGCAATGCGCGTTGCCAGTGGCTGTTCACTATCGTTTTGCAGTGCTTGCACTTGCCCAATCAGCTCACGCTTTTGTGCGGCGATCTGCTCAGCACGCTGGTCAATGAGCGCCTGCAGGCGGTGACGGATTGCCCCAAAACGGCGGCCAATGGCCTCGGAGTGCTCCCGTGGCACGGGGGAGTAATGGCGCCACTGGTGGCGCGCTTTATCACGAATTTCCCGCAGCATATCGGGGTCGGCATCTTCAGCGGGTTGAGCAAGCAGCGTTTCCAGCTGCTCGCACAGCGCTTCGCGGCCGTGCAGGTTGGCCTCTCGTTCCTGGTCAAGCTGTGCACGCCATGGCGCTAGGCGCTCATGGATCCGGTCAGAGGCCGCTCGAAAGCGGGCTGACTGCTCACGGTTCGCTGCCGCATCACCAAGCGCTTTCCACTCTTTCACCAGTTGGCGATGGTGCCGGTCAAGCGCAGACTCCGCCATATGCGGATCGTCTGCCAATGCCTCAATGCTGGCGCAGAGCTGCTCACGTTTAGGGCCTGCTACAAAGCCGCGCCAGTCGCGCAGTTCGGCAAGCCGCGCACCCAGGTGCTTTAAGCGGCTTTTTAGCGGTTTGGCATCGCCGCTTGTCAGCGCTTCAATGGCGGGCTTTAAACGCTGATGTAAACGGCTGGCACTTTTAAATGCTCCACGCTCTAACAGGTGTTCAAAGTTATCCAGCTCAGCGCTAAGCGCATTAAGGGAGAGGTCTGGCTGCTGGGGCGGAGCATGTTGTGTGGCAAGCTGCTTTTGCGCCTGAGCGAGCAACGATGGGGCCGTCAGCGTCGCTGGCCAGCGGCACTGGGCGACGTGCTCTGCTAGCCCGTCGTGATCGCTGTTGGCCAAGGCTTGCTCTACTGCAAGGCTCACTGTTTGCCAACGCTGCCAGGCTTCCATGCTCTGCTCATACTGCTTGAGCGCTTGGCTGTAGCGCTGCTGGGTGGCCTCATTCGGCGGGTGAAGGTCCGAGAGCGACTGCCAGCGCTGGCCCAAGAGCTGGCGCTGAGCGCGTAGGCTGTCAATGTCCTGAGCGGTCAGCTCGTTGGCGTGGGTGAGCCCCTCTAGCGTCTCTTCTAGCCCTTCTAGCAGCTGATCGCGGGTGTTTTCTGCTTCAGCGCGGCGGGCAAGGCTTTGCTGGCGGGCCTGCTCTTGAGTTTCATGGTCGTGGAGCGTTTTGCGGCAGCTCAGCACCGCTTGATGAAAGCGCTGCTCCTGGCTAACGCTGGGCGGATGACTGAGGTGTTGCCACTCTCTTTCTAAATGGCGGAAGCGGCCACCGTAAAGCGGTTCCCAGGGGGCGCGGGCATGCTGCTCTAACTGGGTGAGCAGGTGCTCCCGTTGGGCCTGCTGTTCTGCAAGCCATTCAGCATCGTTACGCAGCTGGGTGAGCTTCTCTTTAGCGAAGCGAACCACCTGGCGGTCACGGCGCGCCTCTTTCAGCAGCCTCTTTAGGTTCTCTTCGTCGTTGACCCGCTCTGCTGCTTGATGACGTACCGCCGCGACGCTGTTATGGCACGCCTGCTGCACCCAGTCTTCTTCACTCGTCAGCTGCTTTAGTGCGGTGAGACGTAGCCCTAGGTTATCGCCCTGCATGGCAATCGTATTCAGCAGTCGTTGATCGGTCAGGCTCTCCACGTGAGCTTGGCGTTGCTGCAAGTCTACATGGCCCTCAGCCCCGGTGAGCCGCTGGCAAACGGCGTTGAACCATGCTTCGTCCTGGCTGTGCTGCTCATAGGCGACAAGCAGGCCATTGAGATCGTCAAGCGCGAGCAGCGCCGCTAACTGAATAGTGCTGTCGCTATCGTTGGCGAGAGCGTGTAGGGCCTTCCGCTGCTCTGCTTGCTGAGGGTCAAGCTGATGGAGTGCCTTGCGGCGCACCTCGGGATCGGGGTGTTGCCACCGAGGAGCGAACAGGCGTCGTAACAGTCCGTGCATGGATCATCCTGCTAAGAGGTGCGTAACGTGAAAAAAATAAGACATCGATGAGCAGGCGGTTGCAGTCCTCGTCGCTGTCGCTTAGCTTTGTCGTAGCGCTGTGGGTTTTCCAGCGATTCACAACGCAAAGCGCGAGATTGCGCTACCCTTATCTTACCTGAACATGACATGGAGTTCGGCCATGAGCCTCAACGCCAACAGCGCCGACGTAGCCTTTACCTTCAAGGGCGGCATGCTGCCGATGACCGTCATGGAGTTAACGAGCGCTGACCCGGAGCGTATCCGGCGGCAGCTTGCTGGCAAACTGTCGCAATCTCCCGCTTTCTTTCAGCATACACCCGTTGTGCTTAGCGTGGAAAAACTCGATGAGCCCCACCTTGCGTTAGAGCGGATTTGCGCCGTATGCCGCGACCACAAGCTGTTACCCGTGGCCGTACGTGGTGGTGCTGAGCCGATTCGCCAATCGGCATGGGCGCTGGGGCTTGGCTGGTTCGCGCCAGTTGAAGAGGGGCGCGCACGAGCGTTGGAGACTGTCGCTCCGTTGAACGAGCCAGAAGATGATGACATTAAACCCGCTACTGCCGTTTCCGTAACCACTCGGCTTTACCGGGGGACAGTGCGTTCCGGCCAGCAGGTCAGCGCTGCAGGTAGCGACCTGATTGTAATCGGTGCGGTTAATGCCGGTGCTGAAGTGCTCGCCGCTGGCAGTATTCATGTTTATGGTGCCCTGCGCGGGCGCGCGCTGGCGGGTATTCATGGCAATACCCAGGCGGGCATTTACTGCCGCGAACTGGAAGCAGAGCTTTTATCTGTAGCGGGTAACTATAAGCGGCTGGAAGATATCGACTCGCAGCTTTTAGGGCGCGCTGCAGAAGTCCATTTCATAAAAGAGCAGCTGGAAATTAAGCCGTTGGGGTAAGCCGCTTGGCTGAGAGGCGGTTAATGCTTCATGCCTAGCGACGCCACGGCCGCTATCCGTTACAGTGTGCTGTTTTGATGACATTGATGTTCCCGTTATGCGCGTAGCGCAACGTAATCGTGCTCGCAATGAACGACTTCAAGAAGGAAGTGACTCTTGGCCAAAATTATTGTTGTGACCTCAGGTAAAGGGGGGGTCGGTAAAACCACTAGCGCCGCAGCGATTTCGACGGGGCTTGCGCTACGTGGCAAAAAGACGGTCGTCATTGATTTCGACGTAGGCCTGCGCAACCTAGATTTGATTATGGGCTGCGAACGCCGGGTGGTGTACGACCTCGTCAACGTGATTCAAGGAGAGGCCGGGCTAAACCAGGCGCTGATCCGTGATAAACGTGTCGAAAATCTGTTTATTCTCCCCGCCTCGCAAACCCGGGATAAAGACGCCTTAACCCAAGAGGGCGTCGAGAAAGTTCTTGAACAGCTTAAAGGTGATTTTGACTATATTTTATGCGATTCGCCCGCGGGGATTGAGCGTGGCGCGCAGCTGGCTATGTACTACGCCGACGAGGCGATTGTCGTGACTAACCCGGAAGTCTCTTCCGTGCGTGACTCTGATCGTATTCTGGGACTGCTAGGCTCGAAAACCCAGCGTGCTGAGCAGAGCTTAGATCCGGTGAAAGAGCACCTGCTGATTACCCGCTATAACCCAGCCCGCGTGACGTCAGGCGATATGCTGACCCTGGACGATATCCGTGAGATTCTGGCAATTGATCTGCTCGGCCTGATCCCCGAATCAGAAGCGGTGTTGCGTGCGTCTAACCAGGGTGTTCCGGTCACTCACGATGCTTCAAGTGACGCGGGCCAAGCCTACACTGATACCGTTTCGCGCCTGCTAGGTGAGGAGATGCCGCTGCGCTTCCATGAAATGCAGCGTAAAAGTCTACTGAGCAGGATGTTTGGGGGTAGTCGTCGATGAAACTGTTGGAGTTCTTGAAGCGTGAGCGCAAGAAATCCGCCTCGGTGGCCAAAGAACGATTACAAATCATCGTGGCGCATCAGCGTAGCCAACGTGGTCAGCCTGACTACATGCCGCTGCTTGAGCGCGAACTGCTCGAAGTGATCCGTCGTTATGTGCATGTGGATGACGACGCCATTCAAATTTCGCTGGATAGCGAAGATAACTGTTCGGTGCTTGAGCTTAACGTCACGCTGCCTAAAAGCTAAACGTTAAGGAGCGCTTAGAGGGGCGGCGGGAAGCGTCGCGGGTGTGCTAGGCTTGGGCTTTTGTTCCCATCCAGCGAATGATGCCTCGGCGCATGGGTGGGCTGTCACGCTCAAGGGAGTTTGCATCCATGGCGCCACCGAATGCCGCCCCTGCCAGTTTTCTCTGGCACGATTATGAGACCTTTGGTGCCGATCCGCGTCGCGATCGGCCCGCTCAGTTTGCTGCATTACGCACCGATGCCGACCTCAATGAAATCGGCGACCCTATCGAGCTGTACTGTAAGCCCGCCGATGATTACTTGCCGCACCCCGCCGCCTGCCTGATTACCGGCATCACGCCTCAAAAAGCGCAGCGTCGTGGGCTTCCCGAAGCCGAGTTCGCCCGTCAGGTGCAGAGCGCCATGAGCGAGCCCGGCACCTGCGTGGCAGGCTACAACAGCCTGCGTTTTGATGATGAAGTCTCCCGCCATCTGTTTTATCGCAACCTGCTTGATCCCTATGCCCGCGAGTGGCAAAACGGCAACTCCCGATGGGATTTAATCGACGTGGTGCGGGCGTTCTATGCGCTGCGCCCAGAGGGTATTGAGTGGCCGCTGCGGGAAGATGGTGCGCCCAGCTTTAAACTGGAACACCTCACCGCTGCGAACGGCATTGCCCATGAGGGCGCCCACGACGCGGTGTCAGATGTGCGCGCCACCATCGCGCTGGCGCGGCTGTTGAAAGCGCGTAACCCTAAACTGTTCGATTACCTGCTTGGCCTGCGCGGCAAGCGCGCGGTGGCCAAGCAGCTGGACCTGCCCAGTGCCAAGCCGCTGCTGCATATTTCCCGCCGCTATCCTGCCAGCCGAGGCTGTAGCGCGCTGGTGATGCCGCTGGCGGAGCACCCCACGAACCCCAACGGGGTGATCGTTTACGATTTAAGCGTCGACCCCGGCGATTTACTGGCGCTCAGCGCCGAGCAGATTCGTGAGCGGGTGTTCGTCAGCCAGCAGGATCTCTCTGAAGGGGAGGCGCGCATTCCGCTCAAAGTCATTCATATCAACCGCTGCCCGGTAATCTTTCCAGCCAAGGTGTTGAAAGATGTTGAGGGCGAGCAGAAAGGTGAGTACGGCGCGATTGTCGCGCGTCTAGGCATCGATATTGCCGCCTGCCGAGGGCACTGGAAAACCCTACGTGAGGCTAGCGGTTTAGCGCAGAAGGTGGCCGAGGTGTTCAGTGGCGGCTACGAAGAGTCGCCTCAAGACCCTGACTTAATGCTCTACTCCGGCAGTTTTTTCTCTGCCGCTGACCGTCAGCAGATGGAGCGAGTGCTGGCCATGGACCCCTGGGACTTAGTGGGGCAGCGCTTCGCCTTTCAAGACCCACGCCTGGAAGAGATGCTGTTTCGCTTTCGCGCCCGCAGCTACCCCGACACCCTGGAGGGTGAAGAGCGCGAGCAGTGGGAGGCGTTTCGCTGGATGCGCATGAACGATCCCGCGCTATCGGGTTTTACGCTTAAAGCATTTGCCCGGGAAATCGAGCGTTATAATCAGCAAGCGCTAACAGACCGAGAGCGCCAGATACTCGAAGAGTTGGTGATGTTTGTTGAGGCCATGATGCCAGCCCAGGCATTTGATGCCTGAGCTGGCGGTGGGGTTAGCGCGCGTCGAACGGCGTGCGCGCTTCACGGTAGGTCGCGATGTCGCTGGGCGAGTCGCCGGGATTGAAGCGAATATCCAGCTGGCGTGATAGAAGTTCTGGCCATAGCGATTGGAGCTCCTCAACGCTTACGTCCAAAGCAAGGGCTGCTAACTGCTCGCGGCGGTCAAAGCGCACCTCATCGAGCGCGGTGGCCTGCCAATAGCGGTTGGTCATGCTTGGCAGGCTAGTGTCCCGTTGGTTCAGGCGGTCGTGAACCGCTTGACGGTGGGCAGCCAGTTCGCCATTGCTTAGTGTGTTAAGACGCGCTTCTGCGGCTTCCATAAAAGCATCCATGCGCTCGGCAATGGTGCTGCTATCCACATCCGGCGACTGTACGATCAGACTAATGCCCGGGGCTTCCAGCATCGGTGAATAGCCCGCATTGACGATATAACCTAGTTGCTCTTCAGTGCGTAACTGCTGGTAGAACGGCGTGTCTAGCCACTGGGCTAGCACGCTCAAGCGCGCCTGCTCCTCAACGCTGGTATCGCGCCCCTGCAGATAGCGTAGCACCAGCGACTCTTCGCGAGTGCTGTGAGGATGCAGTATTTCCGACTCACTACTGACTTCTAGCGGTGTCAGCGGAGGAATGTCGTCGCGTGTCAAACGTGGCGTAAGCGCACCGCGAATCAGGTTAGCCTGTTCCTGCGCCTGCTCGGCGTTCAGGTTGCCCACCGCCATGGCGTCGATGTACAAATCATCCAAGAAGCGCCGACGGAAATTCTCCAAATGGCGCTTCTCTAGCCGCTGGCTCGCTTCCAGTAGTTCAGCAGTGGACCACTGCGGCGTCAGTAGTGCTTCACCTAGTGCGCGGCTTGCCTGGCCGGTGAGCGATGCTTGAGGGGCGTTACGCCACTCCCGCTGTAGCTGATAGCGCACCCGCTCAAAGGCACCGGTAGAGATATCCGCCTGCTGAAGCTGTTCAAGGGCTTGCTCGATCAGCGGAGTTTGGCCATCGCGCCAGCCGGAAAACGACAGCGTCATACCGCGCGCGTGGGCGTAAGCACTAAATGACTGCCCAGCGATCCAAGCGGGGTAGAGCGACTCATTAAGGCTGTCGTTCAGCCAGCCTGCCAGCAAGCGCGTGAGTACCGCTTCTTCCGCCGAGTAGCTGGCGCTGGGGTGCTGCAAGCTCACCCGCCACTCGACGCTGGGCGTATTAAAACGGCTGTCCTGCATGTGCCAAGCGGTAAACGTAGGCGTCTCAATCAAGGCAGTAGGCTGCTCATCCTGGCCCCCCTGAAGGGTGAGGTCGCTGGCAATAAAGGGGTTAGGTTCTGGCAAGGCTAAGCCGCTCAGCGCCTGACCGATGGCGGTCGGCGGCTGCTCTTTCCACTGGGTGTTAAACCACGGCGATATGGTGTCGCTTTCGACATCCGGGGCAGAGTAAAAACGTAGCATGTTGTCCTGAGTCAGCGCGTCCAAGTAGCGCTGCTGGCGTTCACTGTCCATGCCGTCCATCCGGTACGCGGCGTACTGCACGTCCTCGACCGGGTAGCGGGAGAGGCTCATGGCTAGGCGGGTGGCCTCTTGCTGAGGAGCGCCGTGCTGCTGAAAGCGAAACGCCTGCTCGCTCAGGCTTTTCTGCTCGTCATAGCGCCATTCGGCCAGCCCGTCGGCGCGAATCTGCTCGATCGCGGCAAACAGCGTGGCTTCGATGTCGTCAAGGCGTTCGGCACCTGCGGGCGTCAGGCTAATGGAGACGGTAAATAGTGCTTCATTGCCATCACCGCGGCCCACACCCGCTGAGAGCCCGTCGGCTAGGCCCGCCTCACGCAGCACGGCCAGCAGGCTACCGTCACCCTCATCGCCCAGTAAATGCGCAATGAGCTGAGTTGGCTTGGTGCGATACTCGTCGGTAGGGTCGGGAATCGGGAAATAGAAACGCAGTTGGCGACGATCCTGCAGCGATTGTCGCTCTACGTAGCGCGGCAGCGTGTCGGGGTCGATCAGCGGTGCATCAATGGTGGGGGCGCTCAAATCATGATCGGGAATATCGGCAAACCGCTCCACCACTAGGGCTTCCAGCTCGTCCAGCGGTTGGGGAGCTACCACCGCCAAGTTCATCACGTTGGCATCGTAGTAGCGGTGGTAGAAGTCGATCACTCGCTCGCGCAGCGTTGCCTCGCCTTCTGGGTCGGCTAGCGTGTCTCGGCTGCCCACCGCAAACCCTGTAGTGGGATTGTCAGGGTTGAGTAACTGGTTTAGCACATCGTTCTCGCGGCGTGATTCATCGCGAATACGCGCCATGTACTCGGAGTGAACGATATTGCGCTCGCTCTCCAAGTGGTCAGCATTAAACAGCGGAGAGAGGAAAAACTCGCTAAAGCGGTCTAGTGCGCCGGGCAGTGCTGAAGGCTCAATATCGAAAAAGTAGTTGGTGTCCTGCTGGGCCGTGAAGGCGTTATGAGAGCCTGCGTTGTCGGAAATATATTGCTGGTAGGCATCCGATTGCGGGTAGGGTTCGGTGCCCAAGAACAGCATATGTTCCAAAAAGTGCGCCAGCCCCTGCAGGTCGTCTGGGTCCTGGGCGCTGCCGACCCGCACGTTCATGGAGGCGGCGGCTTTATCAGCCTCCGGGTCGCTCACTAATAGCGCCTGCAGGCCGTTTTCGAGCGTTAAAACGCGGTAGTCGCGGTCATCAAACGGGCTCACCTTGGGGATGGTCACATCTGCCACCGGGCTCTCTTCCGCCCATGCGCTGGGGGCGGCTATCCAGAGCAGGCTGATGGTCAGGCCGAGAACGGCACGCCGCGCCTTGAGGCGGGGCGGAATAGCGTAAGTAGGTCGTAACATTACGGCTCCTGTGACACGGTCCAGCGCAGCATCGGCCCTGTGGGGTGTGCGCAAGAGGGTGACTGGTAGGCAGGGTTATTAACATGCTTTGATACCGGAAAAGCGCCCAACAGTTCCAGCGGTGCCGGTATCAATAGTGGTGTTAGCGACGATAAATCAGTGCTGGGGTCTAACCATTGTGTCAGCGCTTCCGGTGGAATGATCACCGGTAGACGGTCGGTGAGCGACGATAAGCAAGCGTTGGCGGGCACACTGATCAGCGCTGTTGAGTCGGCAAACGTAGTTAACGTGGTGTGATAACGGCACCATAGCGCGCCTAGCAGCAGCGGCGCGCGATTCACCTGGGTGACCAGAAACGGCTGTTTGCTGCGGGCCTGGGGCTTCCAGACGTAAAAGCCGCTGACCGGAATTACGCAGCGCCGGGCGCTAAAGGCCTCGTGAAACATGGCCCGCTTGCTCAGTGTTTCCGCTCGCGCGCAGTGGGGGGCGTGGTCGAGCACTTTGAGCCACGGCGGCGTCAGCCCCCAAAACAGTGGCGTGTGTGTTAAGCGCCCCTGCTCAAGGCGGAAGGCCGACACAGGTTGACGCGGGGCTAGATTGGGCGACTCAATGAGTGGCTCGGTGCTCTTCAGGTCTGGCGCAAGGCGGGCGAGCGATAGGCGCTGTACGTGTAGGCGTCCCGTCATGCCGATCTCCTTAATGCGCGATGCCTGCGGCGCTGGTACAAAATGGCGAGGGGGAGTAGCAATACGTTAAATGTCGCGTTTTAGTGTCGAAAACAGTGTTCGATGTAAGGTATCCTATCGTATACCTTGCTCACGCTAAAGCGCGATGAGGCTTCTTCCCTGTTTGCCGTTGACCTGAAGAGATCGCCATGGCCCGTCCTAGACAGCATGCGCCCGATGCCCTCCATGCGCAGGTCATGCACGCTTGTGATGAGTGGTTGGCTAAGCAGCCAGTCCATGGTTTATCACTACGTGCCCTGGCCAGAGAGGTGGGCTGTGCGCCCAGTACGCTGCTAAAACTATACGGCAGCTTTAATAATTTATTGCAGCATGTCAACGTCGAAACCCTCGCGCGTTTGCAGCATACCATTACCAGCCTGGCCGAAGACGACCCCGAGCCGTGGTTGCGCGCCTTAGCGGATGCCTATTGGCGGTTTGCGGAGCAAGACTGCTACCGCTGGCAGCTGCTGTTTGACTACCCGCTCGCCCAGGAAGGGGAGTTGGGCCAGCGCCAGAGCGACCTGATTGAAGCCCTGTTTACCCAGGTGGAGACATCGTTAAAGCAGTATCAACCTGCGCTGGATGACCTGGAAGCACGCTGCCTTGGCCGTACCTTGTGGGGCAGCGTTCACGGCTTGGTGCAGCTTGGCTTGAACGAGCGGCTAGGCTACTGGCAAGGGCAGCAACTCAAAGTCGATGAACTATTGGATCAACTCATGAGCACCGTGCTGGCCGGGTTGCGACACCGGGAGGCGGTGACGTGACATGGGGAATCAAAACCACCCGCTGCTTGCTGCGCCGCGTGATCTACGTGGCCATGCGCGTTTGCTACCGGCTGTCGGTGCATGGCCAAGGGCACGTACCCAAACGGGGCGCTGCGTTGGTCGTCTGTAACCACGTTAGCTTTATGGACGCGTTGGTGCTGGGCGGTGGAAGCCCTAGGTCGCTACGGTTTGTGATGGATCAGCCCATCTTCGAATCCCGCTGGCTGAAGTGGTGGTTTCAACTGGTCGGAGCGATTCCGGTCGAATCGGAACGCCATAGCCCGGGAGCGCTGCGGCGCACCCTGGATGAAGTGAGCAAGGCGCTGCATGAGGGCGATGTCGTGATGGTGTTTCCGGAAGGGCGCTTAACCCCAGATGGCGACATTCATACCTTTCGCCGTGGGCTCGAAACCATTCTCGCCCGAGACAACGTGCCAGTAATTCCGGCAGGCTTGGCGGGGCTCTGGGGGTCGTGGACCTCCCACTACGGCGGCAAAGCACTAAAGAAGTGGCCTTCGCGGTTTAGAGCGCCAGTGAGCCTGCACTTTGGTCCGCCCATTTTAGTGCATGAAGTCGAGGGTGTGGCGTTAAGGCGCTTCTTGGAGCAGCGGGTTAGGGCATTGAAGGCCGCGGGCGATAGCGAGATCGCCCGTTGCCAGCCGCGACAGCAGGATTAGCGGCGGGGCAAGCGCAGCTTTTGCCAGCAGCGCGCTGAGGTGATCAGGTTATCGCGAATTTCCAGAATCTCCATCCGTGTGTTGCCGATCTGCAGGCAGGCTGGACCTTCTGGGAAAGCTTCTAAGTGCTCAAGAATTAACCCGTTTAACGTCTTTGGGCCGTCGGTCGGCAGTTGCCACCCCAGCATCTTATTGATCTCACGAATGTTAGCCGTGCCTTCAATGACATGGCTACCATCATCCTGCTGGTGAATCTCGTCATCTTCGGAAACGTCGGTGGTGAACTCGCCGACGATCTCTTCGAGAATATCCTCAAGTGTCACCAGCCCCTCTACATCGCCGTACTCATCCACCACGATGCCGATCCGCCGCTTCTGCTTTTGAAAATTCAGCAGCTGGGTATGCAGCGGTGTGGATTCGGGAATGAAGTAGGGCTCGCGTGCCTCTTGAACAATCGCCGCTTTAGTGACTTCGCTGCGGGATAAAAAGCGCGCCGCGTTGCGCAGGTGCAGCATGCCAATAATGTTGTTGATATCGCCCTTATAGACCGGCAGGCGTGTGTGCTGGCTGGTGCGGATCTGGGTCAGAATATCTTCCAGCGAGTCGTCCAGGTCGATGCCCAACACTTCGTGGCGGGGCACCATGATGTCGTTCACCGTCACGTTTTCAAGATCCAGAATCGACAGCAGCATGGCCCGGTGGCGGTAAGGGATCAGGGTGCCCGCTTCATGCACCACAGTGCGCAGCTCGTCACGAGTTAGGCTATCGCCGCCACTATCCACGCTTTTCACGCCAATCAGCCTTAGCAGACCGTTCGACATCACATTGACCAGCCATACCAAGGGGTAGAGTAGCTTTAGCAGCGGCTCCAGGGCGTAGGAGGTGGGGTAAGCAATGCGCTCAGGCTTGATGGCCGCGTAGGTTTTGGGTGTAACTTCCGCGAAAATCAGAATAGTGATGGTGAGCAACGCGGTGGAAATAGCCGGGCCGGACACATCGCCAAAAAAGTGGATGGCAATAATCGTGGCAATGGAGGCTGCCAAGTTATTGACGAAGTTATTGCCAATCAGAATAACGCCAATGAGTCGATCAGGGCGGGTGAGCAAGCGCATCACGCGCTTGGCGCTACGGTCGCCGCTGTTGGCTTGGTGGCTAAGTCGATAGCGGTTGATCGACATCATGCCCGTTTCAGAACTAGAGAAGAAGGCAGACAGCAGGATGAGTAAGGCTAGCAGGCCGAACAGTAACCCCAAGGGGAAGTCGTCGCTCAAGTCGAAAGTTCCTTTATGGCGTATTAAGCTCGATTTTTAGAAGCATGGCAGTGGCGTGTCAAGCGCGCGTTTACTAACGCGATCACCACTAAGCCCGCAGGCTTAGCGGTTAAGCAGAATTTCCAGCACGAATTTACTACCAAAGTAGGCCAGCAGCAGAAGGGCACAGCCACCGAGGGTCCAGCGCACGGCACGCATGCCGCGCCAGCCAAAACGGTAGCGGCCCACCAGTAGCGTGGTGAAAATGATCCAGGCGCCCAGTGAGAGAACAGTTTTATGAACCAAGTGCTGAGCAAACAGGTTATCGAGGAAGATTAAGCCGCTGATAATTGAGAGTGTCAGCAGCACAATGCCTGCCCAGACCAGTTCAAACAGCACCCGCTCCATGGTGGTCAGCGGTGGCAGCGACTGGACGATTCCGCGAATATGGTGGTGACGCAGCGCCTGGTTTTGCAATCCCACCAGCACCGCTTGCACGGCGGCAATGGCGAGCACGGCAAACGCCAGAGCAGAGCTCACGGCATGCAGCAAAATACCCGGTGTTAAGCCGCTATGGCTGCCCTGGCTAGGCAGCCAAGTGGCCACAATCAGGGCAATGCCA
>Ga0098064_100227_pt1 | contig 12500 bp, 10 predicted proteins | sample 24BtaG_FD_77061 | JGI IMG/M metagenome (GOLD analysis project Ga0098064, IMG submission 77061) | Marine viral communities from Cariaco Basin, Caribbean Sea - 24B_WHOI_OMZ_CsCl | ecosystem: Environmental > Aquatic > Marine > Oceanic | place: Caribbean Sea: Cariaco Basin | collected 2014-11-08
ACAAAACTGTTACTATTACAAAAGAAGTTGTTCAAAAAGAAGAAGAACCAAAAATCGCATAAATAAAGGAAAAGAAGTGTTTTTAGATAAGTTAATCGGTCTATTTTCTAGTGATATGGCAATTGACCTTGGTACTGCTAATACTATTGTTTCTGTAAGAGGAAAAGGTATTATAATCAATGAGCCTTCTGTAGTTGCCGTTCAAAATGACAAATATGGAAGAGATAAAATCTTAGCTGTTGGACAAGAAGCTAAACAAATGATTGGTAAAACTCCATTAAATATTCAAGCTGTAAGACCTATGAAAGATGGTGTTATTGCAGATTTTGAAATGACTGAGAGAATGATCAGATACTTTATCGAAAAAGCACACTCTAGAAAATCTTTTATTAGACCTAGAATCATTATTTGTATTCCATATGGTATTACTCAAGTTGAGAAAAAAGCCGTAGAAGAATCAGCTATGAGTGCTGGTGCACGCGAAGTATTCTTAGTAGAAGAGCCAATGGCAGCTGCAATTGGTGCAGGTATTCCTGTATCTGATCCGTCTGGATATGTAGTTGTTGATATTGGTGGAGGTACTACTGAGATTGGTGTAACTTCACTTGGTGGATTAGTATTATCTAAATCTATCAAAGTAGCTGGTGATAAGTTTGATAAATCTATCATTGAATATGTTAGACAAAACTACAACTTATACATTGGTGAAAGAACAGCAGAGAATATCAAAATTGAGATTGGTACTGCTATCAAACTTGGAACTGAACTAAAAATCAAAGTTAAAGGTAGAGACAACTCTGGATTACTATCAACTATTGAGTTAGGATCTGAAGGTGTTAGAACTGCAATTAAAGAGCCTTTAAAAGAGATTGTATCAGCAGTAAGATCTGTATTAGAAGATATGCCACCTGATTTAGCAGGAGATGTTGTAGATAACGGTGTTATCTTAACAGGTGGTGGAGCTCTAATTAGAGGATTAGATGAATACATCGCTGATATTGTAAAACTTCCAGTAAAAGTTGCAGAAGATCCACTATTAGCAGTTGCTTACGGAACAAGCGCTGTATTAGATGAGGATGCACTTTTAAAATTAATTACTAATGCGTAAATTTCTTTTTGTATTTCTTTTTTTAGTAGTTGGTTTATCTTACCTTTTTGAGGTGGATAAACTAATTATTAGAAACCTTTCATTTTTAAACGATATTAAATTAGCCTATATAGAAAAAGTAATCAATATTTCTAGTAATGTTAGTAAATATTTTGATCAAGTTAACACTATTGAACAATTAAGAGAAGAGAATAAAGAGCTTAAACAATATAAAGCTTTATATCTAAGAACTCAAGAAAAGTTTGATAGTTTAAATGAGTATTTAACATCAAATGAAAGTATTAGTACAAAAACAAACCTTCAACAAACAAGAGTTTTATCATATATTGGATTCAATGACTTTACAAAAGTTTGGGTTGATTATGAAAAAGAAGATGACTCTATTTTAGGTCTTATTACTGAAGATTATGCAGCTGGTATTTTACTAACTGAAAACCAAAGAACTGTTGCACTTCTAAATGGAAACAAAAAAGCTTCTTATGCTGTATTTATTGGTCCAAATAAAGTTCCAGGAATCGTAACATCATCTGATGACGGAAAAGACTTAAGTATTAAATTTATTCCTTTTTGGTCTGATATAAAAGTAGGAGATGAAGTAGTAACTTCAGGAATGGATAATATTTTTTATGAGGGATTAAAAGTAGGTAAAATTACTGAAATCACTAAAGAACCTCAAATGAAAGTAGCCAGATTAAAACCATATGCAAATGTACTAAAGAAAAAGTATTTTTATGTATATAAAGAGAATAAACCTATAAAAATTGAAGAAAAAAAGAAGGAGAATGAAACTACTAATAAGTAGCCATTATCCTATCTACATCATTCCATGATAAGCCAGCCTTACCATCTTTTTTGAACATATTATAAATATATCTAGCAAACATATCTGTCTCTAAATTTACTTTTGTTCCAACTTTATATCTTTTGAATAATGTATTATCAACAGTATGAGGAATAATAGTTAATCTAAATGAATCTTTTAGTACTTCATTTACAGTTAAAGATACACCATCAATTGTAACTGAACCTTTTGGAATTATATATTTTGAATATTCATTTGGAAGTGAAATAAAAAAATCAGTTGAGTTACCATTATTTTTAATTTCAGATATAGTTCCTAAACAATCAACATGACCTTGAACGATATGACCTTCAAATCTATCACCCATCATCATTGCTGGTTCAATATGAACTTTGCCTCTATAATTTTCAATTGCAAGTATTTTTTGAGACTCAGGAGATAATTCAACAGTAAAAGTATCACTTGTAAATCTAACAACTGTTAAACAAGCACCATTTACAGCAATAGAATCACCAAGTTTAGCTTTATGTTTTGCTTTTAACGTAAGAAAATTGTTTTTTAAGCTGATAACCTCAGCCATTTCTCGAATAAGTCCTGTAAACAAAAAAATCCTTTAAAATTGTTGAAAAATTGAAATAATTTGGTATAATACCGAAAATTTATTGAGAAGTAAATTTTTTAGATAAGTGGAAGAAAACATTTATCTAAGAAATTTCCTCATTTAAAATTAAACTAATTATATAAAGAGTGAATATGAAATATGATGTTATCGTTGTAGGTGGAGGACATGCAGGAATTGAGGCATGTTTATCAGCTGCAAGAATGGGTAAAAAAACCCTATTAATTACAATGTTAGTAGAGCAAATTGGCGCTGCTTCATGTAACCCTGCGATTGGTGGTCTAGCAAAAGGTCACCTAGTAAGAGAACTAGATGCAATCGGTGGAGAAATGGGTCTTTGTACTGATGCTACTGGTATTCAATTTAGAATTCTAAATGCTTCAAAAGGTGCTGCTGTTCAAGGAAGCAGAGCACAAATTGATATGGATAAATATAGAGAGTATATGAGAGAGGTTTGTCATAATACTGATAACCTTGAAGTATACCAAGATGAAGTAGCATCTTTATTAATCAATGAAAACAACGAAGCTTACGGAGTTGAGACAAGACTGGGAGAGCAGTTTGAAGCTTCAAAAGTTATCTTAACTACTGGTACATTTATGAAAGGTCTTATTCATATTGGTGAGAAACAATATGAAGCAGGTAGAGCATGGGAATTACCATCATCAACTTTATCAGTACAATTAAAAGAGCTTGGATTAAATGTTGGAAGATTAAAAACAGGAACACCTGCAAGACTTGATGGAAAAACAATTGACTTTTCAAAAATGGAAGCTCATGGTGGAGATGTAAACCCTGCTCCATTCTCATTTAGAACTGATAAGTCAGCATTTAACCCTACTCAGTACCCATGTTATATTACTTATACAAATTTAGGTACTCATGATACTATTACTTCTAACTTTGATAGAACACCACTATTTACAGGACAAATCAAAGGAAGTGGACCTAGATACTGTCCAAGTATTGAAGATAAAGTAAATAGATTTGCAGAAAGAGATAGACACCAGTTATTCTTAGAGCCACAAACAGCCATGTGTACTGAATACTATATCAATGGTTTATCAACTTCTTTACCTATTGATGTTCAAAAAGAGATGATTCACTCTATTGAAGGTTTAGAAAACGCTAAAATCATTAGATATGGATATGCAATTGAATATGATTATGTAGATCCAACTGAATTAAGACATACACTAGAGACTAAAAAAGTTAAAAACCTTTATAATGCAGGTCAAATCAATGCAACAACTGGTTATGAAGAAGCAGCAGCTCAAGGTATGATGGCTGGTATTAATGCAGCTTTAGCTATTGATGAAAAAGAACCATTTGTATTAAGAAGAGATGAGGCATATATTGGTGTATTAATCGATGATTTAGTAACAAAAGGAACAAATGAACCTTATAGAATGTTCACATCAAGAGCTGAATATAGACTACTTCTAAGAGAAGAAGGAGCTGATTTAAGACTAACTAAATATGGTCATGAATTAGGTCTTATTGATGATGAAACTATGGATAAAGTAAACTTCAAACAAAAAGTAATTGATGATGCTATTGAATATATGAAAGAGCAATGGTTTACATCTAAAAAAGAGAACTTAGAACTTTTAGAAAGACTAGGACAAGATAAAATCAAAGATAGAGTTTTATTACTTGATATTGTAGGTAGAAGTACTGTTGATATTAAGCACCTTGATGAGTTCTTACCACAATTTGCCGATCTAAGTGACTACTTAAAAGAACAGATTTTAGTAGAAGCAAAATACTACAGATATGTTCAAAAACAAACTAAGCAAATTGAAAAAATGAAAAAAATGCTTAAAATGACAATTCCTGAAGACTTTGATTATAGAGGTATTTCTGGATTATCAAACGAAGTAGTAGAAAAACTAGAGAAGTTTAGACCACCTACTTTATTTAATGCAAGTGAAATTTCAGGTGTTACTCCTGCCGCAATTGATGTTATTCATATGTATATGAATATCAAAACTGCTGATAAATAAGACTTTAAAGGAATAAGTTTTGATAGATAAAATAAAAAAAAGTAAAATTGCTCAAATCTTAATTTTAAAAGTATTAGCAATTATTGGAATTGCTGCTAATATATATCTTTCATAAAAATCTTTTTCACCTATCCAACTAATTTTTTATACAGATAGGTGAAAAGATAATTATTTTACTCTTCTTTTTGATACTTATATTTACAAATACTTATTAAAACAATCTAATATTTTTTCTTAATTTATATTTAAGTCACTACTATGTACTTTTTAAATATAATAGATGCTTATATATACAAACAATTATTTTTAAAGGTTAAAAATGCAAGTTTATTTTTATGCAAAAAGTGGACATACTATTGGATTAGATGCTACAAAAAGATGTTCTGCAATCGCAACAATTTTAAAAGATTTAGACCCAGTTTTATGTACTAGTGATTTTAGAGCTGGTGCTTATGCAAAAGAGTTATTTGGTGTTAGAAGATATGTAAATATTGATGTGGTAAGAAATCTTCATAATATTATGAATAGAAAAGATATCTTGCTATTTGATACAGATGAAACAAACGAACTTATGGAAGATGGTATGAGTGAGTTTTGTTCATTAGTATGCAACTTAAGAGATTTTGATATTATTGTTGATACTTCAATTTATACTAAAAATGATAATCCATCAATTGAAAAAACAATCTTCTTTGGTGATGATGATTATGATGAACTTTTCTTAGCAGATGTAAAAAACTCAGGTAAATATGATATGAATGTTCTAATGGGTCATTATTTTTTCTTAGGAAATGAAAAAGAGTTTACACAACACTTCACAAATGTAATTGATGAAGAAGAGTATGTTGAAACAGTAAATAATACAAAGTTTATGTTAACAGGTTCACTTCAAACTGCTTTAGAATCTCTTGCTTGTGGAAATAAGCCAGTATTATTTAAAAGAGAAGTAAAAACTTATGATGAGAAGTTAATATCTAAGTTAAATTTACCAGTTATTGAAACAAAATCATTAGAAGAAACTATAAAAGAGTTTGATGATATTTGTGAAAACTACCCAGAAATCACTAACTTCGAAATAGCCAACCTATCGGACATTACAGAAGAGATCAAGAAAAAAGTAGAAGCATATTCTAAACTAACTCAAATGTAGTAGTGAATAATCTTTCACTGTATAAGTTTTCCTTATAACATATTATGTTAATCATAAGGTGTATTTATATATAATACGCTATAAAATTATAATGAAAGGTTTTACAGTGAAAGAGAAGAATGAATTTTTAAGTAAAACTCCCTATAGAATCAGAAGATATTATGGTTATTTATTAGCAACTATTGTATCTTTATCATTACCTTTTATTACTATAGGTGGGAATCACATCTTCTTATTATCTTTTGATAAGAAGCAACTTCATTTATTTGGTACAGCATTTGATATGCAAGAGTTATATCTAATGCCATTTTTATTAATGCTATTATTCCTAGGAATTTTTGCAGTTACATCACTTGGTGGTAGAGCATGGTGTGGATGGGCCTGTCCTCAAACTATCTTTAGGGTAATATATAGAGATTTTATTGAGGGGAAACTACTAGGTCTTAGAAGAATCAAAAACAAACAAAAAGAACCAGACTGGTCTAAACCTCAAAATGCTTCAAAAAAAGTTATTGCTATCATCATTTGGGCATGTCTAGCGCTTATTGCTGCTTCTAACTTTATGTGGTACTTTGTTCCACCTGAAGACTTCTTTGCTTATTTACAAAATCCAACTGAACATATGTTCTTAATTGGTATTGTATTATCAATTGCTGGTTTTTTAATTTATGATGTAATTATGCTAAAAGAGGACTTCTGTGTTTATGTATGTCCATATTCTAGGGTTCAATCGGTACTTTATGACAACGATACATTCCAAGCTATTTACTCTACAAAAAGAGGTGGGGATATCTATAATGAAGATAAAGAAAAAATCATCTTCAAAGCAAAAGATTTACCAAACTCAACAGATGAATGTACAACTTGTGAATCTTGTGTAACTGTATGTCCAACTCATATTGATATTAGAAAAGGTTTACAACTTGAGTGTATTAACTGTTTAGAGTGTGTTGATGCATGTACAACAGTTATGGGAAAACTTGGGAAACCATCACTTGTTCAATGGTCAAGTACAAATGAAATCAAACATGAAACACCTACAAAAATGTTCAGAAAACAAACTATTATGTATGCAGCTGCATTACTAATTGTATTAGGACTATTATTTAAAATGGGTGGAACAAAAGAGTACATGTTATTAAATGTAAACAAAACAACTCAATTATATAAAGTAAAAGAAAACAATGTTGTTACAAACAACTTCTTATTACTGTTCCAAAATACTGAATCTAAAGCATTAACATACCATTTAGAGATTGTTGACAATAAAGATATTATTATCAAAAGATTTAAACCTTTCAAATTAAATCCAGGAAAAATTGCTAAAAAAGTAATGATTCTTCAAACAGATAAAATTCTTGTAAATGATAAAACTAAAGATACTCCAATTACAGTAACTCTAAGAGCTTATGCAAAAGAGGAACCAAAAAGAGTTCAAGTTTTAAGAAAAGCTGTATTTATTTATCCAAGAGCAGATAAATTAAAATAAAAATTATTAAATAATCAGGAGTTTGGGTTATTCCCAAACTTCTTAATACTCACCCATATTACTTAACTTACCTATCAACAAATTTAAGCTATAATCGCGAAATATATTTATAACTATTTTATTTTAATTGGAGTATTAATGACTAAATTCATTTTTGTAACGGGTGGAGTTCTTTCTTCTTTAGGAAAAGGTATCACTTCTGCTTCTATTGCAACTATTTTAAAACAGTCAGGCTTCAAAGTTAGCATGTTAAAAATCGACCCTTACTTAAACGTTGACCCAGGTACAATGAGTCCACTTGAGCATGGTGAGGTTTTCGTTACTGCTGATGGAGCTGAAACTGACTTAGACTTAGGTAACTACGAAAGATTTATTGATGCTACATTAACTGCAAAAAACTCTTTTACAACTGGTCAAGTTTACCAAAGTGTAATTAAAAGAGAAAGAGAAGGTGGTTACTTAGGAAAAACTATTCAAGTAATCCCTCACGTAGTTGATGAGATCAAAGACAGAATCTATGCTGCTGCTGATGAAAAAGATTTCTTAATCATCGAGCTTGGTGGAACTGTTGGTGACATCGAAGGTCTTCCATTTATGGAAGCTATTAGAGCAATTAGACACGAATTACCAAAATCAAACACTATGAACATTCACGTAAGTTTAGTTCCATATATTAGAGCTGCTGGTGAATTAAAAACTAAACCAACACAACACTCTGTACAAGAGTTAAGAAGAATTGGTATCACTCCTCATATGTTAGTATGTAGAACAGAAAAAGAGTTACCAAAATCTTTAAAAGATAAATTAGCCCTATCTTGTGACATCGACAGAAATGCTGTTATTGAAGCAGGTGATGCACAATCAATTTATCAAGTACCATTACACTTCATCAAAGAAGGTATCTTAAATCCATTATCAGAGCACTTTAACATTAAGTTTAAGCCAAATATGGAAAGATGGGATACATTAGTTAAAAACATTCTTGTACCAAAAGAAGAAGTAACTATTGCATTCGTTGGTAAATACTTAGACTTAAAAGAATCATACAAATCATTAATTGAAGCACTTATCCACTCTGGTGCTCACTTAAACACAAAAGTGAATATTCACTGGTGTGACTCTCAAAGAATTGAAGATGCAGGAGCATACGATATTATTGGAAATGCAGATGGAATCTTAGTTGCTGGTGGATTTGGGCACAGAGGTGTTGAAGGTAAACTAGAAGCTATTAAATACGCAAGAGAAAACAAAATCCCATACCTTGGAATTTGTTTAGGTATGCAACTATCTGTTATTGAATATGCTAGAAATGTACTTGGTCTTGAAGATGCAAACTCTATTGAGTTTGATGAAAATACTGAAAATCCATTAATCTACTTAATTGATGAATTTATGGATCAAAGTGGTAACAAACAACTAAGAACTCACGAATCACCAATGGGTGGAACAATGAGACTTGGTGAGTATCCATTTGAACCATTAAAAGGTACAAACTTACAAAAAGCATACGGAAATGAAGAAGTATACTATGAAAGACATAGACATAGATATGAAGCAAATCCTGCATACAAAGAGAGACTTGAAGAAGCTGGTATGATTATCTCTGGTCAATCAAACGGTCTTATTGAAGCTGTTGAGATCAAAGATCATCCATGGTTCGTAGGTGTACAATTCCACCCAGAATTTACATCTCACTTAGAGACTCCAAATCCAATTATTTTAGAGTTCGTTAAACAAGCAAACAAACAAGACTAATGTCTAAAATAACTAAAAGTAGACTTTTTGAGCTACTATCTGCAAGACACGTGAATAATCCTTATTCACGACTTGCTGATATTCCTAACCCAAATAACTTCAAAGATATACAAAAAGCATGTACTAGAATCAAACAAGCCGTACTTAACAATGAACAAATCACAATTGTTGGTGATTATGATGTTGACGGTGTAGTTTCAACTACTATTATGGTTGATTTTTTTACAAAAGCTGGTATTAAAATAAAACATATCATTCCAAATAGATTTGAGCATGGTTATGGTTTATCTCCTAAAATTGTAGAGATGATTGATAGTGGACTAGTAATTACTGTAGATAATGGTATTTCTGCAGTTGAAGCCTCTTTAAAACTACAAGAAAAAGGTATTGATTTAATTATCACTGATCACCATACAGTTGGAGAAAAACTTCCTACAGCTATTGCTATTGTTAATCCAAAACAACATGATTGTAATTTTGAATTCAAAGATATTTGTGGAGCACAAGTTGCTTGGTATTTATGTGCAGCTATCAAAAAAGAGCTAAATCTAAATATCAATATGTCAGAATTCCTAGACCTTTTAGCAGTTGCTATTGTTGCAGATATTATGCCTATGACAACACTTAACTATACTATGGTAAAACAAGGTCTAAAAAAGATTAAAACATCTCAAAGGGAAGCTTTTAAAAAGTTAAATGAGATAATGCCAAAAGAGATTCTAGTATCAGATGATATTGGTTTTTTTATTGCACCAAAGATTAACAGTGCAGGAAGAATGGAAGATGCATCTATTGCCTTAGATTTTTTACTTTCAAAAACTTCATATCAAGCAAATGAATCTTTACAATTATTAGAAGAGCTTAATAACTATAGAAAAACTCTTCAAGAAGAGATTTCTCAAAAAGCGCAAAATGCTTCATCAAAAGATGATAATGCAGTAATAGTATGGGGTGAAGAGTGGCATGAAGGTGTTATTGGTATTGTTGCTTCTAAAATGTCAAACCATTTTAAAAGACCTGCATTTATTTTCTCAGTTCACAATGGAATTGCAAAAGGAAGTGCAAGGGCAAATGCAAATATAAATCTTCATACGATTATTTCAAAAGCTAGTCATTTATTATTAGGTTTTGGTGGTCATAAAAATGCTGCTGGTTTATCTATGAAAGAAGAAAACCTAGAAGCCTTTAAACAAATCATAAATGAACAGTTAGAAGAGTCTAAAAATGATTTACATATTGAACCTATCACATTAGGTGAATTAGATGTATCTTCTGTTGATTTAGAGTTTATATCTATAATTGAGCAGTTTGAACCATATGGTTTAGAAAATCATAAACCTATCTTTAAAGTATCAAATATTTCTTTAGTTAGAAGTGAATTAATTGGTAGAGATAAAAATCACTTGAAGTTAACTCTAAATAGTGATGGAGTTATATTTGAAGCATTAAAATTCAATGATTCAAATGACAATTTACCAGTGAATTTTGATTTGATTTTATCAGTTAATAAAAATGAGTTTAGAGGAGAAGTTTCCCCTCAATTCTTAATTCAAGATATTATTTTATAATACAACTCTTGGAGGTTGATTGAAGACTCTATCTTCTTCACCTTCAAGCTCTAATATCTCTTCATCAATAGCAGTTCTCTCAAAAGAAGATGCTAATATATGTCCAGTTTGAACATCAATTAATTTAATAAAAATATTTAAACTTCTAGAAGTAATAGAGTAAGTTCCTACAACAGCATATCTTGCTTGTGTAACTTTATTTGAAAGGATTTTATTTCTATCTCTTATTAGAACATTAAAACCTTTATTTCCCAGTTGGAATTCTTTTGCAAACTCTACTTCTCTTACTACTATATCCATAGAAGCTAATTTATCTTTTAATAAACTAGAAAGTAAAAAACCTAATTGAGACTTATTTTCTAATCTATCAATATTTACAAAATCAGATACTAAAACTATCTCTTGAGAAGCTACAACATCTTTGATTTTATTTGCTGATTCATCTACGACTTGAGTCATTAAAGATTCGAAGTCATTTGTTCCATTGATAGGGTTTTTATGATAAGAACAAGAAGCAAGTGTGATAGTTAAGAAAGCTAAGAACGAAAAAGTTCTTAAGCCTTTAAAAAAGTTTTTCATTGGGGATTATTTTTCTCTTACGATATTGATAGTTCTAGCTGGTTTACAATCACCAAATAAGATACAATCATTCATTCTTCCATGAACATAAGTAGATCTTGCACTTGTGATAATTTTACCAGTGATATTATCAATAACTCTAGCATTTAAGATGATTTTTTTGTATTGTCTTGAGTAAGTACCAACTACAACATAAGTATTTGGAGTTTTACCTTTCATTTCTCTAACTTTTCTAGTGATAAAGTATTCACCTTGATCATTTACAGAAACTGCTAATTGACCTCTAAACTCGATGATATTAAACCCTTTATTAGAAAGTTCATTGATCATACTTTCACTAATTACTCTACCAAACTCAGTTGTTTTTTTGAATTGGTCAAGTCTTACAAATGATGTGATAATTACAGGCTTATTAGTAGCCATTTTTTGATTTCTCATCATTTGAGTTGCAAGAGAATTAATTGTACCTTCAAGAGTATATTGAGTAGTTACATGTGCCTCTTGGTCTTGGGCAATTTGCATATACTCTTTTGTTACTTGTACATTGTTATTTGTTTGATTTAAATGTTTATTATTTGCATATGTTTTAGTAGTTTTACCATTTTGAGTACTTTCACTTTTCATCATCTTGCTCATTCCATCTTCTTGAACTATTGTTTGATGAATTTGACACCCAGTAAATAACATTGCCGAAATTGCAACTAAACAAGTTTTAGTAAAAGTTTTAAACATAAAAATCCCCTTATTATAATTCTTTAGATTTTATTTAAAATAAACTTATAGATTCTTGAAAATGGGCTATTTAGCAACTATTAAAATAACTTTTTTAAAGTTTTTTATCCTAAAATAATTATATATTTAATTCAAGGAGAAAGTATGGCAAAAATTATAGTACCTATTTCAAATGGTTTTGAAGAAATTGAAGCAATTTCAATCATAGATATCTGTAGACGAGCGCAAATTGATGTGACTATTGCGGCACTTGAAAATATTGAAACTATTGGAGCTCATAATATCAAAATCACTGCTGATTGCATGATAAACGAAATTAATGAAAATGAGTTTGATATGATTATTCTTCCAGGTGGTTTGCCTAATGCTTTTACTTTAGCCGAAAATGAAAAAGTTCAATCTTTACTAAAAGATTTTAAAAATAACGATAAAAATATTGGTGCGATTTGTGCTGCTCCATATGCATTACACAAAGCAAATGTATTAAATGAAAACTTTACTTGTTACCCTAGTTTTGAAGAAAAAATTAGAGTAAATGGTTACCAAAGTGATATACCAGTTGTGAAGGATGGAAAAGTTATTACATCAAGGGGTCCAGGAACTGCTATTAACTTTGCTTTAGAAGTTGTAAAAATTCTAAAAGGTGATTCAGTATCACAAAATATAAAAGAAGCAGTATTAGCCTAGGCTAA
>Ga0098064_100234_pt1 | contig 12357 bp, 13 predicted proteins | sample 24BtaG_FD_77061 | JGI IMG/M metagenome (GOLD analysis project Ga0098064, IMG submission 77061) | Marine viral communities from Cariaco Basin, Caribbean Sea - 24B_WHOI_OMZ_CsCl | ecosystem: Environmental > Aquatic > Marine > Oceanic | place: Caribbean Sea: Cariaco Basin | collected 2014-11-08
CGATGGCTTCGTCGGCATAGTACAGGGCCATCTGGGCGCCGTGCTCGATGCCGGCCGGGGAGTCGCACACGATGTAATCGAAAGTCTGCGACAGCTCGTTGATGACTTTCTCTACGCCTTCCCGGGTGAGGGCTTCTTTTTCACGGGTCTGGGAAGCCGGCAGGATGTACAGGGTTTCTACCCGCTTATCCTTGATCAACGCCTGGTTCAGGGAGGCTTCGCCCTGGATCACGTTTACGAAGTCGTAAACCACCCGGCGCTCGCAGTTCATGATCAGGTCGAGGTTACGCAGGCCCACATCGAAGTCGATTACGACGGTCTTGTGGCCGCGCTTGGCAAGGCCGGTGCTGATTGAAGCGCTGGTGGTGGTTTTACCAACGCCGCCTTTTCCTGAGGTAACGACAATGATTCTAGCCAAGGTTCAATTCCTGTTTCGCAGTGGATTCGTCATGTCTTCATATGTTGTTTTTGGCTGTCACAACATCAGGCCTTGTCCAGTGGCGTTACCACCAGCAGGTCGTCCCTGAGCTGGATCTGCACAGCGCTTTTCCAGCCATTGTCCTGAAGATCTTCGGAGATTTTATAGTGTCCGGCGATGGACACAAGCTCCGCTTCAAGTGACTGGCAGAATACCCGGGCGCTCTCGGCACCGTGGATACCGGCCAGTGCCCGCCCGCGCAGGGGGCCGTACACGTGAATATTGCCTGCGGCCAGTACTTCGGCACCTGCCTGCACCGGCGCCAGGATAATCAGGTCTCCCTCCGGGGCATACACCTGCTGGCCGGAACGCACCGGCTGGCTGATGATGCGGGCCGGGGCCGGTTCTGCGGTTGACGCCGCAGCGGCCGGCACTTCAGCCACCGGGGCCTCTTCGGCCGCGGCTTCCGGTTCCGGGGCTGCCGTTTGTGGCTTTTCGCGTACCGTACCGCCTGGCAGCAGGGCCAGGGAAGCGCCCCGGGCCAGTCGGCGCTGGTCTTCATTGCCGGCACGAACGCCAATCACGTGGATGTTGTGGCGGCGACAGGTGCCGATGATCTTGAAGAAATCCAGTTCGCTGTCCAGGCCTTCGTATTTCTCCAGGCTGATGATCAGCGGGATGTCTTTGAAGAAACCCGGTGCCTGGCTGATCTTGTCCCGCAGGTTGGCTTCGAACTCATCGTTGTCGAAGTAGTAAAGCTCCAGGGCCGTCAGTGAGACGTTTGCGCTTTTCAGCTGGAAACTCTGTTTTACCCCGGAGGTGGCGGTATCGCTCATGAATAGCAGTCTTCCCTGGTGTTTTACGAGTTGGTTTCGTTTCTCGGGCGCAATGGCTGGCCGTCAAAGCGGATTCCGGACCAGCCGGTACTGATGAACTGGCGGATGTTGCCGTGGCTGTCGCCGGCCGGGTCGCCCAGTACCTGCTGGTAGTGCTGGGCAAACAGCTGGAGGGTATCGGCTTCGTTCAGGTTGCAGTACTGGCCCAGGGCAAACACCCGGCAGGAACCGGCGTTCTCGCCGGCCTCGTTACGCAGCGGACCGTTGTTGAAACCGGTGGGCTGGAACTCGAAGTGCTGGTCGATCAGCGCCAGGGTGTCGTCAAAACTGGCGTGGCCGCCCTGCAGAGACGCCAGGTGGATGCGAACGGCTTCAGCTGCGTTCATTATTTGTGGTCCTGTTTCGGGCCGGTCTGGTACTTCGCTTTCCAGTCTTCGTACGGCATGCCGTAGATTTCTTCGCGGGCGGCCGGGTCTGTGATCTCGAACCCGCGTTCGGCGGCTTCGGCGCGGTACCACTTGGACAAGCAGTTGCGGCAGAAGCCGGACAGGTTCATCAGGTCGATGTTCTGTACGTCGGTGCGCTCGCGCAGGTGCGCAACCAGGCGGCGGAAGGCGGCCGCTTCGATTTCAGTGCGATCGTTCTCGGGGATGGGATTAGTCATGGAGCCTCACAGTGATGTACCGGGTTATGTTCTGGGTTTCCTGACATTCTCGGCATGTTACCGTAAGATACAAGGCTGTATAAACGTACAGATTGTTAACGTGAGCCTGCCTGTATGGCCCAGCGCAAGATCATCCATGTAGATTGCGACTGTTTTTACGCCGCAGTCGAGATGCGTGACGACCCGTCTTTGCGGGACGTTCCGCTGGCTGTGGGCGGCGCCGGCGGCCGTGGTGTGGTGACCACCTGCAACTATAAGGCCCGGGCTTTTGGCGTGCGCTCGGCCATGCCGGGCAGCGAAGCCCGGCGCCTGTGCCCCGGGCTGGTGATGGTGCCACCGGACCTGGGCAAGTACCGGGCGGTTTCCCAGCAGGTGATGGCCATTCTTCGTGATATGACCGACCTGGTGGAGCCGCTGTCGCTGGATGAAGCCTCCCTGGATGTCTCTGACATTACCGACCATAAAGGCAGTGCCACCCTGATGGCCCGGCACCTGCGGGAGCGGGTGAAGCGGGAGGTGGGCATCACCATTTCCGCCGGTGTGGCACCAAACAAGTTCCTGGCCAAAATTGCCAGCGACTGGCGCAAGCCCGACGGCCTGTTTGTGATCACACCGGAGGAGGTGCAGGCGTTTGTAGAGGCGCTGCCGGTGGAAAAACTGTTTGGTGTGGGCCAGGTAACGGCAGGCAAGTTGCACGCGCTGGGGGTCGAAACCTGTGGTGATATGCAGGCTTTAGGCGCCGATGTGCTGATCGAGAAATTCGGCAAACAGGGCTACCGGCTGTTCGAAATGGCCCATGGCCGGGATGAGCGCCCGGTGGTGGTGTCGCGGGTGGCGAAATCGGTCAGCGTAGAGCGAACCTTCTCCCAGGATTTGCCGGGCAAGGAGGCGTGTGAATCGGTGATGCCGGCGCTGGTGGCCGATCTCAACCTGCGCCTGGCCCGCAAGGGCCGGGACAAGCCCATTCACAAACTGTTCGTGAAAATCCGCTACAGCGATTTTTCGACTCACACCCTGGAGCGGGTGCGGGACACGGTGGCGGAACCGGCTCCGGAGGATTACCAGCCGTTACTGGACGAGCTGGTCAGCAACCGGGATCGGCCGGTGCGGTTGATGGGGGTAGGGGTGCGTTTTCGGAACGACGAAGCGCCGGTTACCCAGCTGCGACTGTTTGACTGAGCGGCAGCAGATCGCCGAACAGCTGTACCGAAGTCCAGCCCATCAGGCCGCCAATCAGGGCGCCGGCCGCCACGTCACTCGGATAGTGCAGCCCCAGTACCACCCGGGAGGCGGCTACAGACAGGGTAAACGGCAGGATGGCCCAGGCCAGCGCCGGAAGGGTGGCAAACAGCATGGCCTGGAAACACACCGCGTGCAGGGTGTGGCCCGACGGGAAGCTGTAGCGATCCAGTGGGGGTGTAGCGCAGTTGATGGCCGGGAAAGAAATAAATGGCCGCTCGCGAATCAGCCAGTGCTTGAGGCCTTTATAGCTAATGGTGCAGGTCAGCCCGGTAAACGCCATCAGTACAGCGATGTTCTGGCCGTGGGCCGGTGCCATAAAGGGTATGGCAAGAATCAGTGCGTACCAGAACCAGCCATCACCCAGCCGGCTGACCAGCTGAAAGTAGCCTTTTACCGGCCGGAAACGAATGGTGCGGTTGATGGACTGGCACAGGGCGTATTCACGCTGGTCGGCCAGTTCAAAGAGTCTGGATGCTTTGCTTGTTGACGCCATGGTATCGGGCCTGTGCAGGTTGGTTGAGTACCAGTTGTTCGAATTGTTCTATCTGGCTGTGCCAGCTCAGCTCCAGTGCGTCCAGCCGGGCCTGGGCCCGGATCCGTTGCAGCAGGCTGGGTTGGTCTGCCAGTCGCAGGGCGTTGTTGATAAAGCTTTCGTCTTCGGTGAGCGGCGCTTTCAGGCCGTTCTCCTCGTGGCGGATGTGTTCCGCCGCCGCAGCATCGTCAAACGCCACCACCGCCAGGCCGCTGGCCATGGCTTCCAGCACTACGTTGCCGAAGGTGTCGGTTTTACTGGGGAACAGGAACAGGTCGCCGGAGGCATAGTGCCGGGCCAGGTCGTCGCCTTGCCGGGTACCACAGAAAATGTAGTCCGGGTGTCGCTCTTCCAGCTGACGCCGCAGTGGCCCATCGCCCACCAGGATAAACCGGGCGTTGGCATGCAGGCCTTTGATGCGCTCGAAGCAGGCCACGGCTTTGCGGATGTTTTTTTCCAGTGCCAGGCGCCCCACATAGAGCACGGCCTTGTCGTTTTCGCCCAGACCCCAGCCCTTGCGCAGGCCTGCATCACGCTTGTGGGGAGTAAAGCGCTGACAATCCACACCCCGGGCCCACAGGCCGGCGTTGGTTATGCCCATGCTGCGGGTAACCGCCTGCATTTTCCGGGTTGGCACCAGGGTCAGGGCCGTGCGGTTATGGAACCAGCGGCCGTAGGCGCACAGCAGGCGCTCCAGTGCGCCCACGCCGTAGTAGCGGGAGTAGCTGTGAAAGTTGGTGTGGAAGCCGGAGATGACCGGGATCTGCAGTTTTCGTGCAGCAGACACAGCGGCAATCCCGAGGGGCCCCTGGGTTGCTACGTAAACGGCATCCGGCCGGTGGTTCTGCCACAAATTCTTCAGGGTGGCGGGGCGGGACAGGCCGAACTGCAGGTCTTTGTAGCCGGGCAGGGGCAGGCCGGAAACAATCAGCTCCCGGGAACACAGGCCGTCGCCGTTACAGTCGAAGAGGCCTTTGCCTTCCCCGCGCTGGCCAGGGCGAACCACCGTAACCACATGCCCACGCTGCACCAGCCCCTGGCACAGGTGCTTCATGGTGTTGGCCACGCCATTGATTTCCGGCGGAAATGTCTCGGAAACAATGGTAATGTGGTGCGCGCGCCGGTCAGTTGGCGGGAGTTCTGTCACGGCTTGTCCTGAAGGTTTTTCTGTCATGCCTCCACTATGGAAACCGGCCATGACAGTAATGCGACAGCCCTGTGACAATCCCTTTACGTATTGTGGTTACTGATCTCTCATTAAAACGAGGAGAATTCATGCAAACGCGAAAACTTGGAAATACCGACATCGATGTTAGTCTGATTTGCCTGGGCACCATGACCTGGGGCGAACAGAATACCGAGCAGGAAGCGTTTGAACAGCTGGACTACGCCACCGGCGCCGGCATCAACTTTATCGACGCCGCCGAGATGTACCCGGTGCCGCCCCGGGCTGAAACCCAGGGCCTGACCGAAACCTACCTGGGCAACTGGCTGGCCAGCCGGGGCAAGCGGGATGACCTGGTGATTGCCAGCAAGGTGGCAGGCCCCGGCAATGGCCTGGGTTATCTGCGTGGTGGCCCCAGGCTGACCCGGGATCACATCCGTGAAGCCTGCGAAAGCAGCCTGAAGCGCCTGCAAACCGATTATATCGACCTGTACCAGGTGCACTGGCCTGACCGCAGCGCCAATTTCTTCGGCAAGCTGGGTTATGTGCGCAACCCCAGTGAAACCATGACGCCGATCGAGGAAACCCTGGGTGCCCTGGACGAGCTGGTCAAAGAGGGCAAAATACGCCACGTGGGCCTGTCGAACGAGACGCCCTGGGGCACCATGGAATACCTGCGGCTGTCACGCGAGAATGGCTGGCCCCGGGTGGTGTCCATCCAGAACCCGTACAGCCTGCTGAACCGTTCGTTCGAATCCGGACTGGCGGAGTTTGCCCACCGTGAAGGCACCGGGCTGCTGGCGTATTCGCCGCTGGCCTTCGGCATGCTTACCGGCAAGTACCTGGGTGGCAAGTGGCCGGAAAAGGCGCGGCTTACCCTGTATGAGCGTTTCAGCCGGTACACCGGAGAGCATGCTGCCGACGCCACCCGGGCCTATTGCGAACTGGCGCACCAGAATGGCCTGTCGCCAGCCCAGATGGCGCTGGCCTGGGTAAACAGCCGGGAGTTTGTTACCAGCAATATCATCGGCGCCACCAGCATGGAGCAGCTGAAGGAGAACATCGGTTCTGCCGAGATTAACCTGAGCCAGGATCTGGTCGCTGCGATTGAGGCGATCCACGCCGAGTTCACCTACCCCTGCCCGTGATCGGTGTTGCCCGGGTAACCGGGCAAATGTTACAGAATGCAAAATAACTGATCATTTCTTGACAAAAAGTGCCGTAAATGCGCCAGATTGCTGGCGCATTTGTGTGCAAATTCACATCAATTTCATGGATAATCACTAGACTTTCGTACAGTAGCCTTTCGGCCAAATAAACGACCCCAGGTTTTTTGTTTTGTCATGATTATTCGTCTGTTTCTGATTCTTCTGGCGCTTAACCTGGTTGCCTTCGCGGTGCGCGCAGAGGCGACCGAGCCGGTGTTGTCCGAGCCTATGCTGTCGGAGCGCATGATGGCCGAGCGTGATGGTGCCATGTCGCCCGAAGATATCTACGAATTCCAGGAATGGATGTCTGGCGATGTTGAAGAAGACCGCAGTGATGCCTTCGCAGCCATTGGCTCCAGGCTTCTGAGCCTCGGCCTTGTGCGCTCCCGCAATTCCGGTAAATCCTACGCCTCTGACGGTGCCCAGGCTGACCACGGTATCGCCCTGCTCAATGAAGGTGCGTGCCTGAACCTGCGCTGGAATTTCTGATCCCTTTTTTTGCCCCTCCTTTCTGCCGTTTCTCCTGATCTGACGCATTGTCAGCCTCGTTTGCTCGTGTGATCATCACGACTGTTGAGATTCTCATCGAACGAGGAGCCGGAAATGGCCGAGCAGAACGGAATCTATTCCGATAACGCAAATGACTGTGTAGACCGCGTGATCGAGCGGGTAGGCAAGCGGATTACCCTCGGGTTGCCGCTCGGGCTGGGCAAACCGGTGCGCTTTGTGAACGCCCTCTACCAGCGCGCCAAGGACGACCCGGAAATCCAGCTGCACATTGTCACCGCTTTGTCCCTGCTTGCCCCGGAAGGCAGCTCCTCCCTTGAAAAACGCTTTATGGGCCCGTTTGCACGGCGGCTTTACGGCAACATTCCCGAGCTGGCCTATGCCCGGGATGTGACCAACAACCGGTTGCCGGCAAACGTGACCGTGTCTGAATTCTTCTTCAAGGCCGGCAGTTACCTGAATAACCGGGACCAGCAGCGCAATTACGTATGCACCAACTACACCCATGCGGTGCGTGACCTGATGGCCCAGGGCATCAATGTGATCGGCCAGTTGATGTCGCCGGGCGCCGAACACGACAGGCCCGGCGAGTTGAGCTTCAGCTGTAACCCGGACCTGACGCTGGATATCCTGCCTTTGATGCGGGAGCGGGAAGCGCAGGGCACCCCGGTGGCCATCGTGGGCGAAGTAAACAGCAACCTGCCCTGGTTCGGCCACGACGCGGCGGTGCCCGAGAACCAGTTCGATGTGGTGCTGGCAGATTCCAGAACCGATTATCCCCTGTTTTCAGCACCCCAGATGGCGGTCAGCCCCGCCGACCATATGATCGGCTTTTACGCCAGCACATTGCTTAAAGATGGTGGCACGCTTCAGGTGGGCATCGGTTCCCTGGGGGCCGCGCTGGTGCACAATGCCATTCTGCGCCACCACAGCAATGACGCCTGGCAGGCGGTGTACAAACACCTGAACGTGGCGGAAGAGTTCCCGGTGGCCAGCGAGTCTGGCGGTACCGGCCGCTTTGACGAGGGACTGTACGGCTGCAGCGAAATGATGGTGGACGGCTTTCTGTACCTGATGCAGGAAGGCATCCTGGAGCGGGAGGTGTTCGACGACGCCCGCCTGCAAGAGCTGATCAATCAGGGCGATATCAGCGGGCAGCCTTCGCTGGATATGCTGGATGCACTGCTCAAGGAAGGGCTGATCGAGTCACCCCTTCGGGCCCGGGACCTGCAGTGGCTGATCCGCTACGGGGTGATCCGGGCCGGTGTCGAGTTGCGCGGCGGGCGACTGGTTCTGGATGAACAGCTATCGGTTCAGGCCGACCTGGCCGATGCGGAAACCCGGCAGGCACTGGCAGAGCATGCCCTTGGGGACAAACTGGCGGGCGGCATTGTCATGCACGGCGGCTTCTATGTGGGCCCGGAGAAGTTCTACCAGGCCCTGAGGGAATTGCCCCCGGAGCAGCGGGACCGCGTATGCATGACCAGCGTGAACTATATTAACCACCTGTATGACCACCGCTTCGGTAACCAGCGGCTGAAAGCCGCCCAGCGGGTTCACAGCCGGTTTATCAATTCTGCGATGATGTACACCCTGAACGGCGCGGCGGTGTCTGACGGCCTGGCCGATGGCCGCGTGGTCAGCGGTGTGGGTGGCCAGTACAACTTTGTCTCCATGGCCCATGAGCTGCCGGGTGCCCGGTCTATCCTGGCCCTGCGGGCAACCCGTGTATCCCGCGGCGAAACCGTTTCCAACATCGTCTATAACTACGCCCACTGCACCATTCCCCGGCACCTCCGGGACATTGTGATCACCGAATACGGCATTGCTGACCTGAGGGGCCAGAGCGACGAGCAGGTGATGCTGCGGCTGATCCGCATTGCAGATGCCCGTTTCCAGGAAGGGCTGCTGAAACAGGCCAAGCAGGCCGGCAAGGTTCGGGCTGACTTCAAGATACCGGCACACTGGAAAGACAACACGCCGGCGGCCGTGCGTAACGCCATGAATGCGGCGGGTGAGGGCGACTGGTTCCCGGCCTTCCCGTTCGGCCGGGATTTCACCGACGAAGAACTGACACTGGGGAAAGCCCTTAAGGGGCTGAAGGCCGCAACCGGCTCCCGTCGTGGTAAACTCGCCACCCTCTGGCAGGCCCTGCGGGCCGAGGATGAGGAAGGTCGCTACCAGGCGCTGCTTGAGCGCATGGGGCTGCAGCGGCCCTCCGGGTTGCGGGAAAAGCTGGACCGCAAGCTGGTCATCCACGGCCTTGAACGCCTGGAAACTCCGACACCGACAGGAAAGCCGAAAAACTGATGCAAGCACAAACCCCGCAAGAAAAGCCGGAAGTCTTTACCGTCCACTATGTGCTGAAAAACCGCATTGGCGAACTGGTGGATACCTCGGAAGGCAGCGAGCCGCTGCACTTTCTTTATGGTTCGCCAGAGATTATCGAAGGTATCCAGGAAGCGGTGAAAGACCGCAAGGTGGGAGACTGCCTGGAAGTGACGATTCCGCCGGAGATGGCCTACGGCGAATACCGGGACGAACTGGTACGCAAGGTGCCCCGCTCGCTGTTCGAGGGTGTGGAAAACCTGGATGTGGGTATGCGCTTCCAGACCAATTCCGGTGACGAAGCCCAGGTGGTTCAGGTGGTCGCGATTGACGGCAACCTGGTGAAGGTTGACGCCAACCACCCGCTGGCAGGATTCACCCTGTATTTTGACCTGGAAATCGTCGGTCGCCGCGAGGCTACGGAAGACGAGATAGCCCAGGGCCGGCCGTTGTTCTGACCGGCAGCGGTTCGCAGGTATCGAATTCGCCGGAATGAATCCGCTTCAGGCCGGCGCTGATCTCCTGGTGGATATGACGGCTAAGTTCGTTCACCGGCTGGTCTGCCGTGACCGGCGGGTGAAATACGATCTCGATGCAGGTTGGCGGCAGGCTGAGCAAGCGCACCAGGTGCCGCTGGAAGCTGTCGTCACCCACGAAGGGCGCAACCGGGTCTGGCCGCTGGTTACGCCGGTAACCGATGGTGACCGGCTGAACAGGAACCCCGGCGTCCCGCGCCGCAGTCAGCAGTAACCCGTGCATCGGCAATACCGCAAGCCCGGAACTGGTGGTGCCTTCCGGGAACACCAGGACCGATTCCCCCGCCTGCAGGTGCTCCACCATTGTTTTCTTTATTCTCCGTGCCTGGCCGCCACCGCGTTTGATAAACAGGGTGCCGGCCTGCCGGGCCAGCCAGCCGATCACCGGCCAGTTGCCAACTTCAGCCTTCGACAGAAACCGCAACGGGGTGAGGCTGCCGAGTGCCGGAATGTCTGACCAGCTGATGTGATTGGCTACGTACAGGGCATTGCCGGAGGCGGGCTGGCCATGCACCTGTACCTGCCAGCCCAGGCACCGGCAAGCCTGCCGGAAACAGAAGGTGGCCCAGGCATTCTTGTCTGTGGGCTGCTTTCTGACCCGGTCGGCCGCTAACAAAGCCAGGGTCAGCACACAGGTGCCACACAGGAACACGGCAAAGGCCAGCAACCGGGTGACCAGTCGAATCCCGCTCATCGCGGCTCAGGCCGGTTTGCGCAGGAAGTGCCGGCTGTAGCGGCCGGCCAGGTTGCTGACTTCCAGCAGTACCAGCACATCCGCACAACGGAACTCCGGGTCCCAGCAAGGCTCGCCGCAGACCTTGGCGCCCAGGCGCATATAGGCCCGGATGAGCGCGGGGATGTCTTCGGCTTTATGGGTTTCCGGATGGGTCAGGTGGGGCAGGGGGCGCAGCGGAGTAACCCGGCACTCCTGCGCAGATAAATACTGCTGCTGCAGGTGTTGGGCAATGCGCCAGGCCCGGCCGCCACCGTCCGCCATGCTGATGCTGGCACAGCCGATCAGGTAGTCGACCTGTCTTTCGGTGAGGTACTCGGCAATGGCCGCCCACAACAAGGTTATGGTGCCGCCATTGCGGTAATCCGGGTGCACACAGGTGCGGCCCAGCTCGGCCATGGTGCCGGGCAACTGGCCCAGGGCGGCCAGGTCAAACTCTCCGGCCGAGTAGAATCCGCCGATGGCAGCGGCGTTCTGCTGGTGCAGGATTCGGGTGGTGGCAACGGGTTCGCCGGTGTCTTCGTCTGTGACGATCAGGTGATCACACACAGCGTCGTAGGCATCGGCATCCAGCCCCGGAACCGTGGCGCCCAGGTCGCTGCCGTATTCCTCGGAAAACACCCGGTAACGCAGGCGCTGGGCGGCCTCTACCTGGTCCGGGCTGCGGGTCAGGCTGATTTTCAGGTTACGGCCGCGGCGTGGTTGCGTGCGTGCAGTTTGTGCGGTCATGGCGTTGCCTCGTTGTTTCTTGTTCAGGTCAAGGCTATGAACCGCGTATGACAGGCCGGTGACTTACCGGTGACGTGTCTGTGACAGCCGCAGGGGTGTGGCAAAAAGAGGAACTGTGTCACAAGCTGTAACCCCTTGCCGGTTCCATGTATATTTCTGAATAGCATGTATAATTGCTGTAACTGAACGTTGCCTGTATTGTCAGGGGCTGTAACCCCGAACAACGGTCACATAACAACAGAGATGGATGGCGTGGAGCAGACAAACGAGAGTTGGCGAATCCTGATCGTAGAGGATGACGAGCGGCTGGCGGATCTTACCCGCGAGTATCTTGAGAGCAATGGCCTGACGGTCTCTCTGGAAACCCACGGTGGCGCCGCCGTTGAACGTATCCGCAATGAGCAGCCGGATCTTGTGGTACTGGACCTGATGCTGCCCGGAGAAGATGGCCTGTCGATCTGCCGGCGGGTTCGGCCTTACTATTCCGGCCCGATCATCATGCTGACTGCCCGCACTGACGACCTCGACCAGGTTCTTGGCCTTGAAATGGGCGCTGATGACTACATCGGCAAGCCTGTTCAGCCCCGGGTCCTGCTGGCCCGGATCCGGGCCATGCTGCGCCGGGTAGAGAACACCCCGATGGCGGCTGAGAAAAACTCCGGCGAAGAGCCAGTGCGCCTGCAGTTCAATGACCTGGTGGTGGACCGCTCCATGCGCGAAGCCTGGCTCAATGAACAGAGCATTGACCTGACCAGTGCCGAGTTCGACCTGCTGTGGCTGCTGGCCAGCAATGCCGGCCGGGTACTGAGCCGGGAAGAGATTTTCACCGCATTGCGCGGCATTGAATACGACGGCCAGGACCGCTCCATTGACGTTCGCGTGTCCCGCATTCGCCCGAAGATCGGTGATGACCCGATACACCCGCGCCGTATCAAGACTGTGCGCAGCAAAGGCTATCTGTTCGTCAAAGAAGCCTGATCGCCCCAGGCGCCGCCCGTTCGGGGCGGTGCCGGTTACCAGGGTTTGTTTCCATGTCCCTGAAGTTCTTCCTGAAAATCTACGCCCGACTGCTGGCCATTACCGCTGCAGTGCTGGTGCTGTGTGTGCTGTTGTTCAACGGCATCAATTCCGTGCGGGGCCAGTACTGGCATGAACAGGCCGCCGAGCCGCTGATGCGCTGGCTGGCGGCGGTTCCTGACCCGGCCCGGCAATACCACTGGATGCCTTCGCTGTTCGGCCTGCACACGCTGCTGCCAGAACAGTTGCAAGATGCCCCGGTACTGGCTGAACGCCTGGCCTATGGCCAGGTGGTCGCGGAGCCGGCGGGCACCGGCTACCGGTTTTTTGTGCGTGCCGGCGACGGCAGCATTCTCGGCCTGGCGCTGGAGCAAACCTACCCGGAACTTACCCGTGCGCTGGCCCTGCTGGTGCGCTGGCACCTGGATACGGCTAATCCGCA
>Ga0098064_100252_pt1 | contig 12055 bp, 3 predicted proteins | sample 24BtaG_FD_77061 | JGI IMG/M metagenome (GOLD analysis project Ga0098064, IMG submission 77061) | Marine viral communities from Cariaco Basin, Caribbean Sea - 24B_WHOI_OMZ_CsCl | ecosystem: Environmental > Aquatic > Marine > Oceanic | place: Caribbean Sea: Cariaco Basin | collected 2014-11-08
ACTGTAAGGCCTTGATAGACTCAATAGACTCATCAACAGCCTGACTGCGAGCAGCGTCAACAGATTGCTTTAGGTTATCCAATAAGGTTTTGGCCTTTTGGATTCTGCCTCCCTTATAGATGTCCTCATCATCTAACAGTCGACTAAGCACCGAATGCTCGACCCCTTTTAAGTAGTTGAAGTTGGAATCTTGACGGGCTAAATAAACCTTGGCTTCGTCATAGATCTCCTTTTGAGGGCCATTTATAAATCTTATTAATGGATCTATAGTCGCTTCTTTGATATCTAGCAGCTCATCACCCGTACCTCTTGTCAGCTCTGTGAGGTACCAGTCATAAGAATGTTTAGATATTTGCTTCAGCAGCTTGACAGCTGGATTTAGAGCCGTGATAAACGGATATCTATGGCTCTCGCTTAGATGTCGCTCTAATTCGGCTATTTTCTCTTGAATACCATCAATGGTCTCTGTAGCCAGTGCTTTCGCCTCATGATTGCTAGGCGGCTTATCAAAAAAGTCTTGATAGAAGTCTTTTAGGTTACGAACCTGTGAGGATGTAAACTCAATCTGTGGGTCTAATACTAGATTAATTTGGTTTTTGGTATTAACCAAAGCACTCGCCAGCTTTTTGTCTTCAAGTAAGTTACCATCTAACCTAACTTCTACTTTCCCATGCACATAAAGCTTGGCTAAAGTACAAAGAATGGCCGTGTGGTGCCAGCCGTAAGGTTTCTTTTCAAACAGATCAACAATAGACTTAACCGTTGAACGGGTACCTTCATTTTTATTGCCTTTAATTTTTATCAATATCTCATTTTCAGGCTCTGACAAATTAGCACCTTCACTCAAAAGGTCACTCTGAGTCGCATCAATAATTCTGGCAACATCAGCTTCGCTATAGCCCACCCCATTGAGCATCTGCAAATATGGATACGCTCGCGTAATCAGCTCATTAAACCCTTCATTAATACGGGTTTGAGGATCACTCGATTTCGAGTTAACCTCCTTGCCTGCCACAAGTAGTCTTGCTTCACCAACTAGGTTCGACACTCGTTTTTGTAGCTCTGCACGTCGCTCATTATTCTGCTGCCCCTTCTCAGTTAAAATACGCTGAACTGACTGCTGCTGGGTACTTGAATAGTTTTGTTTGATGTACTTGTCTGTTTGCTTGTACATCAATATCTCTTTCATCACTCTGGCATCAGAGGAAAGAACAACATACAGATCATCACTACTAAAAGTAGAGCTGGCAATTAAGTTTTCAAAATTCTCTGAATTCTCATGGAAGGGACTAATGACATTAATGGATAGCTCCTGAGGACGGCTATGCAGCTCATCATCCAGCTTGTTTGCATAGGCATAATCCTGCCCCGAGCTTCCAGACTTATCTGACAGATAACGAATCTTGGTGTCTTTAATAGCATAACCAAATATAATTTTTGATAGCTCTTCAGCTACAGCTGACCTATCGACATCTGTCGCTTTGATTTCCTCTTCAATATCCTTTTCTTCATCTGTCAGATATTCATAAAGCTCACCGGTACGTCTGATATACGTCTGACTCTCTAATAAGTTTAAAGCCTCTTCTACCTGACTTCTTAGCTCGGCTATGTCCCTATCAAAACTATCCAGCATTAATACACAAAGGTTATGTAGCGTTGGCTGGAATTCTTTGATGTACTTCACTAGGAATAAGGCCTTTAAAACCTGGACCGCAAACTCATTATCTAAATGATTCTCTGCATTAATAATAGCGCGCTGGATATTTGACTTAAGGGTATGACGAACCCCTTCAAACATTAAATCAAAAGTAGCCAGTTTACCTATTTGATTATCACTGATTTTAATAGCCACTTGCTGGAACACGCCTAGCATAGAGCGCTCACCCACTGAGCTACTCTTGCCCTCAAAGGCATTATGATGTGACAGATTGGTTATGGCAGCTTGGAATAGTGGGAATTGGTAAGGTATGAATGGATAACTATCAACAAAGTGCTCTTTATCCTTGAAGTTTTGATACTTCTGAGTACCCTCTGAAAAACTAAAAAGGGTTTTGAAGTTGTTTGCCTCTTTATCATATACTTTGGATAAAACAGTCTCCCCTGTTTCATTTTTTACCAGAAGGCGCTTTTGGATGACTTCTGCCACGTCTTTACTGGTCAGCTTCATACGATTCTTAAATCTATCTTGAATCTTCGAGAAGTCATTCCCTTGTTGTCTAACTGTCTCACCAACCACGGTATCCATGTCTTCTTGGGCAGTTACGATAATCCAGGCTCTGCCCTGACATTTAGTTGCTAGACTTTCTGACACAGTCTGCAAGTTTGTCATCAATTTGACGTTATCGGCGATATATTGACCAACCTCGTCCACAAAGAAATTCAGACGAAAGTCTTTTAAATCATTATCCTTGATTTGCTTCTCAATATAGTCATTGACCTGCTCAGCGAAGTCCTCAATCGAAAGACGATACTCACTGCGGTATTTATCTAAGATGTTTTTTGCTAGCGACTCATCTTCACCGGTTACTTGACTGTACGCCTTTGCAATATTGCCACCTTCAAGTAGCGCTTGCTCTCTACCCCTCTCCCAGCTCTTGCCCGCTATCTCGCTATAAGCTTGTTTGAAGCCCTCATAAAGCTCACGGCTATCAAGGTCTCTCTCAAACTGTGCAATATGCCCTTGTTTACCATAATAGCCACACATCTCATCAAAGACTTTAACAAATACAGCCAATAAAGCATCAAACTGAGTCTTACTAATAACATCCGCTTTTTGGTCAATATTGAATAAAATACTTTGTGACGGCATATCGACTGCTTTACGCAGCTCTTCACGTAAAATCACATTGTGATCACACTTTGGCATAAACAGGTCTAAAGCTGTCTTAGTTGAGCCCTCGAACTGCACTTCCCTGTTTTCTAATAACAAGGCAAGCATCTTAAGTAAGTGAGATTTACCCGAACCAAAAAAGCCTGAAATCCAAACCCCATTAGCGCCGCTATAGTTGTTATAGGCATTCAAAAAGTATTCAAGACGCTTTTCAACTTCATTAGTTAAGACATATTCGTCAAGCTCTAGACCTAGGCTAGCCTCGTCATCCGCTTTAATAACACCTTCAATTGACCTATCAACTTTTTTTGCAAATATACTTTTTAGCTTATCCATTTTTATCCCTTTTATTATGCTTCGCAGTGGAAAATATTAAATGCTCGGTAATATTTATCATCATGCAGCCTATCAAATAAGTCCAATGATGCGCCCGACTCAATCGAATGGGTATAGGCTCCTGGGAAAAATATAACCGTCGGTCGTTCTTTAGCCGTACTTTGTAAGTTATTCAGCACATTATGAGAGCGTATGTATGGGAACACCTCACCCACGCCAGTTAAAAACAGCACATCAAATCCAGCAGATTTTTCTAGCTTTTTTGCTATGGCAGGCACTAGATGTGTTTCTGGGTCTAGCACACCCTGTAACAGCTCCTTCAGCTGCTCCTTTTCAACGGTTTGCTCAATTTCTAACAGCCTATCCCAAACGTCTATTTCTTTTAAAATCTCTATAGATAAATCATATAGGTTAATTGTCAGGACGGTTATACCTTCGTTGTTTAAGCGATTTGAAAGCTGTCTCTGAATTTTACTCATCTCGGTCGCATTTTCAGGTAAAAAAGGACATATATAAAATGGAACCTCATTACCTATGCTTTGCATACTCAAAAATCTATCGCCAGAGATAATCCCGAATAGGTGATCATATGCTAACTTAATATTTTTAGTGTTACTTGTGATTGACATGGAGAGCTACCTTATAGATATAACTGTATCTTCAACGATAAATTAAATAGCTAGGAATTGAACATAGGGAAGAATCTTAACTCATCAGGTCTTCTATCTAGCATCATCTGCTTAAGCTCTAAACTTAAATTTGCCTGTTGAATCATGTTGTTAGAGTCTATCAGATTCGCTTCAGTTAGCATTTTAAACAAGACCTGTCGAACTTTTTGCTTCGTTAGGTCACTTAACTCATCGAGCTCAGCATGCCAGTCAGCTTTGTGTCTAAAGAACAAATCATAATCTTCGTGATTAAGCACTAAGTTAAAGGTTATGAACTGCTCTCTTAGCACCTCATCTGAGAACTCAGCTATAAAACGATAGCTTCTACAAATAGCAAGCCACAACATATAGAGCTGCTCTTGTTGATTAGCCTCTATAAGCCACTCTAGCTCTTTTTTATCTAAACTTTTTAAACGATAGATAAGCTCATGCACAATCCTCTTTAGAGAGCCCAATGCCCGTGCCTGAATTAAGTTTTGCTCTATCGCTGATTTTTTAACTAAGTCCCAATCTCCTAGCTCAATATACTTACTTGCCAGAGATATACATTCACTAGGCAATATCGGTGCAGCAGTGTATGACATCTTATAGTTTTTAATGGTTATATCTCCTGTTACTCTAAGATTCTAAACTGAGGCTTTGGTTCTATTAACCACTCTAGATTATGATACCAAAATAAAAGCTTTGCAGAGCCATTAATAGTTGGGACATAATAAAAAACCACTGCCAAGCAGTGGGATTGGATAAATCAAACTCAAAAAAGTTATGTCCTAGATCCGATTAGGACAGAAGAAAGACGTAAATATTTTAAAAAACTCTTTTTTACTTAATTTATCATCACTAAATGTCTTCCAGTACATAAAGGCTGCAATAGTAGATAAAGCCAAGAACACCCCAAACGTAGCAAGCACAAGCCACAAAGGAGGCGAATCAAACAACCAAATATTAGTACCGAAAAGCCCTAATGAAGAAGCCAGTGTGGCTGCAAATACACCCAGTACAGTAAAAACATTCTGCTTTCTTTCTTGCTTCTCCTTTTTACTTCGTTCCAACTCATAACTAAGCACACTATTTAGTTGAGATACATCATTCGCCAGCTCATTTGCTATAGTATCGCTACCAAATGAGTTACGCCAACGCTGATAGAATTTATTATGCTGATCGAGATAGCTTGCTTGAGAATACCTATAGTGGAGACGGAAGCTGAGCATCTTTTTATGCAGTCTCTCTAAATCTTCTAGTGTTTCTTCTCGCTGATCCTCAAGGTTAATATCTGGCCTAACTTCATTGGTTAGTTTAATCAAATAAACAAACTCTAGATAGCTGACTAATATCATAGGCCAATAGACAGCTTTGAGTGAGTCTCTTAAATACCCTTCATTATATTTAATGGCGATATACCCATCTTCAGTATTAGGGTCTCTAACATAAGCTGTATTGATTACCGTTGCGCCGCCTTCTACACTAGTGCCATGCGCAATATTGACAAAAGGAGTATATACATCAGCCTGAATAATCTCATTATTTGGCAAATAATGATCTGTTTGCCGATGAGACAATTTATAGGCTAATAATTCTAAATCTTTTTTCTCGCCTTCTATATCACTCTCTACATTATCAAATTTTGTTGTCTTAAATCGCAAAGACGCATAACTGAACAACCTGGTCAAATTATTTTCTGGCTTGACCATACAGGTCTCAGTATCTACATTACCTCCCAACAGCAGCTCAAAAATGTTTACCAACTGCAATCGTTCACCTGAAGATTTTGGGCTATTATTGAAACTGCTATCAGAGATAAATACGACGTTTTTTTTCCATTTATTAATATGTGTAATCGTATGGGTAAACTCGACTGCCGCTGATGCGCCAAAATTTTGCAGAAATTGACGATCAATAGTTAACTCAACCGTCAAAAACCCCATACCCAGATCGAATAGATATAATTTAGGCTTCTCCTTTTTATTTATCGAAAAACCTGAAAACTTGAAAGGAATAGCTGTTACCGAGCCCCCTGGTTGAAGTCTTGACTTTGAGGCAGCACTTAAATCAAGCGCTAACCCCTCTCCTTTGGCACCGCCATTAATGAGTTCACAAGCATCTTGTGTTAGCTCATAACTGCGGGACAACGGACTAATATCATTGGCATCTTCTTTATTATCTTTTGACTTAGAGCTACCTAACAGCTGCTGGATATAATCATAGAGGTCTTTTGAGTACTCTGTAGGTTTTATGGGCTGTACCCATAATTTCTCAGATTTATACCTATCAATCGTATCTTCAAGTCTTTGCTTTCTTTTCTGCTGATTGATAGCTTCTTCAGGATCATCCAAGCTCTCCTGATAACTAACTATCTGATAGCCACCGTCTTCAGACCTCTTGTATTGAAAATTAGAAGCTACATTATCAAATAAACCATCAAATAATGTAGCTACTGTCAACTTATCCAAAAATGATGTGGCGAATGTATCAATCGTTCCCTCAAAAGAAAAAGGGTAAATCAAACGCAATGAAAACTCAGCAGCTTCCTTTTCTTTAAAGAATACTGGTGAGTTTGTAGTGCTTTTATTAACTATCATCTAACGTACTCATTAATATTGCATAATCGGAAACCAGTGATTCTTTTTTACTATTCACTGACACCGCTCTAGACTGATCAGTTATATTATTCAGGATTAAATACAGTAAAAATCGTTGTTTTATGAGGCTTAGATTTAACGATAAAATCTCCCTTATTGCTATTATTAAACATAATATTAACCTGATTAGCTGCTTTATCATCATTAATATCAAATTCGTATAGACTGGCTTTATCTCTAACATTTTTGGGTTTAAAAAAATCGTCAAAATACATGAAACCAAAGCCATGGTCTAATAGAATCTTAGTCTTTGAATTATCTACCCATTCAATCAGCAAATACCTATGGTGATCTAGTTCATTAGGCTTCTTAAGAAAACACTCAACATTTAGATTCAATTTTTCAAAGAATAAACTCTGAACTGTTTTCTGAAGCTCACTATTCTTCCACTTATCAAGTATGTTCGCCTTATTTTTTCTTTTACTAATTTCAGAAAGTAGGGTATAAATATCTGTTACAGGGAATCCATCCTTATCTTCAATCTCATATAAATCTTTGATTTGATTTAATAGCTGCCCCAGTAAAATGGTAGATAACGGAGAGCATAGATACTTATCATGGTAAGTTATTTTTGAGATAGCTGTCTTATTGTTGAGTTTCATATCTACATCAGGAACTTCTCGCAATTTCTCCCAGAACTTCTTACCAAAGTCTAAAATAGAGCCATCCAACTCACTATCTATCACAAATAACCTGGCATTATTGCTTCCAAACTCTTTTAATACTGAGCCTTTTAGCTTCTCTAGCTGATCTACTGGGACTTTTAGGGACTCGCTTTCAACAATAATATTCTTTCCTGATACAGACCAGTATTCATCATTTGGAATATAAGCCTCTTTATCAGTTGTGCCTAAAGTTACAACTGAGTTTAAGCTATCACTACTCATCTGTAATAAGTAGTTGCTCTTTAAATAGGTCTCATCACTCTCTTCAATCGTATATATAGATATATTGCTATTAAACTCATTTAGATAATATAAAAACTTTTTACTGCCAACATCTAAAGAGTCAATACTCGATTTCAAAAGGACAATATTGACTTTAATGCCTTCACGCGTCCAAGCTGCAATTCTATTATTTAAAGCACTCGATAGCTGCCATTCGCTCGGTTGCCCTTGTAAATATAGATATATATTACTATAAGCACCACTTAAGCAATCAGTTACCCTTTGTTCTATTTCAAGATTACAGAAATGAGCGCCTTGAAATAACTTTTGACCTTCAGAAAGCTCTAAATAGTTTTGAATTTGACCAAGATATTTAATTGCGACATGTCGATCTAAAGAGTCAACTATGAACCGAGTGTCATAAGTTAATAAGCAGCTGTGACAAGCACTATCACAAGAGGCTGGGCAAGCTAGAATGTCTCGCGCCTTCTTAAACATCTCATGTACAAACTGAGGACCTGCACTAGCAAACCCTGCTCCGCCACTTGCTTTATCGTAGATGTAAATTGCTGTAACCTTTTGATCTTTGAGCCTTACCGGCTTAGTCCCTACGCCCAGCTCATCTGGTGAGATACCATGACATGATGCCAAAGCATCTCTTAATGCAACTGCGAGCGTCGACAATAGAATCTCAGCCCCCTCATCTGAATAAAAATCCTGATTCTCTGGATCCTTTAAATACAGCTCAAATACATTGGTTTTATCGATAGCCCCGATATGTAAGTACTGAGTTTGATAACCATTTCTACTACAAACACCTTTAGCTTTTTCGAGCTTCTCAGTCTCAGTGAAATCCCATTCGGCTACAGGCTTCAAAGGTATATGCTTTTCTTCAAAACTATATTTTTGACTCTTAAAACCAGGACTATTTTGATTATATTTTACTGACTCTGCTCGACCACAATGTAAGCATATGAAGTAACCATGACCGTTAACACCGCCACTCTGATAAAAAATAACACCTTCATCATCAACTTTATAATCACCTAAAGCAGGAGAAAATAACTTCTTTCTATCTCCATTGGCTTGGATTTTCGGCTGCTCAATGGGTACAAAAGTCTGACCATCTATTTTAGAGTGAGGCCTAGTCACATAATCCACCCTAAACCCCATAGGCTCAACAAAGCGTATCTTATTCTCTTTATCAATGGTGTAACCACACCCTTGGCAAGTGACTTCATTTGTGTCAAAAGTATCATTCATGTTGCCACAGTTTGTACAATGCCAAAAATTTCGAATAATCTGAGCTTCATTACTGGCTGGCGTTAAATAACGACTTAATTCAATACCTGCTGATTTATAAACCAGTCCATCGACCGCTACTTCATTCCCTGGTGCGTATTCACGAATGGCAATAGCAATATCTCGCATAGGCTTACCGTTACGTAAGCTTTGATTATCTTCTCTCTCTTGATTATTTTCTGTTTTACTATTCGCTTTATCCTTTTTATTCTTTTTAAATGAGGCAGAGTGATAAGGATCAAACTCAACTATCCCAGAAGGAAACCCATATCGTGGTAGGAAGCCGTATCGAGCTAAGTCTGATAACAAATAGCCATTAGCTATACCTTTAAGATCCATGATTAGCTTAGTTAAATATGGTTTAGAGTCACCTTTTTTATCCGCTTTTACTGATTGATACTCTTCAATCCTAGCAATAGCTCTATCTATAAAATACTTCTCAAGTCCTTGTAATGCCTGCAAACAATGACCTAATATCGCATCTATAGAAGAGTAATATAGGTTACTATCACGAGTGATTGACTCTATATTGGTTGCTAGCTCTCTCTTATTGCTACTTTGGTTTTGCAACCTTAACGACAATAACCATTCTTGTATTTTTCTAAATGGAGTGTCTGTTTTAAACCACTCAGAACTATCACCAGGCTGTTTTATCCGTTGCTCTACATTGTCTTTGACAGTATCTTTTTCTTTAAGGTTAGACCAGCCAAAAAAGAACCAACCGGATTTCAACGTGACGGCTGACTCATCCATCGAGCCTTTATTTAAAAATAGGCTTAACAGATAAGCATTGATATGTCGTTGAACTATCTGCTCACTATTCAATGTAATATAAGGAGGGTTAATGTTGGTAGTAAATGCCCAAGAGCTATTTAAGAACACCATTTGCTCATGCGGGTTGTTTTTACATAGAGTATAAGCAGTGGCTCGAGTCTCGCCTCTCCGCCCAGCTCGACCTGTCCGCTGTAAGTAATTAGCAGGATGTGGGGGTACGTTATTCATTGCTACACTAGTAATACCCCCTATATCGACCCCCATTTCCATGGTAGTCGAACAATTTAAAATATTAATATCCTTGTCTTCTTTAAATCGCTTTTCGTACTTCTGTAGTGCTTTTTGATCTAATTGTGCTGAGTGTTCCTCAGTTACAATACTATTCATACCTCTAATAACTGAGCTGGAGATATCTGTCCATAAACTTTGCTCTCTTAGCTCTTTAATGACTGAACTACCCTCTATCCAATCATCAGCTTGCTGCTGCAGTGGTATATCGGTCGCTTCTGGCTTAAAAACAGGTATGCTAACTTTGCTACATATATATTGTTCAATATTATTTTGTAGAGAAGATAGCTTCTCAAAAGGAGGTAGATATGGGGTTAGCTGTCTAAAAGTAGTATCTAAGAAGCGATGCGATACCGGACATACCCAAACTTCGCTAGGTAAGGTAAATGAAACGTCTTCATAATTTAAATGATATTCAATGAAAGGGCGATCAGAGGTAGCTCTTTTTAATATATTATTGTCGGTCAACGCCTTCCAAGCCATTGTCATGACCTCATTCGCTATGTCTTTATCTTTTGCTTTGCTTAGATCCAGATTAGCTGCTAAGCACAACATGCGAATCATTCTACTACTATGATTAGGATCTCTCTCATTTATCTGAGTCCAGTTTTTGATATATTTAATATCATTTTCATCAAGCTTCGGATTTGAGTTTGGCGCCAGTAACTTCTTACTGCCAATAAATCTGATAGATATTGAGTTTAATTGAGGAAAAGACAGATTAACAAAACTTTGCTCACGAACATAAAAGTCGAGCGTCAGCTTCAAAAATGCATGCCAATCCCTTTCACTAAGACCCAACTCTTTTATCCATACGCCTGGTGCTTTTATATGTTGCAATTGTTCATATACAACACTGACCAACCCTAATGTCTCTAGTGTATTTGCATTTTTTGGACGTTTGGCGAACTCATTAAGAAGCAACAGCTCAGCAATTTCTTTATCGCTTGTAATATTATTTACAGAAGCTACCTTTCCAATACTTCTTTTAAGATACTTAAACTCTTCCTCCTTCGAAACCCGTTTAGCCATCTCATCCCATGATATAATGGGGCGCTGGTCTGTACCCGCAAGCTTCTCTTTTTCTTCTAAAATCAGCTTTCCATTACGACTTATTTTTCGTTCATTCTTCTCTTTATCAATTCCTTGTTCAAGCTTAGCTCTAGCCTCTTCAATTTCGTCGGTTAAATCAGATATTTCTTGTTCTATAACCTCTGTATCTATATCTTGCTCAATATAGTCACTAGTCAAAATAGAATAAATAACATGGCGCAAACTACGTCTTTCCGAATCCTGACGGATTTTCATAGTAATCTTAGCTGTACCCTGCCTACTATCGCTGAAAGTGATCATTTGACGGCCTTGATAAGGTAGGCTATCTGAGTGTTTCTCATCTTTCGGACAGTAGTTTAAAAGTATTGGAGCAGCGGCACTCATATAAAAAGGCGCACCTAAATAGACACCTCTGATAACTTTGCGATACTTACTCTCCGTATCACAGAAGTAACAATGTTGTAGCGCCTTACTAGCATTATCATTGGTTTCCTTAAGAAACACCTTTATAATACTTTCATCTTCCTTAGAGTCTATATTCAATATAGCCTCATTAGTGAGAAGAGCTTCTTCTATTAAGTAATGGTCCTTATTAGAGGGCTTAATAAGCCTGTTCATGCTTGACCACTCTGGCATGACAACTGTAGGTACATACTGCTCTTGACTATTTTGATTCTCTAGACCCTCAGCATCTAACTCCAGCTCTTCTTCATTTTTATCTAGGCTAAAGTCATCCTTTTTCTCATTTTTAAATTGGATAAGGGCATGGCCTGCAGACTCCACTTTCTGCTTCTTAGTTAGAAGGTGAGGTGTTTGACACTCATCACAAAAAGCTACTTCATATACTGGATAGGTACAAAACTTACAGTGCTGACGTTTTTGAGTATACAGATACCCAAACTCCCATGTTGGTCGCCCTTTATGATCAGTTTTTGATAAAGGGTGATTATGCTTACCTGAGCAATTTGGATTCACACAAGCATATAGTCCTGATAAGGTTCTTTGAAATAAATGACCTCGCAAAGGCAAGAAGGCAACCCTGCCCTCTTCTGCTTTGGTAAAACTACAAATATCTAACCAGCGTAATAAGTGCTGATCTATATCTTGAACGTCTTTACTTTCAAAGGCATCGTCGAGAGACTGCCTTAAGCTCCCCAAATCCTGGGGAGGACAAAATGTCTTACCTTGATTATCTGTTTTAACAAAGCGGGCTCTCAACCTTCTTGCAAAAGGATGATTTTCTAATAGCCTATATCTTTCGGAGCTAACATCTGTTGA
>Ga0098064_100253_pt1 | contig 12030 bp, 8 predicted proteins | sample 24BtaG_FD_77061 | JGI IMG/M metagenome (GOLD analysis project Ga0098064, IMG submission 77061) | Marine viral communities from Cariaco Basin, Caribbean Sea - 24B_WHOI_OMZ_CsCl | ecosystem: Environmental > Aquatic > Marine > Oceanic | place: Caribbean Sea: Cariaco Basin | collected 2014-11-08
AATATTTGATACAGCAGTCACGAAGTCTAGAGACAGTAAGCAGTTGATGACTTATTTTGCTGAGTACCGTTTTGCTTATGAAATTGAAAGAACCAGAAAAGGTAGTTTCTATGGGAGCTATGTAGCTTTTCCTAGAGTAATCCCAGATGAGCTAGAAAGTTTTGAAAAAATTATCTCTCTGTTAGTTTTTTTCTCTAATAGTCTCAAGGATGAGTTTATAAACAATTATAAATTTAAGGCTGAGTTCTCTAAAAATAATTCGGTAATAGAAGTTAAAGGTCTAGAGTCCACATTTTTAGAGATCATTGACTCTGTACCATCTAGACCTGTTGAAAAAATAAATAAGAGACAAGCTATTGTCTATAGTAATGATCCTGCCGAAGTGTTTTTCAATTCTCAAGAATTATATGAGCAGTACTCAGTTATCTATAGTGTGAGTGATAGAGCTTATTTAAATCAGATCGTCAAAGATAATAATATTACTGAGAAAACTGTTGAGGATTTAAAAAAAGAGACAGCTCAAGTTTTAGAGGAGAGAGAGCGTTTGTTAGCAAAAGAAAAGGCAAGACGTGAAGAGTATATTGCCCAACAAATTAATAAGCTAGACAAGAAAGCTGAGCCTCAGCGAGAGCTACTAGAAAACAGTGAAAATGACTTCGAATTGGTTCAAGCATTAACACATCACATATTACGTAAAAAGCTAGAGCAGACGGAGCGGAATAAAGAGCATATACGAAGATTTGGAGAAGTTGATCGAGATTTACAGAACGAAGATGTTTTTTATGATTTAGAACAAGCTGATAAAGAGAGCATGTTTAATCAGCTAGGTGCATCAATCATATTTCTTAGAAATATATCAGACACATTAGAAAGTGAATATAAGAGTCTTAATAGTCAGATTAGGCAAACTAACCCTGAGTTCTTTGAATCAGAAGAAGTCATTGACATTTCAGCACACTCTAATAAAAACAGTAGAAACGAATTTGATAATCAGGGTCTTAATAGACACAGACATCAACCAGTACAATATGATTATGACTATCAACCCTCTAGGTTCAAGGCTCGTAATATAATAATTATAGCTTTGCTACTTATAGCTATTATAGCGGGTGCATTCTATTTGGTCTTTAATGCTAAAGAGCTATTTAGCGAAAGCAAAGAGGACAAAGCTCAGATAAGTAGGATAGAGCAGTCAGGAAAGGTTAATGAGGAAGTACCTCCGACAGATAGCTTCAACTCTGAAGTTGAGGATACCGAAGCACCTATATCTAGCCAGAGTGGAGTTATTGTGGATCCTACAAGAGCAGAAAGTGCTTGTAACTTTGAGCCTAATAATCTTCGTACTTATATCGTTCAGCAGAGTGATCTTCTCGATATCAATAATAGTGATACGCCTCGTCCTGATGAAGATATAATTAACCATATTGCAATTAGTATATTAAAGAAAGAGGGGGTGACGCTAGATGAGCAAAAAAGAGCTGAGTTTAGACAAAGTCTAATGGATTGCAATTCAAGCTTAGATACTAGTAAGCTCCATGATCCTAATGAACAGCTTTCGATAACACCTGGTGCAAATATTATATATTCGTTGATTCAGTAGAAAGTGATCTATTAAAAGTGCTGTGATATAAATAAAGAGGTATAAAAGCAATTAAGGATAGGTAATGAAAGTAGGTTTAGACTTTGGCACAACCAATAGCTTAATAAGCTATTGGGATGAAAAAAATAAAGATGTTGTATTATTTCAGTACAAAGATGCTGTAAGTACGCCGACGGTGGTTGCCTATGAAAGTGGAGGTGGTGAATTCATAGATATTGGTAAGGATGCCATATCCTCCTGGTCCAATGATTATAGTTTGAAGTTAGTTCGTTTTTTTAAGCCAGAGCTTAATCAAGAAGACAGTAAAAACGCTATCAAATATACCTCTGACTTTATTAACTTCATTTTGAAAGATTCCTCCGATAGTTTTGAAGCCAACAATGACCCGATTGACCAATTAGTGGTGTCTGTTCCAGAACAGTGGCAGAAGCAAGCTAATAACAAGGGCGCTAGCAATTTACTCACTGCAATTAATAATATCGGCTTACCCATTAAGCAATTGGTAAGTGAGCCCTTATCTGCCTTGGCTTATTTCGTTTGGAAAAATTCAGAGCTGGTTAAAGAGGAGAAAAAGATTCTGGTGTGCGATATGGGCGGCGGCACCTGCGATGTTGCTTATTGCAAAGTAAAAGGTGAGTTGATACAGGTCCTATCTTTTGACGGTAATGAAGGTAAGGCTGGTGTCTATGATATCGAGCAGATACTTAAGAACATCTATACAAGACAAGGTAAGACTGAGCTTATTGACACTGATGAGTATTGTAAAGATGTGTGGGCCTTAGATGATGCCATTCAAAAAGATAATGTGTGCAAGAAAATAGAACAAAACTATCCAGCTTATCTCAATAATAAAGATCTAAATGACGAGTCATTGTTCCCATTCCAACAAGAGCGTGTGTTCTCCTCAGATGTGTATACCGCCTTTCCTTCGATCGAGGCTGGCATTATTGAGCTTTTAGATAGAATAAAATCTGATCAGGGCAATCAGTTAGACTTCGACCATCTACTATTTATTGGTGGTTTTAGCCACTACTTCCTAGTTAGAGAAACGATTTTAAATTATTTCGGCTTATCCGAAAGTGATTCTAAGGTAAATATCATTACTAAGGCCGATACTCGAAGAGCAGTTTCTTATGGTGCCGCGCTAATAGCAGCAGACCAATTTACTATTAAAGAATACTATGACCACACCATAGTTTTTGAGCTAATTAATTCTACAACTCGCCAGAAGACGCAGAAATATATGATTAGGGCTAACGATATTATCGAACCTGATCAAGTAAAGTGGAATGATGAAGTTGAGTGTTTGGTATCAAATCGTAGTACCACACTTAGAGGTTATATTGAAGTCAATGGGCGGCATAAAAGGCCTTTTGAACGAAAGTTTGATGTCGATCCTCAGATAGAGGAGGGTTACTATAGAATTGGTGTAAAGTTAAATCGAGCCAATGTCGCCTCATTAGTGTTACAAAGTGTCGAAGATGCAGACAAGCAAATGGAAGTTGCTTTAGGTGACCTACTAACGGACGAATAGCTTTACTGGGAGAGAAATGTTGGATAACTCAAGTGAATTAGGGCAGTTGGTGAGTCAGGTAACTCATCAAATCAATGACAAATTAGAACGAATTAAAGGCTTAACCAGCGGTTCGCTCGATGATGAAAGTATCAATAATATCGACGTCAAAATAAAAGCGCTATTATCACAGAATCAGCGGTTGATTGATTGCCAACAAGAGCTGTTAGCTACATTAACTAATAATGAAAGTATTCGCTATTCCCTGTCTCCTGGAATGAGTAACTTTGCGTCTTCACAGAAGGAGTTCATATTAAGTCTTGAAGAAGATATTACTCACCTATCTGAGCAATTTGTTGTTAAAGAGCAGGAGGTTCAAGAACTTGGCCAAAAGCGTGAGGATAAAAAGCAGAAACAAGAGCAGCTTCAACAGCTACAGAAGAAAGCAGATAATCTAAAGAAAGAAATAGAGGATTTTTCTGAGGTTAAACAAAAATGCGATTCTGGTGAAATTATTCGTCTTGAAGAAGAGCTAATAGCTTTAAAGTCGGAATATGCAGACAAAAAATATAAACTAGAGGAAACCGAGTCTCAAATTTATGAGTTCCAAAAAAAGATAGAGGTGTTAGTTAACTCTATCTATGAACAAAGCAGGAAATTAAAAGACTTAGATGGTCTAAGGCAGCTAGAGATAGATATAAATAATGTTTTTGATGACTTTAAGAATAACTATGAAAAGCATCAAGTTATTAATATAAAGGCATTAAGAGATAGGATAGATTTCACAAAAACGGTCTCAAGGTTGCATTTGACTAATTATAAGCTATCACGTTTAGATGATATTACAGCAGCTTTAGATAAGATTGATAATAAACTAAAACAACAAGTATTAGAGGCTAGTGATGCAAAACTTGCTTAATGTGGCAAGTTATCAGACAGGCGTAACAAGCTTGGGCCCAGGAAAACGTTTCGTTGTCTGGCTACAAGGCTGTCCTTTTGATTGCAAAAACTGTATGTCACAAAGCTGGATTCCCTTCGAAGTAGCAAACTTAATTGACATAAAACAGCTGGCAAAAAAAATAATTGAGCAAAGTGATATTGAGGGAATAACTCTCTCAGGAGGGGAGCCTATGATGCAGGCAAGCATACTCACTAAACTTCTCTCTGAGATTAAAGCTGCTCGACCCGATCTTAATATTATTTGTTTTACAGGGTTTAAGTTTACTCAGCTACAGTGGCCAGAATCCCAGCAGCTCCTTAAATATATAGATGTCATAATCTGTGGTCTATATGTCGATGCCTTGAATAACAATAAAGGGCTTAGAGGCTCAATAAATCAAGAAGTAATTTTTCTTTCTGACAAACTTAAACAACATGAAGAGTCGTTCTTATCAGGAGCTCGAGAGATAGAGGTGACCGTTGCTAATACAGATGCCTTTATTACGGGGATGCCGGCTCAAGGAATAAATTTAAAGGAAATTTAAAATGAGTGCCTTACATACCTTACAGATTAGTAATAACAGACTTCAATCCGACATGAATAGGTTAAAAGGACGTGTGGTCAGTGAAAGACTACAGCTGACCAGTGAAACTCATGCTTTAAGACAATCTTTGCAGACCCAGCAGCAGCAGACTGCTAAAGTAAATGAAATGTTAAAAAGGCAGAACGATAGAGCTAAAGAGACGATTAGCCAATTAAAGACCTCTTTTAAGGTCACGCAAGAGCATCTCCAAAGACAATATCAAGCACAGCAACAGCAGTTAAATGAAAAGTTATTGCAGCAAACACATAAGTTTAAGGAGTCTCTGGAGCAGCAACAGGAAAAGTTTACACAATCACTTGAAACTTATCATGAAGGCCTAAGCAGCCAGATAGAGGAAGAGACCAAGCAACGTCAAGATATGATAAATGAACTTAGAAGCTATACCAACTCCCACTTGTCTCAAATGCGAGCAGAATATACAGATATTATTCAAAACCAACAAAAGCAAATCACTCAGGTAAAAAGTGAGGTTCGTAAGTTATTTGAGCGTGAGTATAAAAGTAAAGAGTTGGCAGTAGATAGTCTTAGTGACTTACAACTATACATTGATGGCCTCTTAAATGATAAAGGAAGACTACTGCGACAAGATTACGAAAGATTTAAGCCTGGTCGTTTAGATACTATCGTCTCAAGACTTAACTCTATTAATCAAATGATAGCTTTAGAAAACTTTCAAGCTGCTATTGCTCAAATTGAAGCGGCACATAATGGCTTGATTGATCTTGAATTTGAGGTTATGCAAGAAAAGAACAAATTTGATAATGAGTATGCTTGGACTATTTTGGCCTATGAATACTTGATGCAGTCAGCAAAGCAAAATGAGATTATCCCATTAAAAGGTGAAGCTAAGCTCAAGCTTAACGAATGGAGTGAAGGTAAATATGAAATTTATCTAGCAAAGCTGCAAACCATACAGTCTGAGATTCAAAATGGATATGCTCAATTAACTTTAAAAGATTTAGAAAGCCTACAGAAGCAGCAAGAAGCTTTGAATGAAGAGTTGAGAGCAATTATTAACGAAGGCATTGAAAGAGTAATATCATCTCAGCAAAGAAGAGATATGGCTATTAAAATAGCTGAAGTTCTGCAAGGTTATAACTTTGAGCCAGAAATTGCAGGCTATGATAGAAAAGATGAAAAAGAATCTTATATTGTTGGCACGGTGCGGGCAGCGGATCATACCAAAGTGACAGTAACTATTATTCCAAATGAAAAAACTTTTGAAAATACCATAGCTATTAACACTGACCAACCTAGCTTTTTACGTACCTCTGATGCCGATCAGCGAACAGAAGCTATAGTAAGTGCATTGCAAAAAGCAAATATTGAAGTTGGCAATAAACAAAGTCTACCAGAGCACGAAGAAGCTATGATGCACTGTTATGATAATATCCGTGGTGAGGGCATACCAAAGTCAGTATTAGAGAAAGTAAAAAATATTTCAAAAAGATCTCGCTAGCTTTTATAAGTACAAACCAAGTTCCTGTTTTGACTGTGGCACACTTTTATGACTAAGGTATATAAATATGGATAGGCTTAGAGAGGGGCTTCATTTAAATAATATAGAGCCTTTATTTGTATTTTATGGCGATACGAATGATCAGTTTATTAATAGTAGCCTTAATATAATTAATTTTACTGAAGCTTTACGTCAATTCTGTGTTGAAAGTGGTTATGAGCGTGTCGTCTTCTATAACAATATCGATAATATCTATTTTTTAGATACTCAGTCTCGCGATTTATTTAGCAATCCAGATAACTATACTTATATTCTAAATCGTTCGCCATTAGAAAATAATAAAGCTGTAGTTAGCGTAAGTAAAGCTGAGCAAAAGAAGAAGTCAATTAATGATATCTTTGGCAAAGGGCCTTTGGATGATATTGAAGAAGCGAATGTATTAGGCACTAATGCTAATGAGGATTCTCAATCATCTAAAGATCCTAATCTGTTTAGAGGAGGAGAAAAGGTCGAGGGTAAGTATCATTATAATACAGCAGATGATGCTGAGGCAGTGCGCTTATTGAGTAAGGCACTTGAAGATAAAAGAATTAAGACGATTGTTATATTTGATAATTTTGATAGATATACAGCTCGGACGGCCCAGCTAAATAACTATTTTAGGAAATGGTCCGAAATTAATCAGGCAGTAAACAGTAATAAGTGTCTAGTGGTTATCCCTGAGACAAGGCCTGAGCACCTAGGCGAAAATACTCATTATCATGACTATCCAATTATCCGTAACTTACTGACTAAAGGCAACTGTTTAAAGCAAGTCAATAAACCAAAAGATGATGAGCTCAAAAGACTGATACAGTTTTATCATTTAAAGCGCAATAAGTCAGTTAATTGGAGAGATTTAAAGTCTTTACTAATGGTTATGCGTTCTCAACAGCTGAAAGTTAGAGACTGGATAAGTTGTTTCGAAGATGAAAATCTTATAGACATAAGCTTCCATTCTATTAAAAGAGTAGCTGGTAAGACAAACACATTAGATGTTAAAGCCTTTAATGCAACCAATAAAACGCCACAAGAAGATCTGGATATGTTAATTGGTATGAGTGCCCTTAAGGATACTATAAATAAAATTGTCGCCGATAATAACAATCCTTCTCCTGTTAGTAAAACTCGCCGACATATTGTCTTTAAAGGTAATCCAGGAACAGGCAAGACCATCAGCGCACGAATCATTGCCAAGATAATGCAGCAAGAGGGAATCTTAAGCTCAGGTCATTTTATAGAAACTGATGGTTCCGGACTTATTGCACAGTACGTTGGTCATACTAGAGCTAAAGTTAATGAGCTTTGTGATAATGCTTTAGGAGGTGTGCTCTTTATAGATGAAGCCTACTCTATTGCAGGTCATTCTGAATCAAGTAGCAATGAGTTTTCTCAAGAGGCAGTTGATACTCTACTAAAGAGAATGGAAGATGATAAAGAAGATTCAATTGTGATTTTAGCAGGCTATCCAGACGATATGGATAGACTGTTGAAGATGAATGATGGGTTTAGAAGTCGTATAGGGTACACAATCAACTTTGATGATTATCAGCCAGACGAGCTATTTGAAATTGCTCATAAGTTCTCAATAAAACCTTCAGGATTAACCTTTAGTACTGAATTGTTAATTGGTCTAAAAAATATTTTTAAATATTTATATGAATCTCGTAGGGAAAAGGGTTTTAGTAATGCACGTGTAGTAGAAAACCTTATTCAAGATATCATTTCCAACCATAACTCTTACTGCTACGCAAACAATTTAGATGTTCTATCCACTACAGTATCAAGTCGCTCATTACCAGACGAGTATGTAGACTTTGCTAATCCAGAGTACTCTGAAAACCTGCTAAAGCAATCAATGCAGAACTTGAACGGAATGATAGGGCTACAAGCTGTAAAAGATAGTATTAATAATATGGTTAAGTCCGTGCAGATAAATCGAATTCGTTCTGAGTTCAATAATGACGGTGGCTTATATGCTGGACACTTTCTATTTAAAGGGAATCCAGGAACGGGTAAGACAACTGTAGCCAGAGAATTTGGTCTGATCTTAAAAGCACTTGGCATGCTTAAGAAAGGCCATGTGGTAGAGATACAAGGTGAAGATCTTGTAGGCGGTTATGTTGGTCAAACCAGTGACCATGCAGAGGAGTTAATTAGATCAGCTTTAGACGGAGTCTTATTTATAGACGAAGCTTATGGCTTAGCAGGTAATCCCGATCAAAACTCTGATTTTTTTGCATCAGCACAAAATAAATTGCTAAAGTTAATGGAAGATTATAACCATAGACTGGTAGTTATAGCAGCAGGATATCCTGATGATTTAGATAGATTTGTAGACAGTAATGCAGGCTTTAAGAGACGGTTTAGTACAGAGATAGTTTTTGAAGACTATAGTGCTGAAGAACTATTGCAGATTATCCAAGCGAAAGCTAAGCAGCTTAACTTTAAGATAGATGATGACGCCTTACCTGAGATTACAGCTTATCTTGAATATATTAAGCATCAAAGTAAAGAAAATCAATTTGGTAATGCTGGCGAGGCATTAAAAGTATGGAGCATGCTAAGAGGGTTCTTAGATGATCGTATCTTTGATACTAAAGGGTTAGAGCATTCACAAGAGACTCTAATGACCATTACTACGCACGAAACATCGCGTTTACCCATGCCTGATTTTTATCGTCAAATGAGCAACCCCAACTATTTAAAAGAGGCTTTGAATGAATCAATGGCTCGTCTTAATGAGATGATTGGTCTGGCTGAAGTTAAGGAATATATTAACAGCCTTGTTGATACTATAAATATAGAAAAGCAAAGAGCGGCCAAAGGCTTGCCGAGTAATGAAACGTTTACTTTGGGTCATTTTCTATTTGCTGGGAATCCAGGTACTGGTAAGACAGTGGTCGCTAGAGAGTTTGCGAAGATTTTATTTTCTTTAGGTCTTATTAAAAAGAATAACCACGTTGTTGAGATACAAGGAGAGGACTTGGTATCTGGTTATATTGGTCAGACTTCAGGTCACGCACAAGACTTAATTGAGTCTGCATTTGGCGGTATCCTATTTATAGATGAGGCATATGGTCTAGTTGGTAATACCGGTCAAGGAGGGGATTTTTTTAAAACTGCTCAAAATAAATTACTAAAGTATATGGAAGACCATAGTGATAAGTTGATTGTTATTGCTGCGGGCTATGAGAAGCAGTTACAAGATTTATTAGCGACTAACCCTGGGTTTCCAAGTCGTTTTACAAATCATATTTCTTTTAATGACTACAGCGAAGATGAGCTCTTAGATATCCTTTATCTATATTCTAAAAAAGAGGGTTATCTAATTGAAAATGAGGCTAAGCCGCTTTTAAAGACATATATAACGAATCTAAAAAGCAGTATTCCGCAAAGTCAATTTGGTAATGCTAGGGTCGTTAGAAATATATGGAACCAGTTAAAAAGCATCCTAAATCGACGTTTGTCAGGCTTAGACTTGGTGACAATATCAGCTGAGCAGATGATGACGGTTACTGCTTCGGATGTAAATAATCTAGGATAAGCCTCCTATTATCAAATTACTAATTTATCTGGTGGTGTTCTAAAAAGTAGGCTGGCGCTAAAAGTCAATAGGAAGTCTATACTAAGTTCTCTGATTCTATATGACTTTCAAAGCTTCAAAAACTGTTCAAATTTTAATCAGCCTACTTTTTGAACCACCACCAAAAATATATGGTACTGAAAATTTAATGATGTGAGATTAGTAAGTGTATTGACATAGTTTTTGATAGGCTATAAGAGTTGAGTGGTTAGGAATATTAGGAGAAATCTGGTGAGCAAAGTGTATGATGAAAGAATAAAGTCTTATGTTAATGACTTTCCTGATAGCACATGGTCTAGCTGGAAAAAAAGATATGAAGAGCAAATCAAACATGTTGTTGGTTTTGAAGAGAAATTTGTTGATTTGGTACTTTCTAAAATTAGAGGAATTAAACCTAGCGATGTCATACCCCAATTCAATTTTAAAGATAGAAAAGGGAGTAATAGGTATGTTGACTTTATGATTATTAATGAGGAGAAAAACTATAAGCTACCAATTGAACTGGATGGTTACTCAAAGATGGTGGGTAATGGCAATGAGTACGAAAAGTTTAATGACTTCTTAGAAAGACAAAATGCAATGATTCAAGAATTCGGATTAGTGCTTCGATATACAAATAAGAAAATGTTCAATGAGAGTAGAGAGATTATAAGTGAGATTCAAAGTACTCTTGAAAAGCAAGAAAATATGCAAAGCACAGAAGAAATTAGTGAAAAGCATGCAGAAGACCTAATTGAAGATATGACTGATCGAATAGAGGATGAGTTGGAGACAAATCCTGATACTAATAATGTAGACCTCCAATCTATGCTTATGTCTTTGTTAAAAGAGCTGAATGAATCGAGAGAACAAAGAGAGCGTGAACAAAGAGAGCGTGAACAAAGAGAGCGTGAACAAAGAGAACGTGAACAAAGAGAACGTGAACAAAGAAAGCGTGAACAAAGAGAACGTGAACAAAGAGAACGTGAACAAAGAGACTTGGCTGAAAAGAAAAGGAAGAAAACGGTAAGTCAACTCGTGGCATTCGGTGCAGTAGGTATTGTGGCCTTAGCAGTAGGTGCTAATGTATTACTCGGTATAGATGGAGCAAGCAAGGGTTTAGATACTTACAATGAAGAGCTGTTATCTTCTAATATTAGTAATAGTCAATCTAATGTCGATAAGCAAGCTATTGGCCAAGTAGAGGGTGGTAGTGTTGTATCTAATCAGAGTTCAATTGAGAGGGGCTTAGCAAATAATGGTATTCCATCGTCTGAAGCTTATCAATATATAGGGAGTACTCAGATAGTTTGTGGCTATGTATCTCAGATTCAAAACTTTAGTAAGGGTACTTATCTTAACCTAGGTGCAAACTATCCTAATCAAGATGTTACTATAGTTATTTGGGATTCCGACAAAGATAATTTTAATATTATAGAGTCGTACGGTAACAAAGATATTTGTATACAGGGTGAAATAACATCATATAAAGGTGTTCCGCAAATTAAATTGTCATCAACTAGACAAATACAATAGTTTAATAATCATTCAGGATTTTTTATGTTTAAAAAAGCAGTCATATTTACGGTAAGTGGCTTGTTGTTAAGTACTATCTCTTACGCGGCTGAGCCAAAGATTGAAGCATATAAAGCTCCTTTTCATGTAGGAAAGAGTGTGATGGCTTGTGGCAACTTAGCTCAAACTAAACATCTTTCGAATAGACATTATCTCAATCTAGATAAAAAACACCCCAACCAATCTTTGACTATTTTAGTATGGGATAATGATTATCGCTGGTTTGAAGAGAAATTTGGTAAGATAGATAGTTATGTGGGTCGGCGTTTTTGTGTCAGAGGAACTATTGAGGACTATAAAGGTAATTTGCAGATTAAGGTCAGTAAACCGCAGTTTCTAAGACTAATGGATAACTAGTCTGTTTAATACAGTTAAAAAATTTGAGCAGCTTAAACTTGGAGTGATGTATGCTGAAAAAACTGTAGACAAAAACTTGGTAAACCAAAGAAGACATATAGGAGTTTACCATGACTAAGAAAGTTAAGAGACACAAGGAAAAATTTAAAGCGGATGCGGTCAAAGCAATAGAGAATAATGGTGGTAATATCAGTGCCATAGCAAAGCAGTTAAGGCTGCCAATGCAGAAGACACTAGCCAATTGGCAACGAAAAACGAATCAGGGTAAGCTCAAAAGTACTAAGCAATACGATCCAGAGCCTGTTTCAGCCCTTGAAGAAATTAAGCGTTTAAAAAACGAGAATTGAAGATTGTGCATGAAGAGCGAGAGATACTAAA
>Ga0098064_100259_pt1 | contig 11887 bp, 21 predicted proteins | sample 24BtaG_FD_77061 | JGI IMG/M metagenome (GOLD analysis project Ga0098064, IMG submission 77061) | Marine viral communities from Cariaco Basin, Caribbean Sea - 24B_WHOI_OMZ_CsCl | ecosystem: Environmental > Aquatic > Marine > Oceanic | place: Caribbean Sea: Cariaco Basin | collected 2014-11-08
TCAGTAGCGTCGTCTGTATCTAAATGATATATCCTAACTGGATAAACATTTCTGTGAAGCATAATTTGGTAGTCCGCCATAGCTTCCTCGTATCTGATAATAAGTTTCTCAACTGCGGGGACAATACTCTTTCCGTGAATTTCGTCTGCTACCCTATCCTTCATTAGATGGAATATTTGTTCGGGTTGGAATGTTTTATTAGTTTGTCCTTTAGTTATCTGTTCGTACCTAATAATTCTACCCTGCCTATTTGCTACAATTTGAATACTACCCGGATTTAAGGGTTTAATATTTATTAGACCCCCTTCATTATCTCGGATAATTTCTGCGAAAGAATCACCGCCAATATGGTAAGTCCGAATTGCGTTTTCGAGAATTGTGTTAAATGTATCTTTTCCGTTACCTGTTATCGTCGATAGCATTAACTCTGTAATTTCGTTAGATGTAAATCCTTTCCCAACTGTCCAACGTGCCTTAGCATTTACTGCAGTTTTGAATTTAGCATTTTCGTGATAGTAACCAAACTGGTCTGTCCAATCTGTATTAATGTAAGTTGTCTCCTTACTATCTTCTGCACCATCAGTGTCTAAACTTGTTACTGAATACTCGGTAGTATCTTGATTTTGTTTATCTCCATAATCTGTACTTCCAATATCTGTTTCTGGCATTTTATCCCTCTAATTTAAATGGTATGATTATTCTTGAACGTGAGTTTCCATCAACAAACCCACCGCTCACAGTATCTTGTGGGTTTAAACTTATTCTGTTAAACAAGTTAGTCCCACCTATAGCGTCAATATCCATACTTAATGTTAAACGCAATTGTTCGCCTTTTTTAATTAATGTTTCTGTGCAATCAAAAGTAATCAGTAAAGTGTTTTCCTGTTCTGCAATACTTAAATCTGTACTCTTACCCTGCCCTATTTGTGTTTCACTTACTCCGTCCCATTTATACAATGTTAAAATAGTTTGCATTGTGATAGTTGGAGTCGTTCCACCAAAGTCCCACGGAATCCTAGCAAAAGCTTTACCCCTCACTGTTCTAGGTAAATTGAAAACTGTTGAATCGAAGTCTGTATCTAATTGACTAGCGGAAGTGTGTTCTATATATGTCGGTGCATCGGAAACAACTGTTCCGTGGTCTGCTGTCATCATTAAACCGCTTGTTAAAGAACTAGGCACTAAAACATAATTTGTAGTAGTATCTTGAAAAGCCATAAGGTCATAAGTTACATAACCAGTAGCGTCTGCAAAATCATTATAGTTAAATGTAATTATTCTCTCTCTGCCCGGTGGAAAGATATTCTGTGCACCGTAAATTGCCATTATGCAATCACCTCACTATGTCCATATATTGCTGACTCGTGCCCGATATCCATTCCGCCGTGTATAACTCTGCCCAACAACCGACCATATTTACCTGTCCTTTTCTTATGATTTAATTTCACTTCTACCACCTTCCCCAACACCCTATTAGTAAGCCAAGCTTTACTATCCTCACCACCTTCGCCCAATTCTGCAGCTGCAATATTAATAAACCTTACCTTAGTCGGAAAATCTCTCTCTTGCCATTGAACCGCGATAGTATCTCCGTCCATAACTTTAACACACTCGCCTTCAAAATCTTCCAAATGTTGTTTATGTGGGGATAAAGCACCGTGTAATGCTAGTTGGTTATTCGTTAATTCAGGATAATCTTTAAAATTATGTGGTGCAAAAGCTTTAACCTTAATGGCACTATCTTTTTCAACACTTTCAATCCATTTTTTAGCGTCAACTTCCCAAGTCTTAGGCATCGTTCACGAACACCTGCGTTTTTTTATCTCTCAATATGGATAAACAAGACATAGCTCTATCTCTTAAAACAGTAATCATACTCTCTGCCTCAGTTCTAGTAGTAAATCCTGACATATCGTACTCTATACAGTAGATAGCAGCTAGGTTACTTCCTGCTTCTTTAAGTAAACCCTTCACGTCTGCATCTAATGCTGCATAAGTATCAGAATAATTAGTTCTTGTCCAAGCGTTGATAAAACTCTCTGCTTGTGAAATGTAATCATTAGTATATGCTTCTGCGACAGAAACTGAACTTGCGTTAGCGCCTGCCTTCCGTGTTATTTCTGCGGTTGTTGCGAATATGCCTGTATCTGCCATTGTAATTTCCACTAATATATGTAAATATTTAAACTTTTTGTACGAATACCCCAAACTGCGCGAATTAATGCTTCAGTAATGTGTGTGTCATTTCCAAATATCCGTAAGTTTCCACCACTATATTCGCCCTGAACACTTTTCAGGGAGTGGTAAATATCGTCATCTTCCCACAATTTAATCTTTCCCTGTTCCATCATACTACGAAGATTGTTGTAAAGGTCTTCTTTCAGTAGTTTCTTTCTCCTAGAATTGTCCTTATTTATGGAACGGCTAGCGTTATTGATAGGAACTACTTTCCTTCGGGTTTGTGGGTCTACTCTCAATGGATCATAGACACCAACACCCATTCCACCATCGTCAATAAATATCTTCTTGTAGTTATACATATCGTCACTTTTCTTAATAGACTTAACTGTTTCTGTTAGGTAAGTCTTAGTGGTGATTGTGAGTTCTATCTGGTGTGCTTTGCCGTACCTGTCTTGTATGCCGAAGAGTACGGTGGAATCTTCACCCATTCGGGCAATATCACAACCCAAGTAATTAGAAAACTCAGACGAGGTAAAAGAAGATGAGTTAGGTTTGGAAAGACCACCCCGCCTGAGCGTTAAACATGATTTGATAAGTTCTGTGGGGAAGAACTGACGTAGTTCGTCCACCAATTGGCCTTCATATTCTTGAGCATATTCCAGTACACTCATTCTACTACGTTCCCTAGCCAAGTGTTCTAGGCCTTTATCTCTCTGAAATGTAGTCCAAGTATCACATATAGTCCTATTCTTTATAACTTCTTCGCTGGAATAGCTGAATCGGGTGAAAGAGGAGTAAGCGTCATCTTTATTATTGAAGGTATCTGCGAATTGTCCTTCGCGTCCGGCGGGGGTACTGAGGTAAATGGAATCTCCACCAGTAGTAAGAAGCATTGGAGTAACTGCAGAGAATACTTCCTGTGGTACTCTTGAGCATTCATCAATATATAGGCGGTGCACAGTAAGGAAACGTATTCCAATTCCTGAAATTCCGGTAGGAAGGCACCAAATTCGGGTGCCATTCTTTAGGTTAATTTTAGATTTGGTAGGTCTGTCCTTACCTTTCTTAATCATATTTCGGTGGTGTTCGGCCAAGTACGCTAAGGTTTTGTCAAAGAGGGAGAAAGCTTGCCTTTCTGTTGGAGCAATCATCAAAACTATCTTTTTGGAGTGGGTAGCGGCATACTCGCCCGCATCCATACTCGCAATTTCACTTTTCCCGATTTGACGTCCGCAACAGAGGATTTTATCCCCTTCTGTTGCTAGGAATTCTTTCTGCCATTTATCTAAGTTGATTTTCATCGTAAACTTACAAACAAAATGATTAACCAATGAATAAGTATCAAAATCCAAATTATTAAATTTCTTTTATTTATCATCTGTCCCCCCAATATTTAACCCACCTGTTAAACTTCCTTAAGTTTGCCGAATCTAACATTAATTCTGGCAACTCATTTTTACCATTAATAAGTTTTTTAAATTTCTCTTCAATATATCCGGGTGCTTTTCCTAAAATTCCTTCATGGTTTTCCATAAGAATACAGAAAGCAACAATTCTTCTTAATTCTTTATTGTCCATCTTCTTCAACACATCTAGTTCTCTTTTGGTATATGGGTTTTCGCAGTTTCCGCATTTCATTGTTCTACCTCGCTGGAGAAGGAAGAAAGCTCTTTCGAGCTATCCCCTAAAAACTTCTTCTGTATTTCCTTATGCATTATTCTTTGTTCGAAGTTATCCAGTATATTATTAAAATGGTTTCTTACATTTCTAATCTTTTCGTGGATATAAGCTTCTGATTGATGTTCGCCTTTAATCTCCTGAAATAAAGCGAAAAGCTGTTCTTCCATATATGTCGTTGACATATGCTCAAATTCAATTACTCGTTTTAAGTTCTTCATTTTTGTTATCTCCGTACTTGTGATGTCTTTTTCTGGTACTCTCAATCACAAGCATTTCGTCGGAGTAAATGCTTGTGTGTCTTCCCCCACAATCCCCAGTAGGAGCCACTAACTAACCCCATATAAGTTGTGAGACAAGACAGACTTGTTTCACAAGTTTTAGGAGTGTTAGTTAGACAACCAGGGGGATTTTGTGGTTAGTTTTCTAAGCTCAAGGATAATATTAATTTTTTAATTTTTCCTGTGGGTTCCTACACACCAACAAACCAACCACCACCAAACTCGCAATACATAACCCTAAGTGTGTAAACATGTTAGCCGGCCCCTATTAACTACAAATGGCTAATTAGTCTAGCCCCCCCTTGGGGGGGTTGGGGGGGATAATAGATGCCTTGACACAGAGTCAAGGGGTTGATAGTCTAGCCCCCCCTTGGGGGGGTTGGGGGGGGATAATAGATGCCTTGACACAGAGTCAAGGGGTTGATACAAGTCGACTTGTGCAGAGATAAGATGCTTGTTTAGACCCTTAGGACTCCTGTCCGTTATAAGGGGCTAAACGAGAGTTGATTCCGACTCATTTTTAGACTACTAGTATCACTAGGCGTTAAGAATCTAGTTGCATAGGTTGCGTAGCAACCTATATGTTGAAGCAACTATTTAAACTTATCGGACGAGTTTTGCTCGTTAGTCTAAAAATGTATTAAAGAGTCGGAACGTTTATGGAAGGGTCTCGTCCCGCTTTTAGACGCCTGCAAGATAATAACAGCTTGCCTGTTATTATCCCAAGTGTCTAAAAGTCCATAAACTTTACTTGATTCTAGTGTCTAGTATCTCTTTAATGTCCCTGAGAAGCCCTACAAGCTCACTCACAGAGTCTTTAAGGTATTCTTTCTCAGACCTACCTTTACAAGTACTTAGGTGTTCTTCTTTGGTGTGTTCTTCATCACCACACAACTCACAGTACTTCATTCTTCCACCGGTTTAACTGATTTAGGTATAATGTTGAAGAAGTTACCATCTTTCTCAACTAGGAATGTACACCCCTTACCTACGAACACGTCATCTAGGTTAACTACTTCATCTACCACTAATTCTGCTCCGAACTCTTGAGTTAGTTTACCTAGTTTCGTTACTGGTGATAGCTTAGTAGCATACCCTGCCTTTAGCTTGATCCCATTAGCTAGTTCTATTACTAAGTCTGTGTATGCGTATGGTTTCTCTCGATACTGCACTTCTACTATCTTACCTACATGTTTACCTTCTTCTATTGTTTTAGCTTCTTCTACTTTTAGTTCCATTTGTTTTACCTCATTTTGTCGTTTTTTACTTCACTTAATCTTTTAAATATTAAGTCTGTTGCGTCTTTAAATCCATCAATATATCCACACATATGGTCTATGTTTATATCCATTTGTTTTGCCTCATTTGTATTATTGTTGTACTAGTTGCTTGGCAATAACAAGTGGAGCAGAGGTACTAATTTCATAGAATATCTTGTTTGCTCTTCTAATAGGAATTAACCAACCATTAGTTACCATCCCTTTAAGAATTCTAATCAAATATCCATACTCTATCTGTAACTTATAACCCATTGGGCTAGCGTACTTATTGGGAGATGTTACATTACTCAGATAAATTAATATCCTCGCTTCACTCATTTTTACTGCTTGTTTGTTTGCCACACTAGTGGATTATTATTGACATATATATATATGCTTGTCACTAGTGCAAGTGGTAACCACTACTGGAATACATTTATATAGAGGGGTCTATTATCTAGATTAGCTTAGAAGATATTCTAATAATATATTAGTTAATTAATGACTAGTTAACAAGGGGATAATAACCTATAAGATAACAATAATAACGATTATCCACCAATATTTACAATAGAAAGACATACTGCTTGAATTGTAATACTTTTACTAACTGCCCCACCATCTGTTCTCTGAACCCATAACTCTAGAGTATCATTAGCGGTTAAGTCCGCTATACCCATAATTGTAGCACAACCTAGAGCATTTGCATTACTTGTAGTTCTGTGTGTTGTTAAGTTAAGAAAATCATTCGTACCATTATTAGTTTTAATATGGAAGTCATAAGCATTAGGCGCACCTGACTTAACTGCCATAGAACAAGTTATTAAATATTGTCCTGTTTGGTCAATAGTTATATGGTCATTAGTGTGGTCGGGAGTAGACACATTACTATCGCCGTTAGTATCAAAAATAGTTACTTGATAAAATGTATCTTGTAATGCCAAAGTTGTAGTAGTAGCGTTTCCGTGAGCATATATTGAGCCGAAAGGTAATCCTGAACCTGAACCACTGAAAGTAAGATTATCATTATATTCTACTGGATTGGTATAACTAGCATTACCCTGATAAGAAATAGTCCCTGTAAATGTAAAATTACCTGAATAGGTACCGCTTTGGTTAAATACGTTTGAGACTTCAAAGTCTACATACCCCTTATTAGCTAAATCCCAATCATTAGTGGGACTATCTCTTTTAATACTTCTAACGTGGTCTCCCGAATTGTTAGGCATAATCATTTCTGTTGAAATAGGAACTACTTTAGGGGTAGCTCTCTTCATACTTGACATTAACCTACTTGTTTTGCTCATAATCCTACCTTTTTTCTTCTAGGAACAAAACTTCCGTTAGTTGCTAGAAGATTGGATTGTCTACCTTCCTGTTTAGTTGTCTCGGCTGTTAAACCTGACGTTACGGGATAGCGTCTAGCTATCTCTTTAGTTCCTTTTCCGCCTACCATTGTAAAAATAAAAAATAAAAAATATTTATGCTGCTTGGATCACGACTGCGTGACCCACGCCCTTATCAGCAAAACATACTACTTTATCAGCAACTACTGGAATTCCTGTTCCGAAACTCATTCTAGAACTAAACTCTGAGTATCTGTTACAAGCTACAACGTCACCTACTAAAGTTCCGTTGTGTCCGCTAACAATATCTGCGTAGTTGTTATCTTCCCAGTTCCAATGAGAGATTAAGTTTTTGGTGTTACTTACTCCATCGTAATCTGCTAAGATTTGTGCTGCTGTTAAGTTAGTATTCCAATACTTTACCGCACCGATTGCACCTTTATACTCTTGAGTTAAAGCTGCGTCTCCTGCAATACTATCTGCTGCACCAATATGTCCGCCATCTACTCCGTCCAGATTTTTAAACCATTCTGTTAAATCTGTGGTAACTGTGTCAGTTACTGCTACTTCTATACCATTAACATACATTCTCGGTCTAACTCCGTCTTGAACAAGTGCAACGTGCTGCCATTTGTGCGGTGTCAAAGCTGTAGCTGTGGAATTAATATCCCACTGCATTACTGTTGCGTCCATACAAGCTGCGAATAGTTTTCCACTTTCAAAAGAGAAATGAATATATTCTGCTGCATTTGCGTCACCTACACCGATAATGGTATATGTTCCACCACCATCTGGCATATTTACCCAAGCTGTGATAGTTCCTTTTGTATCATTTGCTGCTGTTCTTGCTGCTGCGAAAGCGTCAATTTGGATACCATCATCAACTGCACCGCCTAAGAATCTTAATGCGGGTTTTGCGGGAGTTAAAGAACCCGCAACGTGATATATATCAGTAGTTGCCATTATGCACTCACCGTCCCATTAATAATTCCTAGTAGTTGTAGCTGATTGATTAAAGTCCCTAAAGTGTCCGCTGTAAGTAAATCGTTATTGGCATTACAATCTAATGATAATCCCGCACTCCAATTAGTTACAGTAAACGCAAGTGCTAGAGCTTCGTTATTGTCCCTCTTGTTTCTTGTCATCTTTCACCTCTTTAGCCGCCTTTGGCTTAGGTTTTGACTTCTCAACCTTCTTCTCTTCCAAATCCTCTAGTTTATAACCTGAATAAACTAAATTTAGTGGGTGATTAGGTTGAGAAAGTACTGCCTTAATTCTGGCAGCTTTCTTCTCAATGTGGGCTTTCATCAAAGCGGCTTCTAGCTCTTTGCCCGCTTTGACGAATTGCTCATACATTACTTTACAATTTTGTAGAGTCATTTTTCTACACCGTTGTATCTGTAATGATATGTACACTTTTTGGGTCTGTTAGCAAACACTCGCCTTCTTCCCAACACCTAATCTTTTTACCGATTCCCGGCTCGTCCATAACTACACTAGTCATAGGAACAAAAGATTTCCAAGTTGCACTTCTACTAGGTACCCATTGGATAACGTAATCAGTTGTTGCGTTTTGACTTACAACTACATTACAACCTAAGATTTCCATAACAACTCCGCTCTTAACTTTCTCACTTGAAAACTGAGGAATACTGCTTCCCTTAACATTAATCAAGTATTGAAGTAAGAACTGATGCTCGATTGGGTTCATCAATAAGATACTTCCTTCGGGATTATATCCATTAACTCGGATTTTTCTTTTCCCTACTAAGATATCTGCAATTGGGTCACCAGTTGCTGCATCGTTCCAACCATCTGCAGTTGCTGCTGTGGTTTCAACATTTGTTGGATTAGGCACTGTTGGGGTTGCTGCTGCCGCTTCAGTAATTACACTATAAATTCTTAAGTCTACCTTCCGAGCTACTGCTCTTACCAAGTCCCGTACATTAGTTGCTAACACGTCAATGTCTGAATCTTTAATATCTTCCATTGAGATAATCGGTGACTCTACAAAGAACTTCTTAACATAACTTGTATTTCTTGTCCAAGTCTGTTCAGTTACAACTGGTAAAGATTTGTCTGCTACGTTAGAAATGTGACTTGCTGTAATTCCTGCAGTGTCTGCACTGTCTAAGAATCCTGCTGTTTTTTGATACCATCTGATTTCTCTTGCTGAGGTTTTAGATACAGTTACGAATTTCTTAAATACGTTTTCTTCGTCTGCAAAACCTTTAGCAAGTTTGTCAATGTTAATTCCTCTTATGTCCGCTTGTCCTGATTGGTCTGCCATTTTAGTACACTCCTATTTGAATTAAAAATGTTTCACTTGCTGCTGCAGTTTCTAAAGCTTTACCAACAACTTCACAATGGTTCTCGATTTGGTCGTCGTCTGCTGTTGCTACTGTATTAGCACCTGCAATTTTACATAATTGTCCTGCGGTTACTCCTGCACCGGAATCTTTTACTCTAAAAACTCCTTGAGTGTGTAACGCCAGTTTAGTTCTTCCGTCACTAGCAACTTTTTCTTCTGCTGCAATTCCTGCAAAGAATTCTCCGTCTGCTGAAGTAGCTGACGCAGTCATTGGGTCTGTCAATTGACAGAGTGTGCCTTTTTCAATACCCGCACCATCAGCTACGGTAAAAGGAATAGGCATTCCTGTTTCAAACATTAATGTTGCTTCATTTGCCATAATATATTCACCTTATGGCAGTAATGAACAGATTTATTTAAAGTTTTCCTTCTCTTCTGCAATTCTTTGCTTAGCTCTCTCCACAATTAATTTATTGATTTCTAGGTTTGCTTCACCCTGAGTGATCAATTCTTCTGATTGTTTCAAGATAGAAGTCCAGTTTGCTTCGGCTTTAGAACCAATCTTTACACCTAAATCTTTAGGCACTACTTCGTCTTTTCCCATTTTATGCGTCCCCTGCCATAACTCGTTTGGCATATTCTTCAGGTGTTTCGTCTAACTTCTGTGGTGCTTGTCCTGCTGTGGACTTACCACTAATCATATTTTCTGCTGCTAGTTTCTCTTGTCTAGCCAAGTTCTCAGCCATTATCCTATTCTGTTCTTCTAACCTAGGAAGAATGTCTTGAGCTTCTTCCAAAGCGTTTTTCTTTTCAACATTCTCGCTATCTGTTGCTTTCTTGTTTTCTTCTTTCGCCATTTCATTTTTCACCTTTTGTTTTTAAATATAATACCAATTCATTAAATGCTTTGGTATTCTCTATAATTTTTCTTTCCATACGGAACATAAACCACGCTAAGACTATCCCTAACACTCCGTTGTTTATTAATATTGAGTAGTCTATCATCTTTCGCCTCTTTTTCTCTTTTCTTCCTCAAAGAAAGCCGCTAATTCTTCTTCTGTAAATCCTTTGTCTCCCTCTCTAACACTTGCTAAGTTAGCGTTAAAATCTTGTATTGATTGTTCTTGTCTTGAAAGAACATTGGCATCAAATTCTGCCTGTTGTGCTTGTTCTAAAGGGCTTGTAAAAAACTCTTTTCCTTCTTCTGCACCCCTTAACCTTTTTTGTTTTTTATCTTGAATTTTTGCAGACTCATAAGCAGTTTTCATAAAAGTATATGCACCTTTAAGGGGGATTAATAATGAAAGATAATCCCACATGTCTCTGTCTGTTAATGCTAATCTGTACTCTATTAATTCCTCGGCAGCGTCTAAAAGTAATTCGTCTTGTGCCTTCTCTATTGCGTGATTAACATTTTGGTCTGCTTCTTCTTCTAAGAAACCATTTAAGATAACGTTGCCAACAACTCCTGTAATTGCACTTGCAAACTTGTTTTCTCTTATAAGTTTTGGAACCCAAGAAGTGATTTTTTTAGCTGCCCAAACATTCTGTACTCTTATTTTGCCATCTGTTTCTAAGATCCTATGTGATACTCTCTCATAACCTTTGGGGATTTGTCCTAATGCAGATTGTGCTGCTTTTGGGTTACTTAGTCCTTGTGTCGTTATTAAGTTTTCTCCCTGTGCAGTTGCTTTTGTTATTTCATCAAATCCTTTTTTAATTGCTGGATTTGTTGCTGCTTTAGTTGCCTGTGCTGCTTTTTGTGCTATATTAAAACCACCAATTCCTGTTGTAGAAGTTGAACCCAGTTTTAATAAATCCATAATTGTTGGTATATTTGTTTGTTGTCCCGCTTCGTTAAATGTTCTTCCTAATGGGTCACCCACTCTTATTCCGCTTGTTGGTTCTGTTTCTTGAAATGGTGTGCCTTCTTCTTGAATTAGTTGTTCTTGAGGTTGAGCAAATGTTTGTGCGTTGGGGTCTAATGTTGGAATACCTTGACCTAATGCTTGATTTGGATTAAAAGGAGTAGTGCCTAATTGTTGTACTTGTGGTTGTTGGGTTTGGTTTGTTGTTTTCTTAGTGCCACCACTTATCTTAATATCCTCTCCCTTAATTCCTTTCTTAACATTTACAGGATTTTGTATTTTCTGCACAAACTTCTTTTTCTTAGGCACATTCTTTTTATCCTTCAACGCACCACTTTTGGTTTTAGTAAACTTCCTTGCTCTATCTTTTTCTCTTTGTTTTTGAAATAATTTCTTTGCTGTTGATTGTACCATTTATTGCACCCCCACGTTAGTAACCGCAGTGTCCTCAGGTGTACTGGCTTGCATTGTTTCACTCTTAGATTGGTCGGTTAATAATTCTTGTTGTAAACTTGCAGGTACTTCTAATTGTATATCCAAGTTTAACTGCCCTCTTACTTGTTCCATAATAAATAATTGTTCTTCTGAGATTGTAGTTTCAAAAGCTACGAAAGCTATCTTTGCACTGGCTTCAGTAAACTCTGCACCGCCACCCGCAACAATCATAGGAACACCTGTTGCTTGATAGAACTCTGCCCCTAATAATTGGATCCAAGGCAGAGGATTCATAGTAGCATTACTAGGCACCCCTGCCAATTCTGTTTCAACCACACCCTTCGGAATGTAAATGTTTTCACCCTTATATCCTGCCTTATCTGCTTTTGCTTTAAACGCAGCAATTTCAGTAGCGTCGTCTGTATCTAAATGATATATCCTAACTGGATAAACATTTCTGTGAAGCATAATTTGGTAGTCCGCCATAGCTTCCTCGTATCTGATAATAAGTTTCTCAACTGCGGGGACA
>Ga0098064_100267_pt1 | contig 11702 bp, 8 predicted proteins | sample 24BtaG_FD_77061 | JGI IMG/M metagenome (GOLD analysis project Ga0098064, IMG submission 77061) | Marine viral communities from Cariaco Basin, Caribbean Sea - 24B_WHOI_OMZ_CsCl | ecosystem: Environmental > Aquatic > Marine > Oceanic | place: Caribbean Sea: Cariaco Basin | collected 2014-11-08
CAACGAGACGATTGAAACGTTAGAACTGACCCGTGAGCAGCAGGCGGAGCAGGAGCGTGACCATGCGGCCACCCGCCAACAACTAGCGGTGCAAGAGCAGCGGCTTGCCCAACGCCTTGAGCATCTCTCCAGTCGCGCCACGGAGCTGGACGACGAACTGGCCCAGCTGCAAGAAGATGAGGCGGAGTTAACACTTACTTTAGAAGAGCAGCGCGCTCGTTGGCACACGGCCATGGAGCAACTGGAAACCGCCGCAGAAGCGCGAGAAACCAGCGCCGAGCAGCGCCACCGCCAGCGTAAGCAGCGCGAGCAGCTCAACCAGCAGTATGCCCCGCTCAAAGCGCGTCAGCAGGCGTTGGCCCTGGAGCGTGAGCGCTTAAAAGCCGAGCGCGACAGCCTGCGCGCGCAGCAGTCCCGCTCAAGCGATACCGAAGAGCGCCTCTCACTGCGTATTGCCGAGCTGGAAGAGTCCCGTGAAATGCTGGTCGAGCCCGACGAGCTGGCCGCAGAGGAGCTCGAAGAGCTGCTCCACCAGCGCGAACAGCAGGAACGACGGCTCAATGAAACGCGCCAACAGGCCCAGGCGCTGGCCGAGCAGCTGCGCAACGATGAGTTAGCCCGCCAGCAGCACGAGCGCAATCTTGAACAGAGTCGCGAACAGCTCCAGCAGCGCCGCATGGACGTGCAGGCACTAGCGCTCAAAGCAGCGACCCAGGATGAGCAGTTAGCAGAACTAGGCCACGATGCCGATGCGCTCGCCAGCACGCTGCCCAGCGATGCCAGCGAACCTGCGTGGCAAGAGCGTTTGGAAAGTACCTCGGAAAAAATCCGCCGCCTGGGGGCGATCAACCTTGCGGCCATCGAGGAGTACGATCAGCAGGCCGAGCGGCGTAATTACCTAGAAGCCCAGCATGCCGAGCTCACCGAAGCACTGGAAACGCTGGAGCGGGCGATCAAGCGGATCGATCAAGAAACCCGCGTCCGTTTCCGGGAGACGTTCGATCAGGTCAATAACGGTCTGCAAACGCTCTTTCCCCGTGTGTTTGGCGGTGGGGCGGCGTGGCTGACGCTGACCGGTGATGACCTGTTGGAAACCGGCGTGGCCATCATGGCCCGCCCGCCGGGTAAGAAGAACAGCACGATTCATCTGCTATCCGGTGGGGAAAAAGCCCTAACTGCGCTGTCGCTGGTCTTTGCCATTTTCCAGCTCAACCCGGCCCCGTTCTGTATGCTGGATGAGGTCGACGCTCCGCTGGATGACGCCAACGTTGGCCGCTACGCCAAGCTGGTGAAAGAGATGTCCGAAAGTGTGCAGTTCATCTATATCACCCACAACAAGATTGCCATGGAAGCCGCCGAGCGCCTGATGGGGGTCACCATGCAAGAGCCCGGCGTTTCGCGTTTGGTTTCCGTGGGTATTGATGAGGCCGCTGAGTTGGTCGAATAGTGCGTGTGGCTCATGGCTGCGCCGTGTTGCGACTTCCCTAGAGTTTCCTTATTTGCCAAGGCGTGCCTGTCACCTGGGTGCGCCAGCGCAAGCGGATAGTAACGCCATGCCCACGAAATGCTTTGATAACAGCAAGTTGTTGAAAAAACGTGGTGTTGGCGGTGGGGTCGTCGCGGCCGTATAGGCTTAAGTCCCGCTTATCGCTTGCGAATCATTACCTGTTAAAGCGCAATGCGTTCATAAGAAACTAGCGATAGTGAAAAACATTCACTAGCATAACGTTTAAATAGGGTGAACTGAGTGGGTAGCGGCCTCACACGGCACTCCGCGTTTGGCCACCCGTATCAGAGATGGAATGACGCGGAAAGGGCACTTTTGATGGTTGATAAGGTCGAAAAAATCGCCTAAAAAGCTCCCTTAGCGGCTCAAACGTGTGAAAATCAGCAAAAATTGGCTCTTTTCGTAGCAACCGCGCTATGCTTGGTGCTAAATATCGATTTATAAGAAGGTTCCCATATTCTGGCGCAGTGCCGCTCACTGTGCCCTAGTAACCGGTTAGATGACCCATGGAATGCTCGACATGGAATTAAGAGAGTGGTTAATCATTCTAGGACTGGCACTGGTTTCGCTAATCGTTGTCGACGGTGTGCGTAGGCTCCAGCGTCAGCGTCGTGTACCCCGGCTAGATCAAGCGGTAAAGGATTTACCCACCGCCAAGCTAGAAGAGTTCGACGACGAGGCGAGAGAGGCCGAGATCAATTGGGAACTGCCTAACGGCGGTGCCCGGGTCGTTAAAGCTGCTGACTACAGCGGGCTGGGTCAAAAACCCAAGCTAGAGCGCCAAGAGCATCCAGGGCCTTCTAGGGTGCTGTATGATTTCCGTCGCTCGTTTACCAAATCCTCAGGAAAGCCAAAACCCGCAGCAGCGAAACCTAACAAGGCGGAGCCGGCTGTCCAGGCAGCTACTGTTAATGTGTCAGCAACAGCTGATGCGTCTGCTGAAACCAGAAACGAAATGCGCGAACCGCCACGTCGTGAGCCAAGTGTCTTTACAGCTCGTGAAGAGGCCCCGAAAGCAGAGACCCCCCAGCCAGCGACCCCGGAGTCGTCCATGAGTGCCATGGAAGACGAAGCCCCCCAGTCTCAGCAAACAGGTACAGCACCTGCGTCGTTCTCCGCCACTGATGAAGCACCTAGCGAACAGCCGAACACCGCTGAGCTAAATGCCTCTCATACACCAGAGCCCCATGCTGAGCTGGAAAGCAACCGAGCTCCTGAAGAGCCAGCGGCCGCTGAGCCAGATATTACTCCTGAGCCCGAGCCGGTGCTTCGCGCCGAGCCTGAAGATGCGGTATTTGCCAAGCACGCTTCCGACGCACCCAAGCGCCGCCAGTTGCGCGCCGACATGGCAGGCGATCACGAGCTAGATGACGATGAAATCGACGAGTATCGTTTAGTCGATTTTGAAGGCATTGGCCGTTCCTTTAAGCGGCGTATTATTGAGCGCCGTAAAGAGAAAGCCATCAAAAAAGCCGAGAAAGCCAAGCGAGCTGAAGCAGCCGCCAAGCAAAAAGTTGAGCGTAAAGCGCTGGAAGCCGAGCAGCGCCGTGAAGCGAAGCAGGCCGCTGAAGCGGAAAAAGCGCGTATCGCTCAAGAAAAAGCTCAAGCTCGCGAAGCCGCTGCTGCTAATGAAGCTGCCGCCCAACGCGACGCCGTGCAGCAGGCGCATGCCGAGCCTGAATTAGAGCGCTACGCAAACAGCGCTAGCCGCTATGAAGATCACTACCAGAGCGTTGATGAAGAGTACGATGACGCTTATGCAGCCCAAGACAATGTTGTGCGCGCGCACCCTACGTTGGAAAAAGCTCTGCGTCATGACGTGAACGGCGAGCACGCCAAAGAGACGCTTGCCAATGCTGACGAGTTGGTAGTCATTAGCGTGCTGTCGCGTGATCCCGAAGGTTTTGATGGCGACAAGTTGCTTGAACTAATGATGGCCTGTGGGTTGCGCTATTGCCGCGCGATGGGCGTCTTCAATCGCTTTGAAACGGAAAGCCACAATAGCGAGCTGCAGTTCTCGATGGTGAACGTGCTCAAACCCGGCACTTTCCCCATCGAAGAGATGGATGAGTTTGTAACGCCTGGGATCACTTTCTTAATGCCCCTGCCCGGCGCGGTGGATAGCTCGGCTGCTTTTGAAGCAATGGTCGAAACGGCCATGGTGGTGGTACGCCACATGGGCGGCGAGCTGAAAGATGAAAACCGCAGCGTGATGACGGCGCAAACCATCGAGTTTGCCCGGCAGCGTGTTCATGAATTTGAGCGTCGCCACCGCCTGCACCGCCATATGCAGGCTCGCTAAACGCCGCGTTGTGCGAACACCCGCCTTCCTCAAGAAGGCGGGTGTTTTTGTTACTAATTACCTGTTTTATTTGTCTTCGGAACCTCTGAATGAGTCAGCCTGACCCCACCCTGCTGGAAGAGATCAGCCAACTACGCGCTGATCTGGATGACGCCAACTACCGCTACTACGTGCTAGACGAGCCAACGTTAACCGACGCTGACTACGACCGTAAGTTGCAGCGCTTAAAGCAGTTAGAGGGCGAGCACCCCGAGTTGATTTCCCCCGACTCGCCCACTCAGCGAGTCGGCGCCGCTCCGGCAGAGGGCTTTCCCGAGGTTGCCCATGCCATTCCGATGCTCTCGCTGGATAATGCCTTTAGTCGTGACGATATTGTGGCCTTTGCCGAACGCGTGGCGGAACGCTTGGAGTGTCAGTCGGAAGAGATTGAGTTTAGCTGCGAGCCGAAGCTGGATGGCGCGGCGGTATCGCTGGTGTATGAGCAGGGCGTGTTGGTCAGCGGTGCGACCCGTGGGGATGGTCGCACGGGGGAAGGCATTACCTCTAACCTGCGTACCTTGCGCTCGGTGCCGCTTAAGCTCATGGGCAAAAACGTGCCTGAGTTGGTCGAAGTGCGCGGCGAAGTGATTATGCGCCACTCCGGCTTTGAAGCGCTCAACGAGCGCGCCAGAGAAGAGGGCAGCAAAGTATTTGCCAACCCGCGCAACGCTGCGGCTGGCAGCCTGCGTCAGCTCGACCCGCGCATTACGGCGACCCGCCCGTTGGAGTTCCACGCCTACCAAGCAGCACGCTTGGAGCCAGACTTGGGCGATGCCACCCACAGTGCGCTGATGGCACGGCTGTCCACCCTGGGCTTTCGCACTAGTGCAGAGTTAACCACGATGTACGGCCCCGACGCGGTAGCCGACTACTGCGAGCAGCTAGGCGCTAAACGCGACCAGCTCGGCTACGACATTGATGGCGTGGTGATTAAGGTCAACGACCTGCGCCACCAGCGAGAGCTGGGTTTTGTTGCCCGTGCCCCGCGTTGGGCGGTGGCGTTTAAATTCCCTGCCCAAGAAGAAGTCACGACCCTCAACGATGTGGAGTTTCAGGTAGGTCGCACCGGGGCGATTACGCCGGTGGCGCGCCTTGCGCCGGTCACCGTTGCGGGAGTGACGGTCTCTAACGCCACGCTGCATAACGCCGATGAAATTACTCGCTTGGGCGTGATGATTGGCGATACGGTAGCCATTCGCCGCGCAGGGGATGTGATTCCACAAGTGGTGCGAGTGGATGAAGAGAAGCGCCCGGCGGATGCCCGTGTGATTACCTTCCCCGACCACTGCCCAGTGTGCGGCTCGGATATCGAGCGCCTGGAAGGCGAGGCGGTGGCACGCTGCTCTGGTGGGCTTTACTGCGCTGCCCAGCGTAAAGAGGCGCTGAAACACTTTGCCAGCCGAAAAGCGCTGGATATCGACGGCCTGGGCGAGAAGCTGATTGAACAGTTGGTGGATCAGGAGTGGGTGAAGACGCCTGCCGATCTCTTCCATCTCAGCGTAGAGCAGCTAAAGAGCCTGCCGCGTATGGGCGAAAAATCCGCCACCAACTTGGTTAACGCCCTGGAAAAGGCCAAGCAGACCACGCTGGCGCGGTTTATCTACGCGCTGGGCATTCGTGAGGTGGGCGAAGCCACGGCTGCTAACGTCGCCAACCATTTCGGCACGCTGCAAGCGCTACAAGATGCCGATCAAGCGGCGCTGGAAGCGGTGAATGACGTAGGCCCCATTGTCGCCAAGCATATCCACACGTTTTTTCGCCAGCCCCACAACCTGGAAACACTTCAAGCGCTGATCGAGGCGGGCATTACTTGGCAAGAGTCAGAAGTCACCCAAGGCCCCACGCCGCTAGAGGGCCAAACCTGGGTGCTGACCGGTGCCATGGAGAGCATGACCCGTGACGAAGGCAAGGCGCGGCTTCAGGCGCTGGGGGCCAAGGTGGCGGGCAGCGTCTCTAAAAAAACGACTTGCCTAGTGGCGGGCGAAGCTGCAGGCAGTAAGCTCACCAAAGCCGAGCAGTTGGGGGTTGAAGTGATCGACGAAGCCACCTTTATTGAGCGTTTAGCCGCTTGGGAGCAAAGCGAATGAGCCGGTTTATCGAAGTGCCCGCGCGGATGCTGCCGCCAGAAACCTTAACCGCGCTGCTGGAAGCGTTTGTTACTCGACAAGGCTACGACACCACCGATACCGGCGAAGGCATGAGCGGCTGGGTCGCTGAGCTTAAGCAGCAGCTTGACCGACACGAGCTGATCATTGCCCACGACCTAGAGCTGGAAATGACCGAAGTGATGACCCTCGCCCAGTGGCGCTCCTTTGGGCGAGAGTTAGCAGATGATGAAGAAGAGGGCGATTACTGAGCCCGCACCAGCGCGCTAATGATGCGCCGCCCTGGGTGAAGGTGGTCAGCCAATGGCTGCTCGATGGGCAGCGGTTCATCGCAAATGCGCGATGCGATAACCTCCGCGCACAGCGGCGCGCTGGCCAGCCCTCGGGAACCGTGGGCGGTGGAGATCCACAGCCCTGGATGGTGCTCGCCATTAACAGGCGGCACTTTCGAGGCATCTTTACGCAGCACTGCGTAATCCCGCTGCCACGCGGCTGTGTGGGGCACCGGCCCGGCGTAAGGGGTTTTATCGGGGCTGGCGGCTCGCACTGCAGCCCGGCCTTCCAGCGCTTCTGGGCTTAACGTAACGCCAGCTGCCTCTAGCGCGGCGACCCACTCTGGCAGCGCTTGGCGTAGCTCATCAATATTGCGCTGGTGCTCTTCCTCGACCACTTGCGTTGTGGCGTTATTGGGCACAAAGCTGGCGCCAAAGGTGAGTACGTTATCCATCGGTGGTGATACATAGCCTCCCGCACATACCACTTTAGTGGGCACCTTCGTACCTGCTGGCAGCGTTAGCTCGCTGACCTGGCCGCGCACCTGCTGCAACGGCAGCTCGGCGGTTTGAGCAAACTGGTTAGCCAGGGATGCTGTAGCCACGACCACATGATCAGCCTGCAGCGTTTCGCCGCTGGCCAGAGTGACCTGCCACTGCGCCGTTTGGGAGGCTTGCTGGGCTTGCTGTAGCTCGCTGACGTCGCCCTGCCGTAGGGTGATATTGGCGTGCTGCAACAACTGTTCGCAGAGCTTTTTGGGCTGAACCCAGCCCGCCTGGGGATAAAATAGCCCGTGGGCTGCAGAGACCGGTACTTCCGCCAGCTCGCTTAGCGCATTGGTCTGTGCAGACACCACCGATTCTGGCAGCGGATGATTGGCCAGAAAACGCTGCTGGCGGTTAGCCTCTTTATCGCTTAGCGCGAGCTGTAACACGCCACAAGGCTGCCAGAGCGGCGGCTCCTGTGGGTGAGCTGAGGCCAGTTGGCCAAACCAGCGCTGGCTATACAGCAGCCCCGCTAAATAGAAGCGGCTTTGATGATTGGTTTCCACCGCCAGCTTCACATAGAGCGCCCCTTGACGATTGCCGGAGCCGCCCGCGCCAGGGGCGTCACGCTCAACCACCGTGACTTGCTTGCCGCGCTTAGCCAGCGCTGCCGCTACGCTGCTGCCCGCTATGCCCGCGCCAATCACTACCACGTGGTTGGCATCGCGGTGGGCGGGGGGCGTGAACCAGGGCGCCGCGTTGCGCCGCGTATCTGTGGGCGGTGCTTCTATACCGCCCGCTAGCATCTCCCGCTTACGGCCAAACCCCGGCACTTTTTTCCAGTGAAACCCCGCCGCTTTCAGCCCGCGCTTGACGATGCCCGCACAGGTAAAGGTGGCAAAGGTGGCGCCAGGGCGGGAACGGGCCGCCATGGCTTCAAACAGTTCCGGCTGCCACATATCCGGGTTTTTAGAGGGGGCAAAGCCATCTAAAAACCAAGCATCCACTTGGCCCTCCAGCAGGTTCAGCCGCTCGGTGGTGTCGCCAAAGTGCAGGTCGAGGGTGACGCGCTCGCTTAGGTGCAAACGGTGGATGCCGCTTACCGCCTCTGGCCATAGTTCGCACAGCACTTGTGAATAACTGGCCAGCGACGGCCAGGCGCTTAGGGCGCGGGTAAGCGCTTCCCGGTCGAGGGGAAATTTTTCTGTGGATAACAGATGCAGCCGTGCGCCTTTTGGGGCGTGCTGCTCAAAGCAGGCCCAGGCGCACAGTATATTTAGCCCGGTGCCAAAGCCTGTCTCGCCAATCACAAAGGCCCGTGCTTCCTGCCAAGCCGCAAACCGCTCGGGAAGTCGGTTGGCCCCTAAAAAAACGTGCTCGGTTTCTGCACGCCCATCCTCACGGGAAAAATAGACGTCGTCGAAGGCGTCTGAATGGGGAGAAGTGTCGTTCCACGTCAGCTGTGGGGCGGTTAACGCCTCAAGTGGAGGTAGAGCACTAGGGGGTTGAGCAGGGCGTTGAGTCACGCGGGCATCCGTGGTGGCGATAATTGGTTAAAAAATGATCAATTTGTTAATCGGGGCGCTATCTCTGGCTTATAGAAAAGCGTCCGCCGAGTTTTCACAGAGTTTTCCACAGGCTCTGTGAAAAAGCGGGCGGACCCTCCACACTCGCCCCTATTGGTCAAGGCAAAACTTTTTTGAACGGCTTAACAATTACCTTGGCATAGACCCCAGCGATGATGTATGGATCGGCATCTGCCCAGGCTTGGGCGTCCTCTAAACTATCGAATTCCGCCACCACTAAGCTGCCGCTAAAGCCCGCATTGCCGGGGTTGTCGGAATCAATGGCGGGGTGCGGGCCGGCCAGAATAAGCCGCCCCTCATCGCGCAGTGCTTCAAGCCGCGCTAAGTGGTCGGGGCGGGCTGCTAAGCGGCGCTCTAAGCTGTTGGCAACATCTTCACTGATAATGGCGTAAAGCATGGGGATAACTCCTTGAAGGCAGGGGTAACGTATCGGCCATAGCATTGACCGCACTCCGGTTAGCGCGCACCATGGCGAGCTTGTTCGTGTTCAACACGCCTATTCTAAACTCGCCACACGGCGTCATGCTAATGCCACTACTTCCTAACGCTCTTGCCTCCGTACTGCCTACCGCATTCGATGCCGACCAGCGCTACTCGGTTGACCTGCACATGCACTCAACCGCTTCTGATGGGGCGCTTTCCCCGACGGATCTGGTAACCCTATGCGCTGGGCGTGGGCTTACTCACATGGCGCTCACCGACCATGACACTATGGAAGGGGTGGAAGAAGCGAGCCGCGCCGCCCAGCAGGCAGGGCTTTGCCTGGTGCCGGGGTGTGAGTTATCCACCCGCTGGCAGGGGATTAATATTCACGTGGTAGCGCTAATGCCCGGCGGGCTGCAGGGGCCGATGATAGAGGGGCTTGAGCAGCAGCGGGAAGCGCGTATCAAGCGCGCTGAAGTGATCGCCGAGCGTTTAGAAAAAATGGGTTTACCCAACGCGCTGGAAAAAGCCCGCGCCCAGGCAGGCGGCGACCGCCCCCTAGGGCGACCTGACTTTGCCCGAGCGCTGGTGGCGGAAGGTGTGGTAGCCGATTGGGCCGGAGCCTTTAAGCGCTACCTGGGCAGTGGTAAAAAAGGCGATGTTAAAGCCCATTGGCCGGAAATCAGCGAAGCAGTGGGCTGGGTCGTGGCCTCTGGCGGTGTGGCCGTGCTGGCCCATCCGCTGCGCTACGGGCTTACCCGGCGCAAGCGCGGCCTATTGATGGATACCTTTATGGAAGCCGGTGGTCAAGGCGTAGAGCTTGTTAGCGGCCAGCAAAACCCAGACGCCACCCGTGATTTGGCGCGCCAGCTGGTAGAGCGGGAGCTATACGCCTCGCTGGGCAGTGATTTCCACTTTCCTGGCAGCTATGCCGCGCCTGGCAGCATGAGCTCGGTGCCCCGTACCGCCGCGCCGCCTATTTGGCAGCACCCCCGTTTAGCCCACCTGCGCGATGCCCCGAGCGGTATGTTGGGTGCTAAGCCGCTGAATCAGCTAAGCTAAAAGTGATATCGCTAAAAACCTTAGCTAATAGATGCCTACAGGCAGGAGTAAGCGATGAGCCAATATTTTCAGATTCATCCGGAAAACCCGCAAAAGCGGCTGATTGACCAAGCCACCGAGATTATTCGTAAGGGTGGAGTAGTCGCTTACCCAACGGACTCAGGCTACGCGCTGGGCTGCCATTTAGGCGAAAAAAAGGCCATCGAGAAGATCAAATGGCTGCGCTCGCTGGATGACAAGCATAACTTTACTCTAGTGTGCTCGGATCTTTCCGAAATAGGCACTTACGCTAAAGTGGATAATGCCGTGTTCAGGCTGCTGAAGGCTCACACGCCCGGCCCCTACACCTACATTCTGGATGCCACTACCGAAGTGCCGCGCTTGCTGCTGCACCCTAAGCGCCGCTCAATTGGTGTGCGGGTGCCCGATCACCGCATCACCCACGCGCTGCTAGAGGCGCTGGGTGAGCCGCTAATGAGCGTGACGCTGATTCCGGTAGGCGAAGCGCTGCCGATGAGCGACCCCGAGGAGATTCGTGAGCGCTTTGGTGCCCATCTGGATTTGATTATTGATGGCGGTGCCTGCCACCTTGACCCAACGAGCGTGATTGATCTTCGTGAACTGCCGCCCAAAATCGTGCGGGAAGGGCGTGGCGATATAACGCCGTTTCAAGAGTAGCGGTCACTGAGCACTATTAAAACGGGGGCGCTTAGCGTCTCCGTTTTCGTATCGGCGAGGTGCTATTTATCCTCGCTTGGCGTCTCATCGTCGCTGCTCTCTTTGTGCGCTTTTTTGCGCGGGTCCTCGCTGTTCTCATCCAGCCAAGTGCCGCAGCGCAGGCAGTAGCGGGCACGCTTTTCGTGGCGGTCGTGGCCGCAGCCAGGGCAGGCTTCTTCTGAGTAGCGGTCTTCACGAATCGAGCGGATCACTTGGGCAGAAAACACCCCGGTGGGCACGGCAATAATCGAGTAGCCAATCAGCATCAGAATCACTGTGATGGCTTTGCCCAGCGAAGTGGTGGGCACAATATCCCCATACCCGACGGTGGTAATGCTCACGATGGCCCAATATATCGACATGGGGATGCTGGTAAAGCCCGACTCAGGGGACTCAATGGTGTACATCAGCGCGGCAAACAGTGTGACCACCATGAGAATGCTACTGAAAAATAGCAAAATCTGGCGCAGGCTACGTTTAAGCGCATCCAGCAGTAGCCTGCCTTCCCCCACAAACTCCATCAGTCGCAAAATGCGGAAGATGCGCAACACCCGCAAAATCCGCACCATCACCAGCGCATGCGCGCCAGGCACCAGCAGCACTAGCCAAGTGGGGATAATTGCAATCACATCCACCACGCCGTAAAAGCTTTTTAAATACACCGTGGGGCGTTCAAGGCAGTAGAGCCGTACCAGCAGTTCCAGGCTAAACAGCAGTGTAAAGGCCCATTCGATGTAGAAGAAAATATGCCCGTAACGCTCGGCATAGATCTCAACGCTATCGAGCAAAATCACCGCCACGCTCAGCAGGATGGCGATGATCAAGGCGATATCGAACGCTTTGGCCCCCGGGGTATCCGACTCGAAAATCACGTGGAATAACCGCGTGCGCAATCCTTCGGCACCGGGGCTGAGGTCAATGCTCATGGTTTCGTCCTGAAATAAGCGGCCAAGGGGGATGCGTTTCAGCGTAGCGCGGTTTGCTGACCAAGGCGACGGGCCAGCGTCAACGCTGCAACGCCGTACGCCGCCGTGGGCTGGCCGGTGGCGCCCAGCTCGGCCGTCAGCGTGAGGGCCTCGCGCCGTGCGGCGTCATCCAGCGCCGGGTGCTGGGCCAGTTCACTCAGCGCCTGCTGGGCCGCCGCTAGGTGCTCGGGGTGGCCACTGTCATGGAAGGCATCTAGCGCCACGGTGGCACGGTGCA
>Ga0098064_100269_pt1 | contig 11651 bp, 21 predicted proteins | sample 24BtaG_FD_77061 | JGI IMG/M metagenome (GOLD analysis project Ga0098064, IMG submission 77061) | Marine viral communities from Cariaco Basin, Caribbean Sea - 24B_WHOI_OMZ_CsCl | ecosystem: Environmental > Aquatic > Marine > Oceanic | place: Caribbean Sea: Cariaco Basin | collected 2014-11-08
CAGATCGAAGCGTACGCTCGTCAAGTCTACATTTTTGGCCGAGTTGTCCAGAGGGGAACCTATGACAACTGACAAAAAACAGGCTTTCGAAGCGAAGGCCCCAATCCTTGAGGTTAAATACAGCCTCAGCAAAGACGGCAAGTGGTTCATCACTAAAACCATCATTACAGATATTAAATCTGTTAACTACATGAAAGCTGTGCTTGACAAGCCGGCGCCCTCTACGGAGGCTAGTCAATGAAGATTTGTTTTGAATTTGATGAAGATAAGCATGCTGGCTTACTTGCAGATATAAAAACAATTATACGCAGACAAGCTAAACCTAATTTATTCGAGGATAAACAATGAACCCTGAGCCTCTCATTGGAAAGCTAATGGAATCTTCTAACGATGAAGATTTATTCTTTGTTACTAAAGGAAACGTAGCTTCAGCCATAGCCTGGCTAAAGCGTAGGATCATCATGGTTAACCTTGTCTACGAAGACGAGACATGGGCTGAAGGTTTTGAGAGAGGCAAGCAAGCTGCCTTGGATGCTATCGATGAAGCTTTCCCAGACATAGTAGACAGGCTAGACAACGAAGTAAAGCAAGACAAGCCTTCCCTGCCAAAAGGAAGCTAGCTGATGTATAGGAAGAACAAAGCTTTCAACACCGTCAGAGGCTTGAACCAGCTAGAGCTAACGGTACAGAAATGCATCTCGCTAAGCGGAGCACTGTTCAGCGAACGCAGAAGCAAGACAGTAGACAGCTACTGCTTAAGTAAACTGTACTGTCCGTACCAACTAGACGTAGAGTACGCGTTACCGTACTGCAGCCTCAAAAGCAAGCTCTAAACAAAACAAAATAAGGATACCTACAGACAGGCTCGCTACGCTCGCTGGAGGCGTAAGCTTTAAGTAAAAGCATACGCTTAACGAGCGTAGCTCGTTAATGGAGGCTAGGCATAAAGCCTAGCATACCGCAAAGCAAAGCCCTGGCTGTAGGAGACGGCAAGGGCTAGGCGTATCTTTCTCAGCTAGGCTAGCTAGCTTGGCTAAGCTATTCTTTCAAGCCAAGCTAGCTAGCCTTATTTGGCCAGATAGTATTCAGCTTTTAGCTAGGCCAGCAAAGCTGGCGGGCTATCTGGCGGATGCAAAGGCAGGCCATCCTGGCAGAGCTGGCGACAGCTAAGGCATTCACCTCCCTCCTCCTCTGCCTTAGCTGGAGGTAGCTCAGCTGAGCTACATATTGGCACGCTTTAGGCGTGCTAAGGCGCTAGCCCTGCAGGGCTAGCGCCTAGGCCGCAGCTGCGGCCTAGGCTCGCTACACTGTCATGTTATTCTTATTAGCGAGTTTGAGTTAGTTTGGTTGTTATGTATATCCAGCAGCCCAGGCAAATTCTGCTATACTTTGCTTTTTGCTTAGCTTGGCTAGCGACACTTTTAGGGGTGTGTCCCTAGTATAGTATATATTTAAATAGGTATAGTATAGTATAGTATAGTATGCCTAAAGTTCAGAAAATGATTACCATTGACATCGAGGTCTTCTTAGCATTGAAAGAGGCCAAGATAAACGTGTCTAAAGTCGTAAACGATTACTTAACATCTTACCTTAACTTGAAGGCTGAGCAAGAGGAATCTTCTCTAGCTAGCATTGAGACTAAGTATAACGAGTCTATGGCTCACATGTTGAAGTTAAAGAACCAGTTCGAGCAGAAGAAGGTTGAGCAAGAGAAAGAAGAGTCTAGGTGGATTTAATGTCTAACAAGGAGAAGGGCAAGCTTCGCTTGATCCAGGATGAAGGTTGGTCCTTATTGTACTCAGAGACAGAGTTTGCGTGCTCATTGTGTGCAAAGAGAATGAACACTAGGTTCTTCTTCTGTAGGATTAACCACATATTCTTCTGTAACCCTTGCGAATTCAATAAGTTTCATTGTAGGCCTGCCCGGAACGAAGAGCATATACATTTCAAGATAGTACAGGTAGAACTACCATGAACATTGACCTTGATCCTTGGCAGAAAGACGTTCTAGATGCCCAAGGGAACGTTGTATTACGTAGTGGTAGACAAGTTGGTAAGTCTACTGTTATAGCTATCAAAGCAGCGTCTTACGCTGCCAGGCACAAGAAGAAGAGTGTCCTTATCATTGCAAGCGTTGAAAGGCAAGCTCAGCTTCTGTTTGAGAAAGTAATGTCTTTCTTGATAGATAATCATAAGCATCTGATCAAGAAAGGGAAAGATAAGCCTACCAAGCACAAGGTTCAGTTGACTAACGGCACAGTTGTACGATGTTTGCCAACAGGGTTAAGCGGGTACGGTATAAGGGGGTACACTGTAGACCTATTGATAGCAGATGAAGCAGCTTTCATTCCTGAAGAAGTCTGGACAGCTGTCACGCCTATGCTTGCAGTGACGAAAGGGAAGATTATCTTGTTATCCACTCCTTTCGGGAAAGGTGGTTACTTCTATGACTGCTTCAATAACCCTTCATTCTCTAAGTTTCATGTAAGCAGCGAAGATTGTCCAAGGAAAGATCAAGTTTTCCTGGACCAGGAGAAGAGAAGGATGACCAATTTACAGTACTCACAAGAATACCTTGGTGAGTTTGTGGACGAATTGATGCAATTTTTCCCTACAGCGTTAATCAAGAAGTGTATGACGGTCCAGAAGGAAAAGTCACCTCGCCTTGTTGGAAAGTCTCATTTCTTGGGCGTAGATGTAGCTCGTATGGGTGGTGACGAGACAGTACTGTTAACCTTACAACGTGACTGGAGGAAACGGTTCAAGATGGTGGACATGGATGTGTCCAAAAACACTTACCTGACTGAGACTGTGAAAAGGATTAAGTTAGCTAACGAAGTCTATAACTACAAGCGCATATATATTGACGATGGTGGGTTAGGTGTGGGCGTATTTGACCCTTTACTAATAGATCCTAAGACTAAAAGGAAAGTTGTAGCCATCAATAACTCTTCAAGGTCCTTGGATAATGAAGCTAAGAGAAAAAAGAAAGCCTTGAAAGAAGATTTGTACAATAATCTTCTCGTGCTAATGGAGATGGGTCAAATCGAACTTTTTGACGACCCTGACCTACTTTTGTCCTTAAAATCGGTGCAAATGTCTTACAAAGATGGAAAATTGAAGATTTTTGGCAAGTATACGCACATAACTGAGGCTTTAATACGTGCAGCGTGGGCAAACAAAGACAAACGTTTAAATATTTGGGTGGCTTAGGTAAAACAATGGCTGATACGGGTATATTTGCAACAACAGCGGAAGTGCAACGTAAAGCTGGAGCTAACGCTAGCCCTACATCTAATGTGGAAGCGTACATCAACGATTTCATGACTCAGGTCGAATCATATATTAACACATACACCAGGGTTAACTACTCTGACTCATACTCGTCTCTTAATGCAGATGTTAAAGGTTTACTCAAGGAAGTATCCTCAAACTTGGCAGCAATATATGTGATCAACTATGACATGAGTGGGTTTACTTCTCGGTCTGAAGCTGAAAGTATGATTGATGTGTTAAGAGATTCAGCAATGAGGGGGTTGGCGCTTCTTCGTGATAAGAAGTATACAAAGTTCATCGATGACGCTTGAATTTGAAGATTTTGTTAGGCCTGATTTTAGTCAATTCAAGAATTTGGGTGGGCAAAATTTGGATTTATATTTTTGGCAAACGCCTTTCTACCAGATCATGGAAGATTTTGAAGGCCTTTGTGTGAAAGTGAACGACGGTGACACTATTTCTGTCCAAATTGCTCGAAGAGATAAGCCTGTCGTGGTCCGTTTCAATGACACTGCAGCGCCAGAGTTGTCAGAACCTGGTGGGTTCGAGTCAAGAGATTGGTTGAAAGAACGGTGCCTTAGTAAAAACGTACACGTTTTGGTTGACGCAGATAATCGTGTAGAAAAGTGGGGTCGTATGCTTGGAAAGGTTTTGGTTGACGGGATTGATATTGGTGAGGTGAGTTCTCTTCATGGTCTTACAAGACGTTGGCAAGAAAGAAAAGACATGGCTTTACCGTCATGGCGGATTGAAGGTGGTTATTAAATGGTATTAGGAACAATATTTAGATCTAGAGGAGGGGATAACATTGTATCTTATTCCTACGATGAAATCGTAAGCGGTACTGGTATAGTTACTTTGTACGGTGCACACTCCGACGGATCTTACCTATTGACTCCATCTAATCTTATCCAGTCAATTGCCGGTAAGACTGATGCTTCCGCATCAGGTGGCGGTACGGTGCAGTGGCTTGACGTAGATTTTGACGTAAAGATGAATAAGCATACTGTTCTAAGGGGACCTTGTATTGTGAACGTCACTGTGAACAATACGACTAACGGTAACGATATCTACATAATTGCTAAATTGCGCCACTGGGACGGGTCTACTGAAACTGAAGTAGAATCTGGCACAGGTGACACTCTTACCCATGCAGCTGGAGAAGCTTTAGTGCACGCTGCTTACTTTGAAGTAGATCCTCAGAAGATTTACAAACCAGGAGATTACATTAGGTTAACCATTGAAGTATGGTCAACCACGTCTAACACTGCGACGATTAGCATAGCTCATAACCCTAACAATGCAAGTCTAGGGTGGACCTCTGGAGGGTCAGACATAAACGAGTATAGGTTAAAATTCCCTATGCCAACGAGGATAGTACAATAAAATGCCAGAAACAAAAATATCAAGCACAACTTTAGGAGACTTTGAATCAACCATTACAGATTACTCAGTAGCTGGTCAAGTTACTGACGGTAGCGGTGACCAAAAAGAAACTGAATACTTAAACGACAACTGGTCGCAGCAGTTAGGGTATTACAAAGCTATCCCTGAGTTACAAGCTGCCATCGATGCGAAGGCTACTTGGACAGTTGGGAAAGGTTTCACTGCTGACGAACTTACAGAATTAACTTTATTGAAAATAAAAGGATGGGGTAAGGAAACGTTTAACACCATTTTGGAAAATATGATCCGTACTTACAACATTGGTGGGGATAGTTTTGCAGAGATTATCAGGGATAGAAGAGGTCGGCTTGTGAACTTAAAACCTTTAGACCCTGGTACAATGAAGATTGTTGTAAACCAGAAAGGGTTAATTATTAGGTACGAACAAATCTCTAAGGTAAAGTCTGGCAACGTTAAATTCAAGCCTGAAGAAATTTTCCACTTATCTCGGAACCGTGTTGCTGACGAAATTCACGGTGTTAGTCTAATCGACGCTGTGGAGTGGATTATCCTTGCACGGAACGAGGCAATGGCTGACATGAAACAGTTAATGCACCGCCACATTAAGCCAGTTATAATATTCCATCTTGACACTGATGACTCGACAGAGATAGCCAACTATAAAACTAAGATGGATCAAGCTTACACTCAAGGGGAAAACATCTATGTGCCTAAAGGTGTGGTTGTCCCTGAAGTTCAAGCTGTAGCGCCAAATGCAACTTTGAACCCGTTACCATGGATACAACTGTTAAACACTTACTTCTTCCAGGCCACAGGTGTTCCTCAGATTGTAGTTGGAGGCTCTCAAGAGATCACTGAAGCTGCAGCAAAGATGGCTTATCTTGCGTTTGAACAGACAATTGAAGAAGAACAGTTGTACATTGAAGAACAAACTCTTAATCAACTAAACTTAGAGATAAATTTAGAGTTCCCTGCTAGTTTAGAAAATGAGGTATTGGCTGCACAAGATAAAGGTGAGACAATGCAAGCTTCCACGCCGGAAGATACAACTGTCCAAGGTGTTGGTTTAGGAGGTATACAATAATGCCTTCATTCCAAAGACCTAAGAGTGCTAAAGGTGCTCTAGCTGTAAGGGAAAAAGAAAAGAAAGAAACGGTAAAATCGTCTCCCACAGAATTCAAGGGTCAAGGTGTTCGTGTTGAAACACCTGGTCAGTTCCAAGCAAGAAAAGAAACTGAACAAGCTGCAAGAGACCAACCTGTGGTAGGTCCTGCATCACCTGGAACTGAACCATTAACATCTGAACCATCCTTACAATCAGATGTGTCGCAACCAGTAACAGAATCTGTCATTGAGCCTGAACAAGCGCAAAGTGTGGCTCAGTTGTTGGCTCAAGGTGATTTGAGAGGAGCTTTATCAACTTTAGCTGGGAAGCAAACGTTTTTAGATAGGCCTATTTTTGAGGAAGCTACGACTGGGTTGGATACTACTGTTGGCGACATAGCTTTAGCTTCCGCTGGTCCAACAGGTTTACCTTCAGTTGGAAGGGCTGCTTCCGCTTTGCAGGCAACTGAGGCAAAGTCTGTAGCTGCAACAGCTGGTGCAGCAGCTAAAAGATTAGGGTTATCTTTCCAAGAAACTAAATTGAACTTAGAGGCTGCTAGAGCTGCAACTAACTGGGCAAGGGCTAAAGATTCGTTTAACGCTTTATCAAGGTCACTAAACACTGGGACAGTTAGGACTAAATCTACAACTAAAGCTGCTAAAGGTGTTTTGACTAAAAGTCCAAGGGTTGGTAAAAGTGCTAAAAATACTAAAACATCGAGACTAAATCAGTCTTATTTGTCTAAGATTGCTTCGACTACAAGGAACCCAGCATTAGTTGCAGGAGTGTTAGCAAGCATACTTACAACTGGTGCTGGTGCTTCTGTCGGTACAAAGTTAATGGCTGAATGGGCTTCTGGCGAAAATACTGATACTTTGTCATGGAATCATGCTAAAGCTTTAGAAGTTGGTGACACGGCTCTTGCTACAGAGATTGAACAAGTGATGGAAGATTTGGCTAATCAAACTCTTTGGGACGAAGCAAAAGATTTCATACCTGTTGGTGGGTTTCTTGATGAGTTAGCTTTAAAATTTAGGGCTGGGCAACAGAAAGTTGAATTAAACAAGCAAGAAGCTGAGAAAGCTCTTCTTGACTCAGCTAAACAGTCAGAGTTAGAAGCAGCCACAGCTGGTCTTACAGCACAGGAAGGTGCCGACGCCGTCTTGGCAGGTGAGTTAGATTACTTTGATCTACCTGACGCTATAGTTGATGAAGCTAGGCAGATCAATAAGAACAAAGCTTTCGAAGGGTCTAAGAATGAGACTCCTTCAGAGAAAGATGCAAGGTTAAGACAAGAACAGTTTGAGCAAACATTATAAAATGGCAGTAGATCAGTTACTCCTAACTTACGGTCCTCTCGGATTATGGACAGCCAGTTTACTTACTGAAAGGTACTGGTACAATAAAAAAATGAGTCGCATTATATCAGACAACACTAGGGCTATGAATAATGTGATTTATTTTATGGATGAAAAAAATGGAAGAAAACGACGTTAAACAAACACCTGTCGAGGAAGCTAGAGAGCTCCTTGACCAGATACAAAAAGCTAATAGAGAACAGGCGCAACTCTTACAGAAGAGAGAGAAACTTATGGCTGAAGATATTCTTGGCGGTAAAAGTTCGGCAGGTAAAGAGACACCTCAACCTAAAGAAGAAACTCCTAAAGAGTACGCTGCAAGAGTGTTAAGAGGTGAACTATGAAACATCCCAAAGATTTAGGCGTGAAATTTGTGAGCAAACAAGAAGCATTCTGGACTAAGATCAAGGAGCGATGCGAGGCTGAGTTAGAAAGTTTAGCCAACGAGATCTTACTAAATAAAGAATTGCTCAAGGTTGCAAGGGTCAAGATAATGGATGAGAAGAACAAAAAATAAGTACTCCCTTCGGCTCTGGTGGGTCCTTCGTCGCCACGTCGCCTACGGAAGATTCTTAAGTTAAGACCCAAATCTTTTTATATTATTTCTATCTATATATTACAGTATGGCAAACGAACACGTTCTTATTTATGAAACAGAATTACCTATCCCATTCACTTGCGCTGATGGCGTAGGGATTGAAAAAGGGACTATGCTGAAGCTAGCAGATCCTATGACTGTAGCTGCAAGCGATGGGGCAGACGACATTGTGGGCGGCATCGCTGCCGAAGAAAAGATCGCAAACGACGGGAAGACAAAGATCGCTGTGTACAGGGGAGGCATCTTTCGCGGCTTAGCTGGTGAAGCTATCACTGTAGGCGACCCGTTAACATCACACACTGTGGCAAACGAATTAATCGTAGCTGACGTGAACAATGAACAACAGTTTGGTATAGCCTTGGAAACGGCATCTGACACAGACACATTCTTATACGAATTACGGCCTTGGGCAGGACAACTAGCATAATGGCAGACGGCAACGCGCAAGCAGACATAAGGGGCTTAAACATCGATAAGCTAGCGAAAGGTTTCGCTGAAGAAATGCTAGTATTGAAGAAGTTTTGTACAGTCGCAACTACTTCAGCTAGGGAACTAAGATGGTACCAGAAAACATCCGGGTTCTTAGACTCAACTGATAGTACAGGGATCACAGGTTCGCACATTGCTAACACTGGCTTCAAATCCAGGCCAGCATCTGTTGAACAAACTTGGACAAGGAGAACATCTTACGTGAGGAAGTACTTTGTAGAGTCTCCTCTCTTGACAATTGAAGATATCAAAGACTCTGACGTAGACATCTTAGCTACAAACGTAAGAGACTTGGTACGCGCTGTAGGTAAACAAGTTGACACAAGAATTTATGACGTGTTAACTGAGTCGTTATCTCCATCAGACATTAACACGGCAGCTGCTACGGCTGACGGGTGGGATGACATTTCTACAGGAGACCCTATCACCGACTTACTGGTTGCTAAAAAGAACTTGCAGCTTGAAAGTTATAACGCTGAAGGTGCGATCTTATACATCCACCCTACAGAGAACCAGAATCTTATCAATTATTTGATCAATGTAAAAGGTTCTAGCATCCCTGGCTTTTCAAGTCAAAAGGTAGTGGACGGTGTACTAATGGAAATCTTAGGTTTGAAAGTTGTGGTAAGTGTAAACGCTACAACTGACTACGCTTTAGTGTTTGTACCTCAACGTGCGTGCACATGGAAAAGTTTCATGCCAACCACGTCAGTAGTTGTAGATGACCCAGGTATCGGTAAAAAGATCAGGGTTTGGGAAGAAGGCGAAGCTTTGTTAACTGACCCGAAAGCTGTACACTTAATCACGGACACAGTGGTATAAAACTATGACTAAAGAAAACGTTCAAAGGTTGTACGATCATTACTGTAAAGTCGGCTACGACTCTGCAAGAGATGACATTTTATCCAAGCACCCTTGGTTAAAAGCAAAAAAGGTTGTTAAGGAAGAGCCAAAGAAACCAAAAGCTGTAGAAAAGGAGTCTCCAAAAAATGGGAAGAAATCAAAGAGATGATCCGTACGAGCAACATAAGCTAAGGATAAATGAGGGTTCCACATCTGAGAATTATTTGGATTTCCTCAGTACAGTTAATACTACTGGAGATATTATAACAGTCCCTAGCGCTGACAGTTTGACAACTGGATCAATTTTAAATCTTGTTTCCAACTCTTCATCTACTGGGGCTAGAAATTTGGTTTCAATACAAAACGCGAACATTTCCGCGGTGAATGGCACAGTTTTAGCTTTGGTCCAAGATGCAGCTGAACGTTGTTTATTCATTAACCAAGATGGTAATGGTGAAGCTATAAACATAGACTCTGAGGCTACAACCGCTGACGTGATTAGGATAGTTACACCTGCAACAACAACGGGTAGTATATTATCTATATCTGATGCTGACTCTTTGACAACAGGAAAGGTTGCAAATTTTGTATCCGATAGTGCTGATACTGGTACAAGGTCTTTGGTTCAAGTAACTAATGATAATACTGCTGCGACTGGTGCAACTTGTTTACAATTACAACAAGACGCTGCACAGAGGGCGATATTCATTGACCAGAATGGTGTAGGTAACGCGATCGAGATCGACATGGACGTCAACAGCGCATCTGACATCTTCGCGGTCAAGATCGTTAATGATAACGCTGGTGCTGGCGTTCCAGGAGGGATTGATTTAAGTACATTCGCCTTGGATGAGCCTAACATGAAATTCGTGGCTGACGCAATAACTTCCGTTGGGACAATCAGCCACCAGGTGGCAATAGACATTGGTGGAACTATCTATTATTTAGTTGCTTACACACACGGAAGTTAGGGGGAAATAAAACATGACTAAATTATACACTAAACTAGAAAACGCGAACGAAACAGGCTTGCAAAAGTATGAAGTTTCTGAAGACATGACCTTAACAAATAAAAAAGAGTACACCTTAGAGGGTTTAGATGCTCAGGTAGCACTTTTAGAAACTCAGATAAGCGACCTAAAAGAACTAAAATCAAAGTTCCAGGCTCTTTAATTAAATGGAAAGTGTAAAACTGCTTTGCGAGATGAGTGAAAGGGTTAGAGTATTAGAAATTCAGCTTCAGAACGTGACAAATGTTTTGAACAATCAAGGTAAGGTTTTAGAAGGTTTGAAAAAAATGGAGAATAAACAATAATGGCAAGCGGAGATTTAACTTGTAGTACACCTGCATTTGCAGAGGGTTTTGCAGCCATTAAAACACAAGTTGACCTTCTGAATTTAGCTGCAACCACTGATTCTGTAATGGTTGTACCTGTTCCAGGCAGAGAATCTGTTTGGGTTGTCTTTAAGGTAGAGAGGGAAGCATAATGGCTACCATTACTGGTAGTAAAGGCGGCAAAGGCACGCGAGCTATAGCAAACCGTGACCCTCCAACTTCTGGTCTAACTGCTGGCACTACTAAAACTTCTGGGAGAACTACAAACTTGGTGGCAAAGAACACAAGGGTAGCTAACAGGTACAAAAGAGGAATGTAGTTTTGTTGACTTATATACTCCAAAACCGATAATTATTTAAACTACCACCACTACTAGAATAGTACTATGGTACGAATGGTTTTATGTGGAAGATGTTCACACGTTACACAAACTCGAAGTAAGTTATACATGATTACTTGTGGATCTTGTGGGTATAAAACTAAGTCTGTAGATCAAAACGCTACATTGGAAGTAGCAAGGAGCAAAGCAAATGGAAAAAATCGTCCGCCTGGACAGCGTGGCCATCAGGCCGAAAGATAAAGATGGGAACCCTCAGACAAAGAATTATTTCAATAGGTACGACACTAACGCAGGAACGTACACTGCTTTCGATGACACTATCAAGGTCAACGAAGACTTAGTACAATTAGCCATGCGCAACAAATGGGTTAAAGTTAGGGTTAGAGAGCAAGGAAAATATAAAAATTTTATAGAATTTTTAGGTGAAGCTGAAAAGCCTTCAGGTCAAGCCACGCCTATCAGGCAAAATGCGCCAACAGAAAATATTAAACAAACAGAAGACCGTTTCACATCTAGTTACGAGGTGGGAGCTCCTTCCAAGGGAGGCAAACTAAAAGTTTACTTTGACCCTTGTAACTTGGAAGAAGGCAAAATGCGCTTGGACATGGCTCGCCAGTTGCAAGCTTACGATAAAGAAAAGTATCAAGTCAAGGAGGTTCCAAAAAATGGGAAAGCAGATGAAAGTAAAGCTGACTAAAGGTAAACTACATTTCAAGGTTTACTCATACAACGTGCGCCTAAGCTGGTGGCGAAAATGAACAAAGAATCTATCAAAGAGAATGTCATGTTCTTATATGGTTATCTTGAAGGGAAAGGTTTAGCTGAGGGGCTAGCATTTGAATCTATATCAGATATACTAAAGGAGTTAGTCAATGATTAACCAACGTCAGATAGAAGCG
>Ga0098064_100282_pt1 | contig 11379 bp, 11 predicted proteins | sample 24BtaG_FD_77061 | JGI IMG/M metagenome (GOLD analysis project Ga0098064, IMG submission 77061) | Marine viral communities from Cariaco Basin, Caribbean Sea - 24B_WHOI_OMZ_CsCl | ecosystem: Environmental > Aquatic > Marine > Oceanic | place: Caribbean Sea: Cariaco Basin | collected 2014-11-08
CGTTGGTATTGCCGCTAGAGTCATCTCCTAGTGCTGCTGAATCTTGGAACTTTAGGTAGAAGCCGTTAGTCCCATAGGTCATTCCTGTTACTTCTATAGGAACCCATTGGTTAGTGTCTGAATCGGTTTCACCGAAGGATGCGGGTGTAAGGGCTTGGCCGTCGATGAAGTGGACTTCTGCGAGGTAGCCGTCATAAAACTCTGATCCACTATAAGTGGATCGACCAATATTATGCGCGGTAGCAGTATTTATAAAGTAGGAATCGTGATTTAGACTGGGATATACTTCCTGACTGAAATCCGTAACTCTCTCACCGTTTATATATATTCGCGCTCTTTCGGAACTAGTCGCATTGGACGAATCCCACACGCACAGGATATGTTGCCATGCGCTAGGGTCTCTAAAGGTTCGATCAAGTCTTAATTGGCTCTCTGGACTGGAACCGGTTACTAAAATCATGTGGAGTCGGTTTTGTGTGCCATCACCAAACCTAATTAGGTCAGTCCATCCGGCATTGCCTGTTCCGGCAGAAAAGAGGAATTGCTCGCCACTTAACTTGCTTAACTTTACCCAACAACTAAATGTCCAAGTCTTGCGATTTCCCGCACTGCTAGGAGTCCTGCTCAGATAAGCAGAATCATCATCGTTAAACCGAAGGCTATTTTCTATGTCATAGCCAGTCGCCTGACCAGATGCGCCAGCAAGTATGTTTGATCCAATCGGCATTAACTTAGATTCAGCGTAGCGACTGCGTGGATGTTGGAAGAATCAAGCACAACGTAATCGACACGATCTACTGCTGATGCTGTGGTTGTCAGGGTCGGCGCTGTACCTCCCGCAAAATCCCAATCAGTTCCCCAAGAGGCCGTGCGCGATCCTGTGCCGTCCTGCGTCAGGAAGATAGAACCGCTCTGCCCTGCTGTGAGGTTAGACGGATTCGCAAAGGCCGCATTGTGGGCAAGGGTGCAAGAGAAGTTATTGCTGTCAGCCATGTCGATTGTGATCGTGGTGGCTGATGTGAGTGAAGTAATCTCTCCACGCTGTCCTGCCGTCCATGTGTTAGCAGTTCCGACTGCGGCTTTAGCGTCTATCTGTGTTTGGGCGTTGGAACTGAGGGAGTTGATGTACTGTAATTCAGCATTAGAAACAGTACCGTCTGCAAGTTTAGCGGCATCTATACCTGTGGCTACCATAGCATCTTCTACAGCACTATTGGCAATAGTTACTGCGCCAGTGTTAGCCATCGTAACGTCACCGCTAAGAGCGGCGGCAGTGAATCCTGTGCCATCACCAATCAGGATTTCAGTATCGGCTACTGCTTTGTCAGACGGATCACCTGATGAGTTAGCATCCCTAACCTTGACGGTATTAGCCGCCATGTGAGCCAGTTTAGCATTGGTTATTGCCTCGTCTGCTACAGATGTTGCGGCCCACGCTACGCCATTAGTTGCGGTAGAGTCGGCTGTCAGCACAAGATCGTTTGCTCCAACCGGAAGTCTTGTTTCAGAGTCTACAGTATTATAGACAAGCAAGTCGCCTTTGGTGGTAAGGCGGTCAGGAGAAAGAACATCCACCGCTTGCCATTCGTTAGACGATGTAGAGTATTTTAAGTATTGGTCGTTGGTAGGCGATGTAGATGTTACCGCGCTACCTTGTAGTTTTGTAACCGTAAACGCGCCCGCATTGGTCATAGATACGTCACTAGAAGGAGCGGCGGCTGTGAAGCCAGTTCCATCACCGATTAGAATCTCTCCGTTACCTACAGCCTTGTCTGAAGGAGCGCCACTAGAGTTAGCATCTCGCACTTTAACTGTGTTAGCGGCCATGTTAGCCAACTCAGCATTAGCAACACCTTCATCTTTAATTGTTACCGCACCAGAGGATACTAAGAAGTTATCAGTAGAGAATGATGCTACACCTTTGTTTGACGATGTGGCTTCTTCTGCCGCTACCGTAAGGGTTGTGCCCGTGGCTGAAGTATCAATACCTTCACCACCTGAAACAGTAAGGGTTTCAGAGTCCAAGTCAACATCAATAGTACCGCTGTCAGAGGCGAGGTCTAAGTCCTGCGCTGTAACCTGAGTATCTACATACGCTTTGATAGACTGTTGCGTAGCAAGTTTAACAGCCGAATCGGAGGACATATCATCTTCATCTTTGATTCCTGTTACTGTGGCTCCATCAGCGGCAATGTTTACGCTACTGAATACACCAGTAGATGCGGTTGTCGCACCTATAGTCGTACCGTCAATAGTACCTGCGTTAATGTCTACGCTATTACTTGTCTCTGGATCAACCGCAAGAGTAATCCACGCATCGTTTGCTTGGTTTCTAATCTTTAATAGGTTGTTTGTAGTATCTAGCCACACCATGCCCATAGACTGTGTGGCACTACCACTAATAGTGGGCGCTGAAGACTTAGCAACGATAACCTGAACAGCCTGATCCGGTCCCGCATCATTTGTACCTGCTGGAAAAGTTTTCTTTAATACGTTTTTAAGCAAACGTAAATGGTCATCGCCTTCACTTACATTATCGCTTGATAGCGGATTTGCACTATTTAGATTTGTTATATAATTTCCAGACTCAATACCCATAATTTATATCCTAATAATATCCAGAGGTGTTCATCACCCTTAATTCAGAGCCAGAATGTCTATCTTTGTCATCCTGCTCCTGTAAATCAGCAATAGCCTGTCTCAATCCTCGCTCCCATATTGGGATACGTTGGTCGTTCATAAGGAATGGTTCGGCTTGTAATAGGGTTCCGTATAAATAAACGTCAGGTGCGTTAAGTATAATCCAATTAGTTGTAGCGCTGTCACTAAGAGAGTCAAACTTTTTATAATAGGTCATTACATAGTTATATGCGCTATCTGGGGTAGGTCCAAAATATATCTTATCGCCAATAATACTATATGCACTTGGCTTACCAGAAGAACTACCCGCCCAAATCCTATACAACATCTCTGGAGTCATGTACTGAACAGAGGTAATCGGGCTTGTATCTAAATGTATTTCCCGCATCTGGACATATCCAGTAGGTAGATTATACGATTTTGTTCCCGACACTGTAGCAGTAGTCGTAATGTTCTCCATCGCCCTAAGACGCAATACTCTATTAAACACAGCCTCATTCAGCGCAATAAACTCTGGTATCCGGTCAGACAGATCATCTCTGTCCAACCAGTTAGCCACAGCCGTCTGAAGAGTTGAGTACGAATTAATAGCCATTAACTATTCTTGCTCTTAAACCAGACAGAGTTGTTAATAATAGGCTTCTGATCGTTACCTGAAAATGTAGGTTGATATAACCACATAATTAAATCCTCGTAGGTGTAGTCCTGAAGTATTTGTTTTCAGGATCATTCAAATATTTTGCTAGTAGTTTGTTATCTTTCTTGATTGCGTCATCTGTTTCTCTGCACCACTGTTCCCAGACATTAGTAGGAATTGATGCTACGGTTACTCCGTCACCAGTTCCCATTCCTGACGCTTTGCCAAATGTAAGTTTGTCGCCATAGTTATTAAAGTTAAGTTTGTTTCTTTCTATAATAGGCTGTACATCTTGGTAAGTATTAATAGTTGCAGTGCCGTCACGATTAATATCCAGTTTCCAAGGACGAGAATCTGGAGAATCGAAGTTCCATCCCGATGAATTCATAACGGCATTTCACCTCTATCTGCGGCAATTTTTTTAAATTTATTATGCACATTCTTTGCATGAAGTTTAGCATCTACAGGCTTCTTGTCAGTGCTGACAGATTTTTTAGCCTTCAATGCTTTCTTAAGTTCTTTCTTAGTTACCATTACATCTTTCTCCCGAAACCAAAATGTTATAATCCACTTGTCTCCGTTTTCTGGAGGTAGTCCCATATGCAATGATGCAGGATGCGGAACCTTGTTTTCATCAAGGCTACCAAACATAAGAATCCTGCCCTGCTTTGCTTGTATTGCAAGTCCCAGAACAGGAAAAACTGTGCCACCACCATCTTGTACATCATTTAAGTACGCAACAATAGTGACACAGCGATTCCCACCTTCTTTTATCTTTGAAGATTCTGGCATCTCTTCCATTTCATCAGGAAGAAACGCATCGTAGTGAGGCTTATACTCCTGACCCGGCTGATACCTTTGAATACTCAGAGGTTCCAACCGGGTAGGAGGTAGACCGCACATACCGGACAACGCTTCAATAACACCGTCTAACACATTATTGTCACCGTAATCAAAGAAAGCACCTTTACTGGTTCTTACTTTATCTTGGATATACTTACCATCACGGTTTATTAGATTATCACCAAGCCCTTTATTTTCGGCAAGGTTAATTATGTGTTCACATAAATCAGGTGAAAGCACATTATCTTCAACAACAATCGTAGGAGTGTTATTGTATTTTATCATTAAGCGTCTTTTACTCCGATAACTGCCGCATTAGCCAGACCATTCTTCGCACGAAGACCGTATTCAGCAATCATCAACTGCTTGATGCTGTCGCCAGTCTTGGCAAGGGTTTCGGTCTGGAAAGGCCGCAGGTAGTCGATTGACCAGAAATCATAGTCAAAGAAGTACAACTGGTTAGCCAGACCCAGACGGCTAGGTACAATCTTCAGCGTACCGAAGTCAGTCACCAGAACATCAATGGCGTTGACAGCGGTAGCAGGAGCCGCACCCGGCGCTTCTTTTCTGAGATCAGCAATGACAGAACCACCTAGCGAACTAATCTTCTGCTTGAGGGAAGCATCACACATAAGATCGGTAGGTTCACCACCAAGGGTGAAGCAACGCTCCATAGCGAGGTTAATCATTGCCATCGTCAGAACTACATCAGAACCCGAAGGGCTTGCAACAGCCGAGCCTACCGCCGTATTAGTAATACCCACAACAGGAGAAGCCGAACCATCAATGATGTTCGATGTTCCTGCTGATCCAGTACCAAGCCAAGACATAACTGCCGCCGTCTTACGAGGCGTGGTTGCGTCACCAGCGACTTTTAAATCCTCAGACAGAAACATCTTTTCCATATCACGCTTAATTTCTTTTGCGCGTTTAGCCAACTGGTAAGCCTGAGATGAGCGTCTGCCCGCAAAATCAACGGCTTCTGCCGTTCCACTCGTTTGAACGGCTTTGTATGAAATTTGACAATAATTCGTTAAGCGAGTAGGCTCAGAAACTGCAAGAGCATCCATGTTATTGTCGCCTTCCAGTTTCTGGTTAGCGGCGGCGGCAGTTAGAGAATCAGTCTGCCACTCAAACAAGGTATTGTCACACGACCCTTTGCCTACGCTCGACATAAACGGCGTATCCATTGGGCTAATATTATAAATGATATTACTTAGGTCTTCCCTAATGCCAATGGCACTATAGGTAGTCCTAGTATTTGTTGCGATTGCCATAAAATGACTCCTTTATTATAGTTCTACGAAATCTTCAAACAGACTTGCGGCATCTTCTGCCTTTCCGGTCTGCTGTAGACGTTTCATTTGTTTGGCACGTTTTGCTTTATCAGTATCAGTCTTGCTTACTTTAGCCTTGCTCCGCACTACTTTAGGTTTGTTTTTAACTTTCTTAGACCTAACCGTGTTTTGCTTTCTCTGCATATCTTCATATGCTTTGGCTTGCATAAGTACAATAATTGACCTGTGATCGACAAGTTGACTTAACTCTTCTTGTGTATATCCCTTGCCTAGAGCGAATTCCGATACGGCTTTAGCCATTGCTTGCCGTTTGTCGTCCTCTGCCCATTGCGGGATAAGTTTCACCATTTTTTGATGCTCTTCCTGAACTATGCGCTGATGCTCTTTCTGAGATTCAACCTGCGCCTCCTGCTGGGCTTTCTCTTGTGCTTGCTGTAGAGACTGAATCTGATCTTGAGCCTGACGATATTCATCACGCTTGGTTAGATATTCTTCTCTATCCTCAAGTTTAAGCCTTTCCCAATCAGTGTTCTGGTATTGCTGTAGATGTGAATAGTTAGTTTCGATTGCTTGCGCGACAGCACTAACGTACTGTTCTCTGGCTTGCTGAGTCTGGGCAGTTTCGTTCTTGTAGTTTTCTACTACCTGATCTATCTGCTTTCGATATTCTGCAAGTTGTTGAGTTTTCCTTGTATAATCCGCTTGTCGGGAGTAGCCTTTGACGAGTTCTTCTTCCGTGACTTCATGTTCCTCTCCGTCTACTGTTACAGTATAGAGAGTTGTCTCTTCCGAGTCGTCTTCAACTTCTTCTTCATCGGATTCCTCAGATTCATCATCCTCAGAAATTTCTTCTTCGGTTTCTTCAACCTCTTCTTCAATTTCATCAGTTGTTTCCTCTAAAGCGTCTTCAGTTACTTCTTCAGACGGCGATGCTTCCTCTTTCTCTTCCGGTTCCTCTAACGAGTCCATGAGTCCGAGTATCGCATCTTGGGCTTCGGATATACTACCCGATTGTTTGGGTAGTTCACCTTGTGGGGCTGTTTGCGTATCCACCATAATAATCTCCTATATGTGGTATTCCTTAAGTTTCTTCGCCATATCTCCTGTTTCCACAATGGAGGTTAGATGTAGACGTATCCGTTCAAGGAGTCTTAATGACAACCAGATTTGTTCTCTGGCTTCTAGTTCACTGACTCCTGAAGAATGCCAAGAGTTCAGTAAATTCTTTTCTAGTGTTTCAAATGCTTCGTTAAATAGTTTATCAGTGAGGAGGCGTCTAGCGTGTTCCTCTCTTAGTTCATTACTCATTATAAATATCCGTATCGTTTTGGGTAAGATGGGTACATCAAGCCTAAAGGTATACCTTCTCCATGAAATTTAGCCAAAGGCGATTTTTCTGGAATATAAACTTCTATTCCTCTACCTCTGGCAAGCCCTATAAGATACTCCATATTTGGTCTTTGGTAAGCAAATTCGGATATATACGATGGGTCGCCGGGAGTAGGCTCTATATCGGCCATATCCACTCCCCATATACCTATTTTATTTGCTCCTTCTAAAAGAGCCATTCCCATCAAATAAGATATAGATGAGTTAAAGTAATCAAACCCAAGGTTATCTACAACCTTTTCTATTGGGTATCGTATAGCGTTAGGTATATCTTTATATGCTTCTTGCATATACAAAATAGGAAGTGATTTAAGCCTGTCTTCGTAACCATCTCTTCTATGCGCCTCTGGTTTTCTTAAGAGGTCAAGAGGATGTATTTCAAAATACCTGTCAAAGAAAGGCCACCTTCCTTCATCCCAAGGTAATCCCCAAATTTCACCATCAAAATTATCTACTTCAGATGTGTCATGTGGAGCCATACCGCAGATGGCAATGTTCATATTTATCCTATAGCAATGGGTCTATTTTGTTCTGCTTCAAGTTGTAGTTCAGCGGCCTTTAACCGAGCATCAACAGCGGCTTCAGCCGATTCCTGCTGAAGTTTCTGCTGTTTCAACTGTAGGTCAGCGGCTTTGATCTGAAGTTCCTGCTGTTTAATCTGCATCTCCATCATCTTTTCCTGCTCTGCTGGATCAGGCTGTGGAGGAGCCATCTCAGGATCAGTCAGGAAATCATCAATATTCTGGAAACCCATGTTCTTTATGAGTGCGGCTCCCATGTTGTACAGATTCTTTTCATTAACAATGTTAAGTCCACCGCGCATTGCATCGCCAGCAAACTGTAGCATGGTAGTCAGGTGCATCAACTGTTGGTCACGATTACCATTACCGATACCTACGGCAACTGTGCAGTCCATTTTGTCACGCCACATATCAGGACGGACAGGAACCCATTGATTGCGTAGTTTGACTATACGTTCTTTATCTTGGTTTTTAAGGACAAGTTCATAAATACAATTCATCAAATCTCTTACACCAGTTTCGGCAAAGCATCGTGCTATTAACTCTACTCTGGATTGAGCGGCTGTCATTGTAGCGTTCACTGCGGTAGCCGTAGTGTGAGAGGTTAGTGCATTGTCGTTAAGACCTTGACTATATTTATTTACACCTGATCGTGACTCTCTCTGCTCGTCAAGGTATCCTAACATCTGGAATGATGATGCTTCAAGAGGAGGCGTAGCCAACGGCATAATGGCGTTGGGTGACTTAACTCTTACCACACCGCCCGGTCTTTGGGATAGCAAATCATCCAGATTCGCTTGACCTTCAAGAACTGCATATCTTCCGAAGTTCATGTTGTACATATTGTCCATGAGGTTCCGCATTAGAGTGCTCTTAATGAGTTGTAAGTCCATGATAAGGTCTGCAATAGACAAACCAAAGAACTTATGCGGAATCTTTACTGGAGTAATACTAACAAACGGAACCTTGTCGATAGGATCGTTAGCAAGAATCTTACTGCCTACTGAACAAACCTTTCTCAGTTCGGCAATGCCGTCACCATCATAATCTGTTTTAATGAAGGACTCATGTAACCAGTATGTCTGCAAAGCCTCATCATCATTTGGGGAACCCCAGCCACCAAAGTAATCAGCAGACTTATCAAACTCATAACGGCTAAGTCTTTCAGAAGAGAAAGCCGACATATCATCATCGCCACCACCTATCTCTCTAGGGTCAAGGTCTTCATCAGGATACATAAGGCGTAACTCTGACAAGGTTTTTCTGACACGATGACAAACAAATCTAGCATCCTTAATATCTTTAGCCTCACGGCTAATAAGAAACTCATCGGGCGGTACGTTTTCAATCTTTACCCGACCTGTATATGAGGTTCTTTTAATAACGACATCATGTTTCGCACCATAGTCATCGACATATGAGGTATGTTCCATAACTTCAATATCTGGCGACATGATAAGTAGGTTGAATTCCTGCTCGTCAAGACCGTTATACTCTTCACGGTTCCAGTCTTCGTAGTCATCCCACCATACTTTAACGATACCGTTCTTTTGGAGGAGAGCATCAGTAAACCAAGTGTAGAGGATTTCCCAACCGTTGTTATCTTTGGTAAAGATATGGTTGACGTAATCAGTGGCCTGTTCTGCCGACTCTACATCTTCTGGTCCATGAGGCTCAAATGTAACCATCTCATCGCCACTAGCGAATACTCTCATCAGTGACGGTTTAATCCATTCGATAGTATCCATAACAGAAGAATCAACGTACTGACTCCTGCCTTCTACCTCATTACCAAATGGAAGTGCATAGTAGTAATCCATAGCAGATTCTCTCTGCTTGGATACAGTATCATTATATCCTAGAGCGTCAGTGATTTCTCCCTGCACTCTGGCTAATAGTTCTTCGTCTGTTACTTTAGATGATGCCATATTGTTTATATTCTATATCGTTTGTCCAAGTTGGATCACTGCCAGAAACAGCAAACCGTCGTGATAATACTGCGTACCGTGTCGCGCTCATTAAATCGTCTTTGAACGGAACTACTTTACCGCCTTTTCTATGATACATTCTGAACTCTTCAAACCAATCAGTCAATGTATTGAATACATGGAATCTCCCATCCTCCATATACTGCAACATATCCATTAGACCTTCCTCTACAGAATTACCACCTTTGTTCTGTCCGAGGGCTGGAGGGTTGGTAAAATGCTCCAACATCATATTGCACCCAAGGCTCCTGTACTGGTCTGCAAGACCCGGATTACCCATGCTGTCTCTCCTATTGCCATCGTGAGGATACGCAATAGGGACGCTCTCAGAGCGTGTCCTGATGGATGCGGCGTGTACTGACGGTGATGCTTTGGATTGTCGGTAACAATCGTAGATATATATTTCATCATTGTCTTTATCCCAAGCGGCCCACACTACAGCCGTTGGATGGTCCCACCCGAAGTCTATTCCCGCTATCTTTGCCCAATGATCCTCAATAATTACAGGATCAATCATTATTTTGTCTTCCTGTACCGGGAAAACAAGGCCGGACCCAATGCTGGGACGTCCATATCGCCTCATTTCTCTCTCATGTGGGGAGTAACTTGAGAGGATTTGGGTCATAACAGACTCATTTAGGTGGCCTTTATTACCTTTCATGGAGGTAATTGTCTCTGAAGCGTCATCCCAAGTGGCGTTTGTCAAGGATTGACCGGGCTGTAGATTGTTCATAAACGATGCAACAGTCTCAGTCATGCCCGATTCTGGCGTGAATGTCATGTAAACCATGCCTTTACGGTCTAATGTTCGGGTTACAGCCTGTGAGTATAACTCTCTGGATGGTTCTTCGTCAAGCCATATACAGTCTACGCTACGTCCCTGCCACTTGTCAACACCCATTTCATAGGCTTTGAAGTGTAAAGAAGAGTTCCCACCCGTAACGTGTTGTATAAGAGCAACACTTTTTGCGTTGGGTACACCCGGTTTACGTTCCGTTTTTATTATTTTACTTTTAGGTATCGCACCGGACCCAAACGCATCAGGATCATCTGGGGAACCCAATAGTTCGTATTGTACAATGTCTCTCGTTGTTTCGTTTGAAACCCCACCTGCCCAAGCGGTGATGGGTTTATCGTACCGTCTACCTTCCCACCAGTCAGGATATATGCCGGTAAGATGGTAACTCATCTCTGCCGCACCGGAATAAGACTTCCCGATACGGTTAGCCGCCATCAGGAGCCTCTGGTTGGCCTCTGATCCTGTTTTATGGAACTTCTGCTGGTATGGGTAGGGATCGTACTCGTCGATGCGAGAGAAGCGTACAAGACTTCTCAGAGCCTGTTTTAATTCTAACTCTTTACGGTAATGTTCAGTGCTTAAGCCTTTCAAGTGCCTCTAACTCCCGCATGATCTCATCTTTACTCATTTGGTCGATGTTGGTGGTTTCTACCTTGTCTACTGGTTTAAGTCCAGCGCGGTCAAGGATGTCTTTAATTGCGCCTAATCTGACAGATTCAGACTCAGCACTTTCAGCAAGGTCGGTCAACCACTTGAGACTGGCTGGAATCTTGTCTGCAATTATCTTCTGGACTTCTCTCTGTATCTCATTATGTAGTTGAGATTTAAGTTGAGAACCTTTGATAGTAGCAGTCTTTTCAGAATACCCTGCCGCGATAGCCGCTTTAGTGGCGTTACCAGTAAGGACGTATGTTTCTATGAACTTGTCTTGTTTTTCGGTCATTTACCTATCATCCATCCTTGCGTATACAGGCTTAGATTTGCGATAAGAACTATCTCTGGGATTTAGAAATTCTCTTATCATATCCTGCATATAGTCTGAGCCACCAGTCGGGACTTTACCTTGTCTAATTTCTTTTTGAGCAAACTTGGGTAATGCTTTAAATGCTTTTGGTCTAGCAATAGACTTAGCCGCAATTCGTATAGGAGCGTCACTTGGGTTTCTAGGTTCATTAGCCGCCTGTTTTCCTGTTAGTTTTGGAGCGGGTGGAGGAGGCGTAACGTCAATAACAATATCAGGACCGCTGGATACTGGAATAGTAAC
>Ga0098064_100289_pt1 | contig 11304 bp, 18 predicted proteins | sample 24BtaG_FD_77061 | JGI IMG/M metagenome (GOLD analysis project Ga0098064, IMG submission 77061) | Marine viral communities from Cariaco Basin, Caribbean Sea - 24B_WHOI_OMZ_CsCl | ecosystem: Environmental > Aquatic > Marine > Oceanic | place: Caribbean Sea: Cariaco Basin | collected 2014-11-08
AGGCAAAAGAGATGCTTTAATCACTGAATATGAACAAGCTATCAAGAGGGGAGAGGTTTTAGTAATTCCTAAAGGTACAGTAGATATTAAAGATACTACTATCAACATCCAAGACCCTATTGAGTGGATTAGATATCTGGAAAACTTCTTTTATCAAGCAGTAGGTATTCCTAGAGTTATAGCTTCAGCAGAAGGGTTCAGTGAAGCTAGTTCTAAAGTTGGATATCTAACATTCGAGCCAGTTTATACAAGAGAGCAAACACTATTAGAAGCAGATATTTGGAGCCAATTAGCATTAAGAGTTAAATTTAATAGACCTCCATCCCTTCATGGATTGATGGAAGAAACAGAACAGAAGAATGTTGGGCAAGTGGGTATTGAACCTAATGAAGTACAAGCAACAGCAGGGAGGACAGAATAATGGAAGTAGAATTTTATCAATTATTACTAAATAATGGATTTGCAGTATTTGTAGCTGTTTATGTTCTTATGAGATTAGAGAAAACTTTGAAACAAAACACACAAATATTAACAGAGCTAAAAGTATTAATTAAAGGAAGGTGTAAATAATGCCAATTAAGAAGAAGAAGAAGAATGTAATTGAACAGCTTAAAGATATTAAAGCAAAGGGTGGAGCTGAAGCTGAAGTTAAAGAAGAAGATAAAGAAGGTGTAAAAGAACTGCGTACTAAAGAAGAAAGAAAAGCTGAAAGTGAAAGAATAGCTGAAGAGGCTAAATTTTCAGAAAGAGAAGCTGAATTAGCTAGAGAAAGACCTCAAACTCAATTAGATATAGCTGTAGAAAGGGGAGTCCCAATAAGAGCATTTGCTGAAAGTAAAAGGGAAGCTGAGGAACTAGCAAGAGGTGGTGGAGCAGGAGTCCAGGCTCAAAGATTAGAAGAAAGGAAAGCAAAGGTTAGAGGAGAACAGAGAGAAGCTGGAGTAAAGTTCTTAGAGGAAAGGGGATTTTTCGAACAAGAAGCACCTAAAAGAGTAGAGTTAGACTTGCCAGAAAGAGAAGGTTTTGAGCTGATTCCAGTGTTAGGAATTTCTTACAGAAGTTTAAAAAGAGATTTACCAGCTATTTTCGGTACAGAGACAGTTGAGGAGATGGCTACTATAATTCAAGACCCACAAACTTTGAGGGAAGTTATGCAGCAGCAAATACAAGCTGACGTTATTAAAGAGGGACTAACGAGGAGTGAGAGTTTTGGAGCTCTTATAGAGAGTATTCCAGCTGTAGGTTCATTAGCTACCAAATATGTAGGAGGGATGTTAGAATCTCCTAAAGCTAATGTAGAGACTATCATGAAGGAAATAGCTAGCGAAAGAGAGAGAGCATCTGTTCTTGCTGAGAATGCTAGAACTGGAAAACTAGGAGACCCCTTTGTGGCTTATGCAGAAATAGAAACTATTGAAGATAATTTAGCTAAATTGGAAATGAGGGTTAAACTACTTGCTAATACATCTGGTCAGTTATTAGCTTCTGCTGATGAAATTAATACTATTGAAGAAGCGATCCTCCGAGCTAAAGAAAGAGCTTTTATAGCTAAAGGTGCGGCAGCTGAAGGTATTCAAGAACTTGGCTCTTTAAATTCTGTTTACACAACACTTAGAAAATATAGAACTGAGGGGGGTGAATAAAATGGTGGAAGAAAAAACTGAAGAAAAGCAAGAACAGAAAACAACTGAAGATAATCTTATAGATTCAGCTAATAAAGCAGCTGAAAGAGTTGAGAAAGCTAGAGAGGACTTGGCTAAGGAAAATGATAGAATGGAGAATCTATTAGCTAGAGAAAGATTAGGCGGTAAAACTGAAGGTGCACCTCAAGAAGAGACTGAGAAGACTGCGACTCCTGCTGACTACGCAAAACAAGTTCTGGCTGGAGAAATAGGAAAAGTTTAAATAGTTCTATACTTTCTTTTAGGCATGGCAAATGAGGCGATACTTAGAGTTAGACTAGATAATCCTATAGATTTTACAGTAGCTGACGGAGCAGGAATTAACAAAGGTACTGTATGTCAATTAACTGACCCTGTAACAGCTTCTGCAAGTGCTGCTGATGGTAACCTATTCGCAGGTATTGCAGCAAGAGAAAAGGTAGCAAGTGACGGAAGAACTAGACTAGCTTGTTTTAGGAGAGGAATCTTTGACATGGTAACTACTGGCACAATCACAATCGGACAATTAGTAACTATTGGAGGAGCTAACATTGTTAAAGCTGTAGCAGCTGGAGAAGCTGAAAGCGGAGCAGTAGTAGGTCAAGCCTTAGAAGCTGCATCTGGCGGCGAAGTAATACAAGTTCTGGTAGGTAGTGCTTAAATGGAAGATGAAAATAAAAAAGGAGATGAAGAATAAGTAAACAATGGCAACCGTTGAAACAAATGACATTCGTGGATTAGACATAGATAAATTAGTCAAAGGCTTCGCACTTACTGAATATATTTTTAAGAGCATGGTTACAGTTTCTTCTACTTCAGGAGACGCAATCCGATGGTATCAAGAAACAGCAGCTGACTTAACAGCAACTGCACCTAGTGTTGTAGCTAACATCTCACCACTTTCTACTTTCCCAACCTTAGAAGTATCTTGGACAAGGCAAACTTCTTATGTAAGGAAATACGCAGCTGAAGGATTTATCTCAATGGAAGACATCAAGTCTGCTGATGTAGATGTATTAGCTAGAACAATGTTAAGATTAACTAGAGCTGTTGTAAAGCAAGTTGATACAAGAATCTATGATGTTATGACAGAAAGCCAAAGCCCTTCCACTATTGGAACAGCCGCAGCAACTGGAACTGGATGGGATGACACAACTAATGGTAACCCAATCTTAGACATTATGGCTGCTAAACAAAGTATTGCTGAGAACAACTATAACCCAGAAGGCGGAATTATAGCAATGAATCCTAAGAATCATAAAGATTTAATGAATTATCTGATTACTGTTAAAGGTTCAAGCATCCCACAGTTTGCTAGTCAAAAGGTTCAAACTGGCGTAGTAATGGAAATGCTAGGAATGAGAGTAGTAGTCTCAAACAATGTAGTAGCTGATAGTGTATATGTAGGACTTCCAGCTAGAGCATGTACATGGAAATCTCACACAGATACAACTGCAAAAGCTATTGCAGACCCAGGAGTAGGAACTAAATTGAGAGTGTGGGAAATGGGCGAAGGACTATTAACTGACCCTAAGGCTTCTTACCTAATCACTGATACTGACACTTAAAGATGACTGAAGAAAATCAGAAGAAATTGTATGAACATTATCTTAAAACTAATCAAACTGCGAGAGCTGAGGAAACTTTGACAAGATACCCACATTTTAAAGAAGCTCCTAAACCTCCAAAAAGCAAGGCAATAGAAAAAGATAAAAAGTCTGAGTGATTCTAATTCTTATGACAAATTACGGAGAAAGAACTGGTACTGGTGGTCCAGGTACTGCAATCATAACAAATGATGATGAGTACCTTTTAGACATTCCTGAGATAGTAGACCCAAGTGAGGAAGACTACGGGAAAGTTAAGGACTCAAGGAGCTACTAATGGGCGGTCAAGGTAGCGGCAGAAGACCAGACCCTGTCAAGCAACTCGCTCCGCCGATTCCTTCTATGAATCCTAACATTGCATCTGTAGGTAAAGAGCCTTTTATTCTCCCTAACTATTCTGGTGTTAAAGCATTCGGTAAGATTGCAGTTCCAGGTCAAGCTAATCTCTTACCACCTAACCACCAGACTACTCTTAATATTACTGGCTCAGGTGGTACAACCTTAACAACTACTCCTGGAACAAATACTCTTAATATTGCTACATCTGCAGGAGTAACTTACACAGGAGGAAGAGGAATAAACATAGATGGCTCTAATGAGATTACAACAGTTGATGGAGATATCAATCATAATAATTTATTAAACTATTCAGCTAATCGACATATTGATTGGACTGCAGCCTCAGCTGGAACTATTGACCCTTCTAATTATGTGGACAATAATACCACATATGTAAACTCTGACTGGAACATCCTAAGCCTAAGTGGATACAATGCAAGTGCAGCTAATTTTCTAAGAGGTGATGGAAGCTGGGTAACTCCTCCAGATACTAATACAACTTATGTTGATTCTGATTGGAACATATTAAATCTAAGTGGTTATAATGCAAGTACTGCAAACTTCCTTAGGGGTGATGGTAGTTGGGTTACTCCACCTGATACAAATACCCAACTAACAGAAGAACAAGTAGAAGACTTTGTAGGTGGTATGGTAACTGGTAACACTGAAACTCTAATCACAGTTACTTATCAAGATAGTGATGGAACTTTAGATTTCGTGGTAGACAACAACTTAGCAAATTATGATAATACTTCATCTGGTTTCATTACTGCAACTCTGACTAATGAACAGGTGCAAGACATAGCTGGAGGCATGGTGACTGGTAACACAGAGACATTAATAACTGTTACTTACCAAGACAGCGACGGTACTTTAGACTTTGTAGTAGATAACAATCTAGCAAATTATAGTAATGCTACCTCTGGTTTTATCACTGCAAGTTCAACTGACACTCTTACAAATAAATCAGGTAACATCTCACAATGGACTAATGATTCAGGATACATCACAGCTACATTAACTGAAGAGCAAGTTGAAGATTTTGTTGGAGGAATGGTTACAGGTAATACTGAGACATTGATAACAGTCACCTACCAAGATGCAGATGGGACACTAGACTTTGTTGTGGATAATAATTTAGCAAACTATGATAACTCATCCTCTGGATTCATCACCGCAACATTAACTCAGGAACAAGTTGAAGATTTTGCTGGTCCAATGGTTGCAACTGGTGGAACAAAAACTGGTATTACTGTAACATACCAGGATGCTACTAATGATATGGACTTTGTTGTTTCTGATACCACAGTAGCAGGAGACACAGGATCAACTGGTATTACGCCAGGAGATACATTAACAATTGCAGGTGGTACAAATGTTACTACTGCAATGAGCGGAGATACATTAACAATTAATGCATCAGGAGCTGTGACAAATTCTTTTGAAACAATATCTGTCTCTGGGCAATCTGATGTGGTTGCAGATTCATCAACAGACACTTTAACATTAGTTGCAGGAAGCAATATCACATTAACAACAAATGCTGCGACTGACACAATTACTGTCGCAGCTTCTGGTGGTGGAGTAGACCAAAATCTATTTGAAACAATTGCTGTTGCTGGACAATCAGACATAGTAGCAGAAACTACTACTGATACATTAACAGTCGCCGCAGGGAGTAATGTAACTATAACCACCAATGCTGCCACTGATACTCTCACCATTGCGGCGACAGATACGAATACAACTTATACTGCTGGAACAGGATTAACCTTAACAGGTACAGAATTTACTACCAATGACTCACAAATAGTCCACGATAATCTTAGTGGCTATGTGGCCAATGAGCACATAGACTGGACCGCAGCGTCTGCTGGTACAATTCATGCTACCAATTACACTGATACAAATACTACATACACTGCTGGAAGTGGAGTTGATTTAGTAGGTACTGAGTTCAGCCACACTGATACTTCTAGCCAAGCCTCCTCTGATAATTCTGGAAGAACTTACATCCAAGATATCACACTAGATACATTCGGTCATGTTACAGGATTAGCAACAGCAACTGAGACTGTAACTGACACTCACAAATTTAAAGAAAACACACATTTCAGTAGAGGAACTTCATTTCCTGCTGTTGATACAAGTAAAGTTTATCCAAAAATTGGTGAAGTAAGTTGCACATCAACTAAAGGACTCTGTGCAATTAGAGATGGTTCTATCGTAGGTATATCTGTAAACTATGATGTAGGTTCGACAAGTGGTAAAATCTCAGGATTACTTATAAATGCAGATGTAAATGGAACAACAGTCTGGCAGAATACTATAGACCATGCTGTAGGATTATCAAAGGAAGCTAATTTCACTCAATCAGAAGGAACAGACTCTTTTTCAGCAGGAGATACAATCACAGTAAACTTTGAAGCTACAGGCTCAAGCCCAACAGTAAATATTGCTAATGTTATAATCAGTTTGGAGTATTATTATGATGACTGATTATGGTATTTATGTGCCTTCAATCTTGGAGGACTTGGAACCAGCCTTCAAAAAATATTGTCCCTACAAAAGATTCTTAGATGTAGGGAGTGGTAATGGCTCAGTCATGGAGTTAGCTTTCAAACATGGTAGCTTAGTACGTGGTGTTGAAATTGAGAAAGAATTTGCTGACAACTCAAAATTTAAAGAACATGTAAGCAATAAGTGTTTTTCTGAGATTGATTTCAGAATTTATAATATAATATATTATTTCATGAAAGGAACAACAAAAGAAAAAGAATTAATAAAAAAAATAAATAATGAAGCTAATGGCTTGGTAATATTAAACACTAATGGCAGCTCTCTAAAAGAGATAGCCAAGTTTACATCCAAGCTAAGAGGTTCTTTAATAGATAAGATGGGAACAATATTAGTATATTCCTTTACTACTTCATAGGTTCAAGGATTAAGATTTCTTTAGTTTCACCAAAAGCACTTGTCTTGATGAAATCACATCTACCTTTCTTCCCAACCCAGTTTTGAGTATCTAATCCCCAAGTAGCTTGTAAAGGTCTCATAGCCATTTTACCTGGACTCCAAATTAATTTTCTATCTTTAATTTGAACTGGAATGCTAATTCCTTTACGAGTTGAACCGTCTTTCTGTGGAATCTCTTCAATCTCTCCTTCACCAGTTATTGTTACTATATCGCCTTTACTCGCTGATCTATTATTCAAATAGTGTTCTAATTCGCCTGTGTTTACCATTGTTTATACCTCCTTTCAAATAACATCAAAGTGTACCTCAAAAGGACCATTTAAGTTAGAGTTAGCCTTGTATAGTGCTGAAGTCTTAGCATCAGAATAGTTATCAGGCTTACATTGTATAAGCCTAATAACTTTATTCGTAGCATCTATACCGAATACATCTATTGGACTATGACTACCAGCCATACGCTGTGCAATGTCAAAGCCTTGTGATTTTAACATCTTAACAGTTTTATATTCTTTGCGGCGACCCTTCTCATAGTTACGATTAGGCATCTGAATCCTCATTAATGTTCACACATTCATCACTCATGTGATATTCAGAGTTGAAGGGCTTCAAACATTCTTCACAAATATCAGACATCTGGCCCTCCAAATTGAGACATTAACCAATCATCTATTTCAGCTGAACGCTTAACATCATCTTGATTTAGCTTATCTGAAATCAACTTAAACTCCCATGTATAGCCTCTAGAGTTCTTGGTAACCTTCAAACTCTCTTTGGTATAATCCAAAGGTGTATGACTACTCTCCGTCTTCATTTTGTGTCTCCATTAACGTTTCTAAACGATATTTAGCTAATTCCATGAATTGCTTAGCAGTTGCTTTAGTACAGCCATACTCTAATTGTATCTCATTTAATAAATTAGAATCAGGCAAATGTCTCTCCTCAATTCTAGCTTCATTAAGTGTAGTAACTATCTTATCAATTATAGCCTTCCTTCGCAAGTTCTGTGGGTGTATCATTTTCTTCATTTTGTTTAACCTCCTGTAACAAATACAAAACAACGTACTATATAAACCTTTCCCTCTCTCTTACACTTTCACTCTCTCTAGTTTTAACAACGTAAAGTATAAAAGAAAAAGAAAAAGAAGCAAAAAGAAAAAGAAAAAAGTACATACGTAGTAGACCCCACGCTAAGAGAAAGAGAGAAAAAGAGAGCCTATGCGTTCTTTGTTGAACGATATCTCCTTTTTCATTTACTCTGCTTTCTCTGCTTATGAAAAAAAGATTGCACTATTAGGAGGCCACTATGATATATATACTTTTTCCTTTTTGGATACCAAAATACTAATTTATCGCTAGGGCGATACATTTTCTTTGGAAAGGGAGCCATTTTGCGTTGCTTATGCAGCACCGCAAAGTATTAGTAGTTAGTTAGCGTGTTAGTTACTACTAACACAGACAGCGTTACGTTATTCTTAGTGTTTCTTACAACGCAACGCAAAATGTCCCCCCTATTATACGCCTTATTTCGCCCCCCCACGAAATAAGGCTAATTAGCAACGTAACGTATCGTTACGTTGTGTATGTATACTTTAATGTATATGTTGTATCACCGATAAGCTTATAAAGGGAGAGAAAGAGGCAACGTAACTTTGTAGCTCTGTGTAAAAGACCGTCGTTCAAAAGTCAACGTACTTTTTCTGGGTTCTTAGCACCCACGATTTTTTTATTTAAAAAATAATAAAAAAAGCTAATATAGCTTGGTGGCTAACGCCCTCAAAGCAGTAAATATTATATACTATACACTCATAGAGAGAGCATGGAAGACGAATTAAACCTCAAGATCGGAACTTCAAATGAGGCTTATTGGACAGAAGTAAAGGAGAAAACAGAGGCAGATATAGAGAATCTGAACAAACTCCTTATGTTTCAAGCCGCTATACTAGATATGGCAGAAGCTAAGATCAAAGAGGAACATGATAAAGAACATACAACTGGATGATTGGCAGGAAGAAGTTCTGAAAACAGAAGGAAACATGGTTCTTTGCACTGGAAGACAGGTTGGAAAGACTACTATCCTAGCAAGGAAGGCCTGTACTTACATGATAAAAAACAAGAACTCTAAGATTATAGTAGTATCTCTAACAGAAGAACAGGCTAAGCTGATAATAATAATGATGTTAGACTATCTTGAGAAGCATCACAAGAGACTAATCTCTAAAGGGAAGAAGAAGCCAACACAAAACAAGATATTTCTAACAAATGGGAGTAGTGTGATAGCTAGACCAGTAGGACAGACTGGTGATGCACTAAGAGGGTTCACTGGGAATGTTCTAATAATAGATGAAGCGAGTAGAATGCCTAACCTGATATGGGAAGCCAGTAGACCAACACTATTAACAACATCTGGAGAAATATGGATGTGTTCAACACCACATGGAAAGCAAGGCTATTTCTGGGAGGCATTTCAGAACAAGAATGGAAGATACAAAGTGTTTCATATATCAAGTGAGGAAGTTATAACAAACCGCCCAATCTCAGAGGGTTGGGATGAAAAGCAAAGACAAGGAGGGATGGACTTCTTAGATAGAGAAAGGACAGACATGAGTGAACTACAATATGGGCAAGAATATCTGGGATTATTCCTAGACGACCTAAGACAGTATTTCCCAGATGAACTAATAGAACAAACCTGCACAGAGAAGAGACCAGAACAACATAGAAAAAACAAAGAATACTATCTTGGTGTGGACATTGCGAGAATGGGAGATGATGCAAGTACCTTTGAAATAATTGAAAAGATAAGTAATGAGCAACTGGTACAAGTTGAGAACATTGTAACACACAAAACACTGACAACTCAAACTGAAGATAGGATACTAACATTAAACAAATACTATGATGAGATAAAGACAATCTATCTCGATGCTGGTTCTGGAAGCTTGGGAGTTGGGATATTCGACCACCTTCTAAGAAATGATGATGTAAAAAGGAAGGTGGTTGCTATTAATAATAGGGCAAGGGCGTTAGACCATGAGGGAAAAACTAAAACAAGACTTCTTAAGGAAGACTTATATGATAATCTAAGAAGCTTGATGGAAAAGAAGTATATCAAACTATTAGATGACCCAGAGATACAATTATCTCTAAGGTCAGTCCAGTATGAATATGTTAAGAAAGAGGGAGGACTATCTCAAATGAAAATCTTTGGAAATGATACTCACATAGTGGAGGGATTGATAAGAGCGGCTTGGTGTGCTAAGGAGAAAAGTTTAAGTATTTGGGTGAGGTCTATTAAAGTATAATGGCACAAGAATTTAAAATCCGAAATATACAAACTGATGAAGAGTTTACTTTTGAGAGTGCCACAGATTCTAAGACTATTGGTTTAAGTGATGATGCATTTGCACAGATTATGGCACTAGATAGATTAACACAAGCAATTAATAGACTTGCTGGGAATAGATAATGGCAGATACTGGAATCTTCGCAACAACTGCACAAGTCCAAAGGAAGGTTGGAGCTGATGCAAGTTCAGTAGCAAATACAGAAGCTTATATTAATGACTTCATGAGTCAAGTTGAAGCTCAGATAAATGTTGAAACTAGATACAACTGGTCTGATACTTATGCAAGTCTTAATGTAGATGTTAAAGGAATTCTAACACAAGCTGCCTCAAACCTAGCAGCAATGTATGTTATTAACTATGATGCAACAAGTTTCTTACAACTCTCCTTTGCTATATCTAGAATGAATGTGCTTAGAGATAGGTATGATGAATGTATCAAAATACTGAAAGAGGAAGCAAATAGAAACTTTGCACAAGATGCATAATGGGAAGAATACCTGAATTTTTTGGAATCCCACAACCTAGCCTCCTAGCAAGCTATGACTATACAGATTTAACCACTGGAATAGCTTACAAAGATTACTATGGAGCTAAATTAGATGGAGGGAATTTTGTACTTTTAGGAACTCCTTTAAGTTCTACACTTATAGCATCTACTCAGAATATGAGTTCAGGTGGAAGTGATGCATTAAGGCAAGAATTTGATTTTGATTTAGATGTAGATAGACCTCAACAAGTCAAAGGACCTTTATTTGTTGATGCAACTTACTTTGCTAGAAATAACAATGGTACGCCTACTTTTGTCATTTGTTATCTTAAAGTTAGAATATTCCATGTTGATGCTTCTAGTACAGAAACAGAAATAGGGACTCAAGTATCTGCAACTGAGAGACCAGATGCTGGAACAGATATAGGTGTAGCAACACAACAAGCTACTTTTAAATTTGATGTAGATAAAAGGTTTAAAGAAGGCGAGAAGCTAAGAGTAAATATAGAAATGTGGGGAAGTCATGGAGGGAGTGGGGGTTCAAATGCAACTGCTGGATTATGTCATGACCCATTTAATCAACCCTATAATGTTAGTGGTACTCCTATAACTTTCCATCAAAATGCAGCAAGGACTGACCTTCTGGTGAGTATTCCATTTAAAGTAGTTATATAGGAAACTCTAAATAGTTAAGGTATTTAATAATAGAATGGTAAACTTAGACATAGGAAAAACAAGTAGAACCGACTTAACAGCCGCTGTTACTGATTATACTGTTTCTGCTCAACATATAGACTCACCTGGAGACATGCAAGGAGAGACATGGTACGATTTCCCTAATTCTAGTGAATATTTAGGATATTACAAGTCTATACCAGAATTAAAGAA
>Ga0098064_100297_pt1 | contig 11134 bp, 9 predicted proteins | sample 24BtaG_FD_77061 | JGI IMG/M metagenome (GOLD analysis project Ga0098064, IMG submission 77061) | Marine viral communities from Cariaco Basin, Caribbean Sea - 24B_WHOI_OMZ_CsCl | ecosystem: Environmental > Aquatic > Marine > Oceanic | place: Caribbean Sea: Cariaco Basin | collected 2014-11-08
CCACTTCTTAAAGCCCCATAATAATTAAGCAACACCATTAACTTATATCTCTCATTGGGCATATTGTCTGCAATCATTATCACTTCTTCCTTATCCATTATTTTTGGCTTCTTAATTTGCTCTCTTCCGCTTAATTTAGGGATCTCAATATTGGAAACATTAACCTTTTTTCTCTTTAAATAACTGATATAATTCTTAATGAAAGCCCTGCAGCTAAAATTATTCCATCTTATTAATAGCTTATCAACCAGATCCTGATTAAATTCATAACCTATTATCTCCATCTTTTCAAAGTAAAACATATAATCTTGAATAGTTTTAGGAGCTAATTTTTTTAACTTTAGATACTCAAAAAAAGTAGTTTCGTGCATATAATCTTGGTAACTCTTAGGTATATAAGAGTTATGGCACTTATTTGGAGATTAATCTTGGAATATTCTCATCTTGATTCGTACTACCCGTATCCTCTTCCGTGTCAGAGGTCTTGAAAGAGTGAACTGGATCATCCCATTCGAGAGGACAGCGACGACAAACCCATTTAAGTCTTGACGATCTCCAATAAGCTCCCGTCTTACAATCTTTACACTTATTTAAAGGAATTTTTTCCGCGGTTAAGACTTTCCCATCCTTTTCTTCTGCTTCAAAAACTATGTTTCTCTTCTGTTGTTTTATGGACTCATAGAGAGCTCTCTGCTTTTCGGTAACATCTCGGAAGCTAATTATCCCCTTAAAAGTAGAAAATTTAGTTGGTAAATAAAGTTTGCTCTTAACCTCTACTTTTTGATTATTATTAATATCCCAAACATCTCGATCATAGATCTTTCGTTTAGGAAGATGAAGAAAACCTAATCCTCTTTTATGAATATCTATTCTTAAAACCACGAACTGCATAAATTGTTTGTCTAAGTCAGTAAATTTAGGAACGCAACAAATTAAAATATTTCCAGAATCCCGATATAAATTAACTATCTTAATTAATTTCTTCTGTTCTCCACTATAAAAATCCCGATTGTAAGATCCCATTATCATTTCGTCTGCTAAGATGATCCCTTTCTTTTTAGTGGATAGCTGTTGAATAATATCATCTCTAGAATAAGCAATATCATCCGCCATCTTAAATTTTTTATCCCTCAAACATATCTTTAAACCGAGTGTGCTTTTTCCCATTCCCCTATCTCCACAGATCGCAATTATACAATCGAATTTATTTGCCTGTCTTTTTTTTGCTATTGAATAAATGTTTTTAATATTAAATCTTAATTGCCTTTTCATATTCCCATTCTCCCCTTATTCAAGTTTAGTTTATGAGTTTCAAATATTTCCATAAATAGTCCTGAAGGGATTCTGGATCGCTCCGCACTCCCCTTTAATCCTTGAGTTCCTGTTTTGCTTCCTCTAGGCGCAGGTTCGTGATGGCAATTCTTATTTCCATTATGACAAGTTTTAGGAATCCAATTTTTTAAATTAGTCCAGATATTAGTTGGTTTCGCCCTTATATCTCCATACTGACAATACCAACACCTTTTCAAATATTGATTATCTAAAATCCAAACCGCCCTCCCATTAGGATTTTCAATAAAAAATATTTTGTTATGTTTAACGCAGTAATCCGCCACAAATCTACAAAATAACATCATTTTAATTGATTCATAAACATCTTCTCTTTTGGGCATTCTGTATTTAGTCCAATAAGTATTTCCCGCCGATAAACTCCATTTTGCACATTCTGGGGACATCCAAACTATATCTGCCCCTTTTACTTGTTCCATTATTTGATTCTGGATTTCTTCTTTTAAAATATCCCCTGTTAAATCACAACAAAAATCTTTATTCCAATCAGTAGTCCAAGTTTTATGCCCTAACTTTCTTGCTACTTTAGAACAGCTTTGAGTTCCAGCGAATAACTCCACGATTTTTAATTGCCTTTTCATATTCCCATTCTCCCTTCACTTAAATCGTCTATGATTTTCTGTTTCTTTTCTTCTTCACTATCTGGATCGTATTCATCTATATAATTAAATATTAAATTTGCTTTATTTAATGGGATTAATAATTCTTGATGGATTTTTTCGAGCAATCTTAAAACACCTTCAAACTTTTTTTCATCTATTTTTAACAAAGTAGTTTTACTCTGTTGATTCCTAATAGTTGTTTGAAGTTGAGGAATTAAAGTTTGAATTTCAATTAATATTTTTTTATCCTCGTCAAATGTCCGTCTTGATTCTACATTGACAGCAAAGTAAGTATTGTTAATTAACATCTCTAAAGTTTTTGCCAATCTTTTAAGGGATTTCATTCTTGCCTGTTTTTTCATTTCTTCATTAACCGAAAACTCATCCTCTAAATGAATAACTCCAAAATTTGCAGTTTCAATATATCTATCAATATTCAGTAAATGACGCATTATTTTTGTAGATGAAAAATCTTGGGCAACATTCCAATTTCCTTTATTATCAGTGAGATCCTCTTTCCAATTTTTTTTCATATCTTGTAAAATGTAGTTAATTATATATAATTAACTACACTCATTAAACTGATGGCTTTATTTGAAAAAGAGTATAAGGATATTCAAGGAGGGATTAATGTTATTCTCACAGAAAGAGAAAAAATTAAAAAATCCAGAGAAGAATTATTGGCAGAGAAATTAAAAGCTAGATCATTATTAAGAGCAAGATTACCACAAAGAAGAGTATTTTTTAAAGGAGCAGAAGAAGGACAACAGGCAGTTTTAAGAAGAAGAGAAGAAGCCCAATCTTTTATCTCTGAATCTGAAACAAGAATCCAAGAACTAGAGGCAGAGGATTCCAGACTTGAAGGAGAGGAAATAGGATTAAGACAAAAGCTTGAAGACATTCAACAATATCGGGAAGCCCAAAGATTTGCTAGTGGTAGGAGTGGCGTTCTTTTTCCATCTTCTTATTTTAAATATTTTGGAGTTGCGGAAGATTATGCAAGGAAACTCCATAGAACTACAAAGGAATTAAAAGCAAGAGAAGAGGAAGCGAAAGCTCACCCTTTTAGTGCAACTATAACAACAATTGAGCCAGAAACTCGGAGTTATATTAAAGGATATATTCCTCTTGAAAGACCAAAATTTGTTCCACGTGCTTCTTTTAGTGAAGCAACAGATTGGATGATAGAAGGTATAAAATATGAGGCCCAAGTTAAATTATTGGAATTAGATGCTTTAAGAAAAGAAAGAGGAGTTGGAGGAGTAGAAGAAAAATTTGCGAGTTTTTTAAGGAGAACAACCATTCCCGCCAGACAAACTATTTATTCCATTCCTTTTATCCCCGATATGCTTATGAGTATTCCCGGTATGCTTATGAGTAGTCAAACTTATATTCAGGGGTCTAAATTTATTGGCAAACTTTTAACGCCTTGGGGACAGCGTGAAATCGTAGGATCAGGAGTAAGATGGGCAAAAAAAGATCCAGCTTATGCTCTTGGAACTGCCGGAGAATTATTTGCCACTTATTTAGTTGGGACAGGAATCAGAGCGGGAAAGAGATTTCTAGGAGAGCCGATTGATATTCAAATTAAAAAAGGAACAGGAGTTAAAGGAGAGAAAATATTTATCGATGAAGATACTCTGGCAGTAAGAAAAGGAGGGCTTACTATTAGTGGAACTAAATTCACTCTTAAATCACGAATCCCCGCAACCACCATCACTTACACCACGAGGGGAGAAGTAATTCAAAGAATTATTTTCCCACAACTTGAACCTAAAAGATTTGAAGTAGATATTGGAAAACCCTTCACTTCTAGTGTTATCGGAAAAGACATTTTAACAATCGATGGGAAAATAATTGGCAAACCCACAATCCAAATAGGAAGGGAAAGGGGAAAAATGGAATTTGGTGAATTAAGAGGAGTAACCAAAGAAATAGACGCTAAATCTTTAATCGATGATAAATCGAGTATGAAAAAAATAAAAGCTATTGAAACACTAGATGAGGGAATAATTAGACCTATCCCTAAAGAATCAAGAGTTTTTATTGGTGAAGCACAAACTTTAAAGAGTGCCGAATTTACTCGATCAGGAAAACTTAAACCTGCTGTAAGAACTAAATTAAAGGTTGATAAAGATTTAGTTAAGCAATTAGCTCCAGAACCTAAATTAATTAAATCAATGTTAGATAAGGAACTAGATAAGCTTTTAGATCCAAAATCTAAATTAATTAAATTAAAGGTCGATAAAGATTTAGTTAAGCAATTAGCCCCAGACCCTAAATTAATTAAATCAATGTTAGATAAGGAAATAGTTAAGCAATTAGCTCCAGAACCTAAATTAAAAGGGAGAAGAAAAAGAAGAGGGGAATTTTTGGCGACAATGGAAAGAAAGTTGAAAACCGAATCTGCTGGAGTTACTAAAGAATTATTTAAAACAGATACAGCTTTTAGAGATATAACCTTTCCCCCTTTAACTTCAGCGGGTAAAGTAAGAGTAGCAAGAGGAAAAACGAAAGTAACAACTTACGATCTGGATAGCTTAGATATTAAAGATTTACCATCGGAAGCAAAATCTTTAGCTAAAAGACTTAAAAAAAGAAAAATGTCTAGAAAGAACGAAAGACAATTAACCAAACAAATAGAAAAAGTTATGAATGTGCCTAAATTATTGCCTCCTCCTCCTAAATCACCCATATCAATTCCCAAAGCAAAAAAAATGATTATGGCTAAAACGGAAGCTAGTTTGACAACTTCTAAACTCCCCACTAGCGCTTATGCGGGAACAGGATTATATGAAAGAACTACGGGAGGACTTTTGCCAACAGAAAAGATAATTGCAAGAGAATCTACAATTAGCATATCCAAAATAACTCCTAAGACTATTCCAAAAACAATTTCTTTAACTATTCCAAAAACAATTTCTAAAACAATTTCTAAAACAATTCCAAAGACTATTCCAAAGACTATTCCAAAGACTATTCCAAAGACTATTCCAAAGACTATTCCTAAAACAATTCCGAAACTTTTACCAAAGGTAGTGCCAAAAACAACTCCAAAAATCTTAACTTTGCTCCCTTTTATCCACCCCACCACCACCCCAGCAGGAAAATTATTTAAGCTCCCGATGACTACTAAAAAGAGAAAGAAAAAAAGAAAAACTCCTAAAAAATTAACTTTAACGGGGGGATTCTTACCCGCTGGATTTACAGCACGGGAATTGGGAATAAAAAAGAGAATGACAAGAAAACAATTAGTTAAAAAAGCAGAGGGAATCGGGGCAGGAATTAGGTTAAGACCTACACCCATTTTAATGAAATGAGTTATAGCGAAGAAGAGGTTATGGGCTTACTAAGACAGCAAAGAGATAATGATGCCCAACAAACAGAAGCCCATTCGTCAGTTTATGGGGGGCAATTAGATCAAAACTTAATCCAATGGCAACTCGATTTAAAAGAGGACTTGGAAAGGATTGATCATTTATTAAGAGGACACGAGTTAAAATATACAGCAAATGGTGAATTAATCTGGCAAGAATCTGACAACCCCGAAACAAAACCATTCAATCAATATGGAGTGAGTTTGCTTTTGAATTGCATTTCATTTTATTTAAATCGAAATACTATATTATCAAATTATGATGAAAAAATGATTAATGATAAAATGCACGATTTAGGTGATGAATTGGCAGATTTAATTTTTATGAAATATGAAAAAATGGGGATGGACACCGCAGAAAAGAAAAAATTATATCCAATCATAGTTCGGGAAATCGTGGACACTATTCATAGTGCTTATTTACGAGCATTAGGAGGAGGGGAGAGAGATTCGTTAAGAACTGCCAGATCAGTAGTTCAAAATCAACCAATTTCGAGCGGACAAGAGCCGTATCCCTCCCTCCAACCTCAAAAGAGATTCTCTATATTTAGACCAACAACGTGGAAATGAAATTTAAATTAATAATGCTAGTAATAGGCACTTTAATTCTTACTAGTATGGCTTCTGCACAAATCGAGTTTCCAACAAGTGCAGACGAAATTTATAAAACTAATACGAGCATTTACTTATCTCAATCCTGTTTTAATAATGGAACTTACTGCTCTGGAACTGCTCAATGTAATGTAACTATTTTTTCTCCCAATGTTACCCTCCTTGTAAATAATCAAGCTATGACAAACCAAATAGCTTTCCACAATTATTCTTTAATTAATACAGATACGACTTCGAAAGGAATTTATGAATATCGTATTTTATGCCAAGACGGAGTTTATTCGAACTTCCAATCTTTTAATTTTGAAGTAACTCCAACGGGAACTTCTCCAACTATTGCCCAAACTTTATTTTATGCTTTAATGATCCTCCTCGCTGTTGGCTTCTTTTTGATAACCCTATATGGATTTTTAAGAATTGAATGGAGTAATAAAAGAGATCCCGAAGGCTATTTAATTAATATTAATGATATGAAATATGTTAAAATTATTCTATTCTTCTTTATGTATGCCCTTCTAATCTGGCTTTCTTTTCTAGGGATGGCAGTTAATAATAATTTTCTTTATTTCGATTTAGGAACTAATTTGTTTGAAAAAATATTTTATGTTCTAACTGCTGGAATATATCCTTTGATTTTGGGGTTAGTTGCAATAGGAATAATCTCTTATATTAATGATAAAAAATTAGAGGAAGTTTTTACAAGGGGGCTAAGAACTAAATGAACTCCAGATTAATGAGAGTGGATGCTGACTTTATGAAAAAAATAAAAGAACTCAAAAGAAAGAGGGCAGTTAATACTAACAAGGATTTGACTTCTGCCCAAATAACTAAAAAAATGTTAAAAATGCCTTCTTTTAAAGATTTAGAAAAAGATATTCTCCACGATAAAAGGGGAGCAATCTTCGATATTATGATTTGGATCGTTATTGGAATTATAACCATTTTATTTTTAGGAGCTTGGCAATATTCTCACCAAATCCTGACAGATACAATCGTTGGAATAGAAGGCACAGGAACAGCAAATGTTTCGGGAGTTGGACAGGACACATTCGGGGCAGTTAATACAGCAACGACCTCTTTATTGAAAACCATAGCTTTTGCAATTATATTCGCGATGGGATTAAGTATTTTAATAAGTAATTTTCTAGTAAGAACTCACCCCGTATTTTTCATTATCTACATTTTAATTAATATAGTTGCAGTTATATTTAGCGCCTATATTTCGAATGCCTATGAGATAGTATTGCAAGGGGATTTATTAGGATCGACATTAAGTAGTTGGACAGCCACTAATTTTATTATTGAGAATCTCCCTATATGGACATTAGTAATTGGTTCAATCGGAGCGGTATTATTATTTATTTCAATGCAGAAAGATTCAGAATTAGGGGGGGGAATAGTATGAAGAAATTATTATTATTTTTAATTATGGGAATTTTTTTAATAACTCCTGTTTCTGCTCAATGGGAGTTCGATAATGTTATTGAATATTCGGAAGATGATAAAGTTGCGACTTTTGTTAATTTATATGGCTTCGGTTCTACTATCGGAAATGCTGAATTAACTTCACACATCGAAGTTGAAGAAGTTTTAAATGTTTTCGAGGGGCTAGATGTTCTAACATTAAAGTATAATATTGAAAACTTTGGGGATGCTTACGAAGATGGTGTTGGAGAAGTTGAATTTATTTTTGTTCCAGACGGGCAAAAAGTAATAAGAGATTACACAATAAAAAAGGCAAATTATATTTCTGTTGAGGTAGAAGAATATTATGATACTTGCGAGATTCAAATTATTGGAGGAGTTGAGAAAGAGATTTGTGAAAGAACAATAACAGGAAGTCATATAGAAGAAAGGATCGAAAGTTGGACACCTTTGGAAGATAATACCATTCCCGCAGGATCAACAACTTTAGGATTATTCACAGAAGTTAGAAAAGGAGATTATATCGATGGAGTTATTACTTTATTCGGGAAAAAAATAACTAGACACGCCTCTTGGACGGTTGATTTAAATGATGAGATAATTGCATATTTTAAATTAAATGAAACCTCTGGAGAGATGTTTGATTCTACTCCCAATCTGAACAATTTCACAATCGCGGGGAGTGGGCTTACTAGACCTGGATCAAGTGCTGTTATAGGTAATTCCTACCAATATGGCGGATCAGCTTGGACTTATGCTAATAATGGAACTCACCCTTGCAAAGATAATTCTTGCACTATTGCAGGATGGATTAGTTTTAGTGGAACGAGTAACAGAAATCTTTATGCAGAAAGTTCGGGAACTCTGGCAAATTCAATGAGTTTGGGAACGAATTCCCCTTCGGGAAAAGTTTATATTCAACATAGAGATCCTTGTTGTGATTCATTAAGTTCGGCAACCTCTGTAAATGATGGATCTTATCATCATTTTGCTTATGTTGGAAATACTTCATCAAGATTAATTTATATTGACGGAAGTCTTGACGCTTCAGATACAAATGTTCAATCTCTTTCTTACGGAGGATCTGGACAATATTTTGGAACTAGACCAGATCCGGGCAATGATTTATTTAATGGTTTAATGGATGAATATGGAATCTGGGATAAACCTTTAAGTTCGGCACAAATTACACAGCTTTATAATAGCGGAGCGGGAATCACCTATAAATCAAGGTTTGATAATGATCCCACACTTACTTTAAATGCCCCTCCGAATAATACTGCTTCCAATCTAAATCCAGCACAAATCACTTTCGATGTTTCGGTTTTGGATGATTTGGGAATTGTTAATTCTTCCATTTATATTGATGGAATATTAAATACTACTACTGCGGGAGGTTTAGAACTTTCCATTAATTATACTGAACACCTTAACATTTCAGGCGAGGGGCTTCACTTTTGGTATGCGGACGTTTGGGATTCTGGAGGATTTAATGCTTCATCAGATCAAAGGACGATTTTAATAGATACAACTGCTCCAAGTGTGAATATTACTGCTCCCGTAAATGCAACCCAATTTATCACTCTAGATCCAACTCTTTCAACTAATATCGATGTTTCGATTTCGGATAATACAGGATTCTCGAATTGTTGGTATGTGAATGCTTCTGGAGAAACTCCGATAACTTGCGGAAACAATATATCTCAGGCATTTCCTAAAGGATGGAATATTTACACTTACCACGCTAATGATACAGCTGGAAATGTTGTTACTGGTACAATCAGTTTTAATGTGGATCAAGTTCTTTCCACATATAATGCGAATGGAACGGAGGGATCAAACTCTCGTTTCGAGTTGAATGTTTCAAATACACCCTCTTCAGTATCTTCAGCAACATTAACTTATAATAACACAGAATATTCAGCAACAATATTAAATATCGTTGAGAATAATTATTCTTTCTTTACGACTATTGCCCTGCCCGTAGTTGCAACAGACACAATAAAAGATTTTCATTGGAATTGGACATTAAGTGATTCAAGTGTTTATGGAACTCCAACACAACAACAAAATGTTTTAAACGTTAATGTTGGAACGACTTGCACAAGTGCGATTCCTATTTTGAATTATACTTTATACGATGAAGGAAGCCAATCGTTAATCAGTAGCGATTTCTCCGTTTCAAATGCTAGTATCGAGGTGGATTTAACTTTAAGCACATACGGAACAACAAACATAATCGAAACCTTTAATGGAACATTCCAATCTAATAACGTGAGCGTTTGTATTACTCCGTTGGGCATTTTAGATAGCGGAGAATTTAGAATGGATAGTATTGCTAAGTATAGTTCATTCGATAGAGTAACTGAATATAATAATATTCAGAACTTCAGATTAAACTCAACCAACACGGAACAAACAAGAAATTTATTAGATCTTCTAATAATAGATTCTCAAGAGTTTGTGATTACCTATAAAGATGAGAATTTAATTCCCGTAAATGAGGCTTTAATAGATATTCAGAGATATTATGTTGGAGAGAATAGACATTTAAGCGTTGAAAAACCTAAAACAGATATTACGGGAACTGCTGTTGTCCATTTAGTTTTAACTGATGTTTTGTATAATGTTGTAGTAACCAAAGAGGGAAATATTTTATCTACTTTCCAAGACATTCCCGCAGTTTGTCAAGATGTATCGACAGGGAGTTGCACTCTTCCATTAAACGCCTTGACAAGTTCATTAACTCCAGATGAATATTCGAATGCGGGAGGAATAAATTATCATTTCCAAGTTGATAAAGATACGAGAGATGTTAAAGTTCTTTTCAATGCCTTATCTGGCAGTAAAACAATTTCGGTTAATATTACTAAATTCGATCAATGGGGGAATACTACTGCCTGTTCTAATTCATTAACTTCGACCTCTGGAACTTTAACTTGTAATGTTCCCGCTAGTTATGGAAACACTTCTTATTTAGCAAGAGTTTATTCTGATGATTTGTTTGTTGGACAGGCATTAATTAATTTGGAACAGGATTCGATTGAAGTGTTTGGATATAATGGGATCATTTTCGTAATAATTATGTTTGCAACAATTCCCTTAATGTTTATCAGCTCTCCAATCGGAATGCTTGTTGGGGGAATGATCTCGATTATTATGGCTATATTATTAAATTTATTCAATGGCGGAATTTTAGGAAAGAATGCAACAATTATTTATCTAATAATAGCTTCAATTATTTTAATATGGCGAATCGCTAAGGAGGAAAGATTATGAGTTCCGCAAAAGGTTTGTTTATTACATTTACTTTGATCGGTTTATTTGCTGTAATGTTCATAACTTTTGCTTCACAAGTTCAAGAAGAACACGGAGTTAGTAATTCAATTAGACAGGATGTTTCTTTAAATAGAACTTTCAATCAGTTAGAAGCTAATTTAAGCACATTCTCCGAAACAGCAGACGCTTCTAAAAATGGAACTCTTAATCAAAAAGGATTAACTTCAAGTTTTGGGCAGTTAATCTTAGATGGAATATTTCAAAGTGCCACCACAATTACAAATATGGTAACATTAACTTATAATATTGTTATAGTTCAAACAGCTACTTTTATCGGCATTCCAGACATAGTTATTACAATCTTAACAGCAATTATCACAATTTTATTTATTTTAGCAATATGGAGGTTAATCAGAACAGGAACTTAAATGGCATATCCAACTTTAGATCAAAGGAACACAAGTGAAGGAATTCAAGTATTATTTAGCTA
>Ga0098064_100304_pt1 | contig 11004 bp, 15 predicted proteins | sample 24BtaG_FD_77061 | JGI IMG/M metagenome (GOLD analysis project Ga0098064, IMG submission 77061) | Marine viral communities from Cariaco Basin, Caribbean Sea - 24B_WHOI_OMZ_CsCl | ecosystem: Environmental > Aquatic > Marine > Oceanic | place: Caribbean Sea: Cariaco Basin | collected 2014-11-08
GAGGAGCGATGCTAACGCTACACGCTGGGCGAAGATCGGCATTGTAGATAACACGGGTGGGTTCGTAAAAGGGATCACGGTTCTGGATTCGGGAAATGTCGGAATCGGAACTGAAGCGCCGGGGGCAAGACTTCATGTGGTGCAAACGGGTTCTGACGAAGCATTTAGAATAGATGGTGCGTCTGGCGGTTTCGCAATGGTTGTCGAGGGTGGGTCTGCCTATAATACGAAGATAAGGGGAGGTGTTACAATAGGTAATACTTTTGCGGCATCGGCTCCGCCTAGTAACGGGTTAATTATAGAGGGCAATGTCGGTATCGGGACTGCTTCGCCAAGTGCAGCTTTAGATGTAAGAACAACTACTGTTGGTGGGGGCATCTTTGATATACAAGAGGTTGCTACAGCTATAACATCTGGTTATAAAGCTCTTTCATTATCTAATTCCAATGCCACAGTCGGGAATCATACCGCAATAAACTTTTCGGATACGGTTGGTGGTAGTTCTACCGCTATAATTTCAGCAAAATGCAACGATCATGTTAACAACTATGGTGATCTTCAGTTTTGGACACGGGGAGCTACGGGTTATGGCACAAGATTGCACATTGACCAAGAAGGGCAAATAGGCATCGGGACTACTGCGCCAGCATCTAATACGCCGCTTCATATTTATACCAACTCCGCGAGCGACCAAAAGATTCTCCTTGATAACGATGGTGGTGGGCAGTCTGGCTTGATATTGCGGACTGATCGCAATTCAGAAAACAATATAAGTAACTTTATAAATTTTGAGGCCAATGGCAACTTGGGAAGCACCGTTATATACAGCACGATAAAATCGTACATTGTAGACAATTCTAATTCAGCAGGAGGTACTGGTAGGCTGACTTTCACTACAGCGGTTGATGGAACTGATACCCCAGCATTACACATTACAGACGGCAAAATCGGCATCGGGACTGCTGCGCCCGACTATACATTGACTGTTAACGCGGGAACTACTAACGAGATAGCACGTTTTCAATCTTCAGATAATGATGCTTTAATATCTATCAAAGATGATACTGATGCTGTCTATGTAGGTCTAGATGCTTCTGCTGATATAATGTCACTTGGCTTCAGTAATTCTTTCGCTTCTACAAATTTAAGCATAGATACAGTAGGTAAGGTCGGTATCGGGACTACTTCACCCGATGTTAGGCTTCAGGTTGAAGATAGTGCAGCGGGAAGCAATGTAGATGTTCTGCAATTAACCAATACGAGCAATAGCGCAAACTCAAGTGTAGGTATGGAGTTTTTCTCCGCAAACGCACAGTTCGCCTATATTAGAGGAATAAGAACATCCGACTCAAACGAAGGGATATTAACTTTAGGGGTTAGAAGCGGGGGTTCGGAAACTGATACCTTAAATTTAAAAGGCGGCAATGTCGGCATTGGGACTTCTGCCCCCGGTTCATACAAGCTGTATGTAAATGGGAATACTTGGGTGCAGGGTTCCCTTGAAACCTCTGGGCAACTTAAAGCGGGAACAAGTCTGGCGATTGGCTCGTCGGGTTCCGGGGGCTACACCCTGCCAGCTACAGACGGAACCAACGGCTACGTCCTCAAGACAAACGGAAGCGGAACGGTAACTTGGCAAGCTGACAGCAGCGGCGGCGGTGGTGGTAGCGGGGATATAACGAGTGTCATTGGTGGTACTGGAATCAGCGTATCTGGTGGAACCAGCGGCGATGCGACAGTTAATTTGGATACGGCTGGGGCTGATTCAATGGTGAATGCTCTTGTAGAGTTGACCACCCCGCATGAAGATGATTTTATAATAGTATCGGACGAGGGAACCAGCGGCGACCCGGTTAAAAAATGTAAGCTAAAGCATCTTGAGTTCGTCAACAATACAACTTACTCCAGTAGCGGATGTGGTTTCACTATTACCTACCGGGACTGGGATAACCAAACATTGGATACGGTGTCCATAACATTAAGTTGCGGCGGAGGGGGAAGCTAAATGGTAATTGTAAATTCTAGCAAAGATAAACTGATACCTCTTCGGGATTCACTACTAGCCGAGGTTGAGGCTAACGAAGATTGGGCGTTGCTCAATAGTGCAGGAGCCTTGCCCCCTAACTTGGAATACCATTCAATGCAGTTTGAGAAAACCAACGACAGCATAACGGTGGATGACGCGGAAGGGGTGGTTTCTGTTTACATCAAGCACAAGGTTATTGGTGGCGACATAGAGGTTGGGAAGGTTGTTAAGTTTGCGCTTGGCGATGAATTACCAGCAGACAAGACCCTTTGGGCTGAAGGGCAAGAGGATGATCTTTACGCGGATGCTTGGGAGGTGTCTGGATATGCCGAGCAACAGGAGTTAATCGCAAAAGTAGATCGTTTAATTAAAATCAAAGATGCCATCTCCTGATATAACATATGAATGGGTGCAGCGACGGCCAGCATTGGACTGCGAAGAAGATTGTGTTTGTCAATGGCTGTTCCACTTGCGGGCGACAAAAGGTGAGGCGGCTTCTTACGTTAGTGAGACTGTCCAGATAACCGGGGAACATAAGCCTATAGGCGACTATACTGCTGACGAAATAGAGAAGATGGCAGAGGCGTACCGCAGGATTAACAAGTGGGACGCTATGCTGGCTGCTGACATTGAGGAACAGCTAAACGCGCCACGAAGTGTGGACGGCTGGAACGAGGAGACTTTAAGTGTTGATACCTAAAATCATACATCAAGTTTGGGGTGGGCCTATGCTGCCGGGGATACAGGAGTGTCTGGATTCGGTGAAGAGGGTTATGCCTGACTACGATGTTAGGGTGTATGATGGTAAAGAGGTGGACAGGATCGCCCCAGATGGAATGACGCTGGTCGGAAAGACGGATGTTGTCCGCAACAAGAAGCTCTACGAGGAGGGCGGCTGGTGGGTGGACGCTGACTGTTACATGATGAAGCCACTCAACGGTGATTGCGCCTACAGCTACGGGCTACAGGAACAGCGAGACGGATGCTGGAATCAGGTTTGTGATTGGTTGTTCGGGTCGGAAGCTGGGAACCCAGATCAGAAGCGGTGTCTTGATTGGATTAACAGTAGCCAGCTTGTGAACACCTACGATGGTTACATGAGGCGACCAAGGAGGCATTGCCCAAGGTCGGGGTGGGGGATTGATACTGTTGGAGCAAAGGGGTTTCTCCCTTACAACGAATATGGCTCCAGATACTTTGCTAAAAACTATGGGAACAAGTGGCATCATTTTCCGGGCCGAAGCCCACAGAGAAGGAAGCCAACCAACCCAACGGCGGTACATTTGTTTTTAGGTAGCTGGGTTAAATCAGCAACGGGGGTGTTGAGCGAGGTAAGGGAGGTTGAAAGATGGAGGTAACAAATTTAGTACAACAACTAGGGGGTCAAGAGGCGGCTGAGTCGCTGGCCAAAGGGCTAATCGGGGAATACGGCTGGGTAGCCCTAGCTGCATTGGTGGCTATATTGGCAAAGGATGTGGTGATTAAATTCGCTCAATCAATACTGGTCTTCTTCGGCCACGGCTTTGAGAACGACGAGATCATCTATATCAGCGGCAGACAGGCCAGAATAATCCGTAAAGGCGTGACTTCAACCACCTTTTACATGAGCGACAGGCGAACCAAGATGGTTGTCCCGAATGAAAAATTGTCAGACTTAACGGTGGAAAAGATGCTGCCGCATAACGGTGGCGACCCTTATTTGTCCAAGGGAAGCGACCCTGACTTTGTGGGTTACGAGGAAGTGCCAATAGTGCCGCCGCCAATGAAGGTTCAGGTGGTAGACAAGAAGCCAGCACCAAGGAGAAAACGATGAGTTACCACAACTACGACCCAGATGCGATGTTTCCAAGGAAGGCGAAGCCCCCTCGGTTCTGGACAGGAGAGAGGATTGCTAGGTGGGCGATTATCATTGGGCTGTCTGCTTTTGCTGTATTCGTGGGGGCAGGGTGTGGTTCCGTTAGGAACATAAAGGAAGTGGATTTCGGGATTACGGGCTTGGAGATGGAGTTTTACCCAAGCCATCCCTCTCAAGAGGAGAAAAGTATATTTGATTTCAGCACGCTAACGAATAGAGTTCGGGCGGTTCCAGTAGACTGGGATGGCCCTGTGCTGATGCCAATGAGAAGGAAATAATATTATGGCTAATACATACAAATGCGTGAGGCTTGAGCCTCAATGTCACCACGCTGGCCACGCCGAAGGCGGCAAGGTTTGTAGTGTGGTAATCGGCCTTACCGCTGAAGATGGTGAGGGTAATTCTGCTTATATTGATGGCACATACCAGTACCCGGAGGGCAAGTGTGTGGCCGTATCCACGTTCAAGTCCAATGCCAACAAGATCGTGAGCCAGTTTGCGGCAGACAACGGCTGGGTGGCGAGTCTGGACAGCCAGATAGAATCCCAGAAGGTAAGACCTGTTTCGCCCGACGACTTCTCTCCTCCAGAGATCACGGTGGATACCACGGTAGAGCCAGCGGAGGGTAGCCCTGCTGCTCCGAAGCCAGAACCTGAGCCTGAACCTGAGCCTGAACCTGAGCCAGCGGATGACGGAGAGGAAGAGGGGGGCGGGTAGCCCTTGTCTTGGAGGAAGCACAGGCCGAAACCCAAGAAGCGAAGGCGAAACAAGGGTTGTCATAAACCACACTTTATTGATAGAGTAACCCCGCTTATGGCTGATCAGAATAAGGAGCAGATACAAACTGCTACCCAAATCCTAGTAAACGCAGCATCTCAGGCACGTTTGACTGCTGCTGAACACGACCAAGTGCGCCAAGCCACACAGATTGTGGCTACTGAACTTGGGTTGACGGGGCCGGGGGCTGCGCCTCCACCTGACATTGTTATGCCTGAACCCGCCGTGGAGGAAAAGCCAGAATAATGCTGAATGAGTTGGCTAGACGACATCAAGGTGGTTTTTGCTTCATCCGCTGGTATAGGAAACTGGTGGATGGAGATTGATATTATCCTGAAACTAGCCATAAGTGCAGCCACATTGTTCTACATAATCCTCAAATGCCGTCACTTATTGAAGCAAAAGTAAAACTATGAAACGTATCCTAATTATTGGGGCGTTGCTGCTGTTTGCGGCGAACGCCAACGCGGGTGGTCTTTTCAGCGCAGGCTGGAAGCCAGCCCCAAATCTAACCCTGTTTGGCCAGAAGGTAACTTGGGCCATTCCGAGCCTCTGCATAGGGGCCAAAGCTGGGGTTCTCCCTGATGCCGGGATCAACTCGGACGGGATGAACCTGAAGATTCCTTACCTTGCGGTAAGTATTCCGTTCCCCAGCCTTACCGTTTCAGTGGGCAAGGATAAGCCCAAGGTTGAGCTAAAGCTGGGTGCGGTGGATAAAACGGAACATAAACCAAAGGGGGGTGAATAAATGCTTAAATCAAAAACGACTTGGACTGCAATAACGGGCGCAATTGCTGGAATCGCCGGGTATTTTACCGGGGAACTGGAGCTAGGCGCTGCTGCTAATGTGGTAATCACAAGCTTGCTGGCCCTGTTCTTGAGGCACGGAATCAAGAAGGTCGAGAACGGAGGGTAATACCCCCAGATCGCTCTACAGGTATGTCTATTATTAGACTGATAGCAGGGCTTCTCAAGGCCGTCCCAGTTTTGGGGCGGCTTTTTTCGAGACTCGCTGATGAGAAGAAGGAGCAGAAAGCACAAAAGAGATATGAGGAAAAACTGGATTTTATTGACAATGCTGTTGATAAGTATCGTCGGGCCGGGGTGCGTGACGGGGATGAAGCTAAACAACGTGAAGGAACTGACGGAGCACCCGCAGTTCCCAAGCGCCGCTCACGCCGCACCAGAGTGGACGGAGGCAGCCCTAAGAAAAGTAGCAGAACTGGAGTATCACCTAGAAAGAAGGTGAAAACTTCAAAGCGGAAGCGCCGTAAGCCCAAGTCTTCCGGCTGAAGGGCTGTCTGAAATTTCTAGGTCTGAGGCCATTTCCCCTATAAGCGCATAGCTAAGGGAGTCAAAGCTATGCTTGTTGTCATCGTTAATCACATACTGCCCGGCACTTTTCCCCCTTCGAAGGAACCTAAGCATATCAATTGTCCTGAAGCAGTGGGCGCTAATGTGAAACCTGTTCTGCATTAACAGGTCCTTTATCAGCTTCACCCTCTGCCTTACAGAGCCTGAGAACTTTGGTGCCCCGATGAGGTTAATTTTACCACCACTGGATGCAGCAACAACCCTGTGGTCATAGGTATTACCGGCGGCTCGGTACCTGACCATTGATGACATGTCCGACCAATGTGTCCACCTTATTGGTTTTCCTACCTGTTCCTCCAGAATCTCAATCTTATCAAGCGCCTCCCCGGTGAAGTCCTCAAGGGAGACATCTGCATGAAGCACGACGAGTTCATCGAGGACTGCCCACCTTGTGCCGCTCATTGTTTGAACCTTTTCCATTATATGGAATGCGTGGTTTCTGTCTCCCAAGTCCCATCCTCCTATTAGTTCAGTACAGCTTTCGGAGGGCAAAATTACCTCCCATTCGCTTTCAACGGGTGATTCAGCATCACCGATGACGTGGGTTTCGTACTTAAAAACCTTGCCGAAATGGGAGTCTGTCGATGATGCGGTCCATTTTCCCAGCACATATCTGTCATAAAGCTCAGGGTCTGGCCTGAATGTGGCAATCAAATCCTTCCTGTCGTAGTCGGATAGGTACGGGTTGTCATGTATCATTGCCTCTATGATCTGGAATTGCTCAGCGTATTCAGGGTCGGGATGGTCTTCCTTGAATGGCTCATCGTACCAAAGCTTGTAAATCCAGCTACTCGTTCCCTCTTCCGCAGGGTTAGTGTCCCCGATCCACTGATGCCTGTGGTAATCCAGCCCGGGCAGTCGAAGCTGCCCCTTGCTGATCGAGAAAACGCAGCTATCTTTGAAGTTTGATAGCTCGGAAAAGAAGATCATACTGAATCTAGTGCCCTTTATCTTCTCCTCAATATCATGATCTACGTCCAAGGAATGCAGTTGTATCTCGGTTTCCCCGTCGTGCATATTCCTGATTTTCATGTAGTTCATCTTGGTCACACCGTCCACCTTTGGCCTTACGGTGACTTCAAACCCGTCCAGATTCTCCTCCCACTCAGGCACGATAAGGTCTGTTAGGTCTGACCAAACGCCTGATTTAGCGTTCCTAATGGTCTTCGTGAAGATTCCCACCCTTCCGCTTTTGGTTTCCCAGCAGTGCCGGACGAGCCTGTGCAATACTCCGATAGTCTTACTGGAGTATCTTGGGCCTGTCACCAGCAGGTAACGCTTATTGCAGTTGAATATCTCAAGCTGCTTTGGGCTGATTGAGGGGTACCAGCTCCCACTAGCATCTAGCGGCATACTTGTGGTATTTTAACCAGACAGGTGCGCTTATGGCAAACGAGATAAGTATAGATTTAAGCGACCCGGCTATGGCTGAAGCACTGGCTGACTGCAATCCGGGCGATACTCACACCATTACGATGGATGTCACTGTAACCGAAAAGGCGACCGAGCTCACTGGTGTGGTTGACCCAGTTAGCGTTGAGAAGTACGGTGCCGAGGAAGAGGAGGTATATGAGGAAGCCCCGCCAGCCCCAGTTGAAGGTGCCCCGCCAGCCCCAGTTGCTGCGGTAATGTGATGCCAAAGCATAAGCCTGAAATTACATACAACTCAGACGGCACGGTCAATGTGGTTCTGAAGTTCTATCGATTGAAGCCACACCGTGGAAGGGCCTTCAGAAGCGTTTCATACCACGATGCTGTTATGAAATCAGATGACATGAATGCCTATGTTAAGATATGGAGGAGGATGCCTAGGGAAAGAATTAGGAAGGTCATGGTACAATATGCAAAGAATCGAATGATTCAAAACAGCCCAGTGATAATATGATTGATTTAAATGTATTAAATAGACGCGGTGTCAACACGGACAAGCTTAAGTCTGCTTTTGGTCGCGGCGAAACCGTGATCCCTAAGAAAGCAAAGCCCCTCTTGGATGGGATTAGGGCCAGAATTGATGACGGCCTTCAATGGTGCATCAAGAACCATAAGATTTATCACGCCCTTGATCTGGCTTGGGACACCCCGTTCAAGCAGGTTAGCTCGACACTGGCCCACTCGCTGGTGACTAAGGACTTGGACAACGAGACGGTTCAGAATGCTGCCAGAGACTGGGGCCTGACAGGAATGCTGGACTCATTCACTGATGCAAAAGGAACGAAGCAGAGTCTAAACCTCCCGATATTTTTCAATGTATTCGTTCCGATAGTTAGGGCATATGTCACCATAAGGTGGGCTAGGATTTACAATGACAGGAGGCAATACCCGCTATTCAAGTACGAGATGGCGCAGAACACAACCACCAACAAGCTTCGCTCCGATATAATTACCGACAGGATACAGGCTATGGCCAATCAGTATGGCTATTCCGAAACCCTAAAGCAGGGAATTTTTCAAATGTTGCACTACGGCTCATGTTTCCAGTTTCCTCAGGAAGAGTGGCATTCTGAGAAACAGGTGGTCACCAACTCGGCTGGCGCTGAAGAAGAGAAGTATGTGAAGGAGGGGCTTAGGTACCACCTTCCGCATCCTTCGCGAGTTTTCTACGACCAAGCCCACAGGACAACGACGTTTAATAGCGATAGTGGCTGTAGCTTTGCTGGGTACTGGAGGATAATGAGGTATGGGGATATACGCAGAAATGATAAGTTCTGGAATGCCGACAAGATAAGGTATGGTAGGACCACAGACCTGCTTGCCGGAGCAAAAACCTATCTTGAATTGGTGTCGCCGTGTACGATGGAGTTCCCAAGGTCAGGGAATGCTTTTGGCATGCTTGACCGAGAGGAGGAGATAGACAGAGCTTACAATAAGGCAGATGATGACAAGGCTGTACTCATTACTGAATACTTTGAAAAGATTGTCCCAAGTGAGTATGGCCTTGGTGATTATGATCATCCTGTATGGTTTCGTTTTTGTTTGGCTAATGATGATACTGTCCTTTACGCTGCTCCATTACCTTACTGTCCAGTTGTATACTATGCTTACGACCCGCATGAAGGGCGCTCGATAAACGCCAGTCTTAGCTTGGAGGTTGTCCCGTTTCAGGACCAGATTGGGAACCTTTTATCCCAGTACTTGTTGTCAGTTAAGCAGAACTTGGCAAATATTACGTTTGTTGACACCGACCAAGTGTCTCAAACTGTAATTGAAAAGCTACAGAACTGGGGCGAAAAAATATTTCGAGGCTTGAATTTCATGCCGTTTAGCTCCAGACAGAACAAGTTTGCCCAGTCAGATGTACGGGAGGCGTTTAACTCGGTCAGGTTTTCCACACTCGACACGAACGGGATCGTTGGTGCGATGCGGCAGGTCATTGATATGCTTGAAAGGCTCCTCGTTATTTCGGCTCAGGAGATTGCACAGACGGCCAGCCACGAGCAGACGGCAGAGGAGGTTAGAACCATTTCGTCAACCACCACAACCCGCCTTGCCTTCACTGCCACAGGGGCAGATGATGCGATTAATGCGTGGAAAGAGCAGCTTTACAGGGGGCTTATGGCTTATGGCGAAGATGAGGTTTATGCGAATATTAACTCGCAATACACGGTTGACACGCTTCATGGGCTTGGGTTCTCGGTTACTGAGAAGGACGAGGATCGCTCTGGCTCTGTTAAGGTACGAGGACAGAAGAGCGCACTTAGCCTTGAAAATGTTGGCTCTTACAGGGATACTTTGGACCGTGTTTCTGATAACGCAATGGCTGCTGCGCTGACTCAGCTTTACACGATTGTGGCCCAAGACCCTGAAATCCGACAGAGCGTTGGCTTGGATCAAGTCCTTGGGGTTATTAACGAGATTGGCCAAATGCTTGGCTTGCCTAGAGACTTCAAGCTTCAGAAGATTAATGAAGCTGGTGGCCCAGACCAGCAGGCAGATCAGATGGCTGCCGTGGCTGAGGAGATCAAGGGGGCAATATTGCAAGAAGTTGGAGATGCCATTGAGCCTATAGCCAAGGGCACTCAGGAAAACGCGAATGCAATTGATCAGATAGTTCAACTGATGAAATCGGGGCCTGTTCCACCCCAAGAAACACAGTATGATAACACTGTCCCATCACCCGCCGGAATCCCAGCGGGTGCTGGAAATCCAGAATTGGCTCAGGTCTAAGGAGTGCGATAGCTTAAGGAAGCTTATCCTTGGGGAGATTGCGGCCCTGCAAGAGAAGTCGTCGCGACTTCTTATTATATCCATAGACGACCCCAAGAAACTTGCCGATGCCCAAGGTGTTGCAGAACAGGCCAATAAACTGGTAAAGTTTCTGGGTGTTTTTGATACAATTGCAAGAGGTGAGTACGATTTTATGAACGTGCAGTTAAACATTTCGGAGAAATTATTATGGCAGTAGCAGATGCAGTACAAAGAATGGTAGACATCCAGCGCCCCCCGGGCGTCAGGACGACGAGTATGGAGATAGGCAAGCCGGGTGACGCAGTGCCCCCGGGAGAAGTCGAGTCTCCTCCGGTAGAGCCCCCGGTTCAAGAGCCCCCTCAGATCGAGGAGGCCCCCCCGGCTGAGGAGGCTCCTGTTGAAGAGAAGTCCGAGGGCTCGGTTGATGACGCAACTGAAAGGCTAATGGAGCGTTTGGGCTACAGGGCCTCAAAGTCTGAGCCTGAGCCTGAGCCCGAGGAAGCCCCTGTTGAAGAGGAAGCCCCTGTTGAAGAGGAGCCGAAGGCAAAGAAGAAGCGAGGCCGCCCGCGTAAGGACCTTTCTGCTGACGAGATTAAGGACATAATCCGCGAGACAGCCCAGTCTGTGGCACCTCAGGTATCCGAGCCAGAGATTCCCGATATTCCGGCAACCAAGGACGAGGTCGAGGAGCTTAACCGGGAAGACCTAGAGGTTTTTTCCGAGCTTGAGGTAAAGAACCCCAAGTATTCTGGGATTAGGGATCGCTACAAAACCTACCTGAACTCAC
>Ga0098064_100316_pt1 | contig 10793 bp, 17 predicted proteins | sample 24BtaG_FD_77061 | JGI IMG/M metagenome (GOLD analysis project Ga0098064, IMG submission 77061) | Marine viral communities from Cariaco Basin, Caribbean Sea - 24B_WHOI_OMZ_CsCl | ecosystem: Environmental > Aquatic > Marine > Oceanic | place: Caribbean Sea: Cariaco Basin | collected 2014-11-08
CGTCCCCGCGGCAATCGACGTCGATGCACGCTGAAACTGCGATGCGGCATCCACCACCTCGGAAGTGTATCGATCCTGCGAGATCGCCCCGATGTCCAAGGCACGGTCCAGCCTCTTGATTTCGGCCTCATACTTAGACGCGGCACGATACACAGGGTCATAAGCTTTGCTGAGCCGGTCCAGCTCGCGGATATGGGCCTTGGCTGCGGTGGTGTTCGTCACCCTGCCTTGCGCGTCCTGGAACGCCTTCTGGGCCTCCTCACCACGCTTCTTGAACGCTGCGACGACCTTGTTCGCGTCCCTGACAAGCTGTGCGTCAGAGAAGCCTGCGGAAATGACGAGATCAGGTTCTTGAGCCATTGAAGGCGCCCTTTCTATGGAATGTGAAGACCTGCTCTAATCGCGACAGGATGCCTGGTGCGCAGATGGTTTGCGGTGCGCACTGCGTACCGTTTGAAAAACAATCAAACATTCAAAGAACCCCAGCAATCATTGGGTAATGCGGGGGTTTGCGGCACGCGTAATTCAATACGGGAGAAAAAAATCTGCACGTGCGGGGGACGCGGGTGTGGGAAAGAGCCCTCTTGCGATCTCAGGCCATTCCCCCTCATCACGCATGCCGCTCGATCGCCTGAAGCAGCGTCCGCCTCAGCCGCTCGGCCTTAGTGATGTCCCTTTCAGCCGTGATGATCTGATTGACAGCGGGCATCGCGTCTTGCAGCGCCTCATTGATCTGCTCACGAGACATGCCGGTTGCAGCCATGATGTCAGCCATGTCCTTCACGATCTTCATGGCGTGCCTGATCGCTTGGTCAGCCATGACGCTTCCCTTTGCCGGCCTGCGCCGCCTCTACAGCGTCCATGCGCTCGCTCAGCCAGTTAAGCGAGATCAGGGTCAGGCCATGAATTTGCGCGTCATTGAGCGCTGAATTGCGCCTCTGCACGTCTGTAATGGGGCCAGCCTTTCCTTCGATTTCGCCTATCCATTCCTCAGCGAACTTCCGGGCAGATACCTCGCGAACGGCGCTGCGTTCTTCATGGGTCAGGTGACGGGGGAATGCGGGGAACGTCATCAGGGTCACTCCGTCAGCGTGACTTTTGCCATCACGGCATCTGCCAGGGGTTCTACGCCAAAGCTCATCACGGCGCGGACGCCGATCAGGTTCAGCTGGAACAGCGACAGCGCCTGGCCACCGGGCAGACGCAGGGCAGAGGCACGCGAGTTGGTGATGCCGAAATCGGTCACGCCTGCAGCGATGTCGGATGCTGCAATCAATGCGATCTCGCCCGGATCCAAACCCTCAGAGATCGTGGCGGGGATGCCAAAGATCATCCCGCCTGCCGGAGTGACGGAGATACGGCCATCAGCGCTGAGAGGCGCCAGAACGGCCGCAGCAGCGGGGGAAACGGCCCACCGCAGCACCTGGCCCGATTTCGTCAGCATTGCCTGCAGAGCGCCGCCCAGAGCCGTCACGATGGCAGCCGGGGCGTCTTTGGCCGCCGTCAGGTTCACCGGTGCCGATCCGGCCAGCAATTCGAACATGCGGACATCGACTGCGCGGCCGATCGAGGATTGAAGCAAGCCGTTGATGAACGCTTGGCCGGGACCGTCGACGCGCATCCATGCCTGGTCTGATGCGACCACGATCACGCCGACGCTTTCCTCGGTCAGCTTCTTGCCTTCCAGCTCCAGTTCGCCGACGGGGATCAGACCGCCCTCGGACAGCCCGGACGGGATGGGCAGGCTTTCAGTATGGATCAACGGCACGTCGAAAGGCGCGCGGCGGAATGCCTGTTCGCTGACCATCGACAGGAAAGCGCTCGCGTTCCCCGCATTTTCGATGAACGCCATCACGGCAGTCATTGCGCCCGCGCTGGCTAAGCTGGAGGTGTCGACCGCCTTGGACAGCACGTCGATGGCACGCCCTGGCGCACCCATCTCGGACATGTCGACTGCGTCCAGCTTGAGAGCTTTGGAACGGGCCAGCCACTGGATCGTCGCGGCGGCTTCAACACGGCCGGCAGCGGCCGAGGTGTTGGCAAGGGAGCGGTTGGGGGTCATCGGTTCGCCTATCTGTTTTGTCTCGTTGATTCTGAGGCAAACAGACATTTGGCGCGATGGGGCGGGTGACTATGCCCCTTTGCAGCCCTGCAAAGTCACACGACGCGCCACAGGATGCCGGCGCGGGTTCGTTCGGTGCGTTCGATGATCTCGGCCGGGCGGGCTGACAGCCACTTGCCCAGGCTTTTGACACTGAAGATCCCCAAGTCAAAGAACGCTTGGACGACATCGGGGACCGGTTCGCCAATCGCCTCTGCAGCCGTCCGCAGGGCATCGACGCTCTGCCACAGCTCGGCTGCCGTAAACCAATCGCCATCGGTCAAGTCGGCAATCAAAGGAACGGGATCAATTGCGGGCGCGTCTTGGCCTATGAGCTGCGCAAGCATGGCCTCGATACGGGCCAGCCGCCGGATGATGTCGGCATCATGCAGGCTCACTGGCAGGGCGATCCCAGATGCCTTGAATTGTGACTGCGCGCATTTCTTACCCATGCCAGTCCTTAGCTGCGCACAGTGGCCACTTTGCGACCACGCCCCCGGTCATGGCTTCACCCATAGGCCGGTGCGGAGGATGGCGTGCATTTCCATGTGGTGACTGCGACACAGCCACGTCACTGCCAACGGCGCTGCATAGTCGTGGTGATGCGCGTCGACCACGACGCCATCCTGCCCGTGGATGACGCCGCATATCTCACAAGCGCCACGCTGGAGCCTGCCGCGCTTGAGTGCGCCTTTCACGGCCCAGTGCGCCCGCTTGATGTGAGGCAGCGAACTAGCCACGGGCCCGCTCTTGTTCCAGCACAGCCAGGCGCCGCCCGAACTGCGCGACAAGCTCAAGGACGTGTTCGCCGTCAGCTTCGGAGATGAACGCATCCAGCCGATCAATGAATGCCGGGTCTTTGCGGATGATGCCGCCGATCCGCAGCAGCACAGGGCGAGCGGTCTCGGGTGCACGGACGTTGATCTGTGTATGCGTCATGGTTTCGCCAATCACTAGATATCCTAGCAATCATAGCACAACCGACTAATCCTAGCAAGCCTAGCGATCGTAGGATGCAGTCATCCGAAGCATATGAATCCACGTAGAGTCAAAGAGATGCCGGGGATCGTTCCCACAGATGTAAGGGAAGCCGGTGGCGCAGTTATCAATGGCTGGTATTTCACCATCTTGAACCCTGATTTCGCGCCGCCGCCGCCGAAGGCCGAAACCGGGCCGCGGGCAGATATCGTCGATTAGTTAAGGTTAACCAACCTCACAAGGCATCTTTCCATCTGTGGGAACGAATATGCCCAATACGCTGATATTATACGAAAAACCGTGTATTCGTGGATTGGGTCAGTGGCGCGCCTTGGCCTCGATCTTGATGCCGTGAACGCCTGCCATTGCTGCCGCTTGTTCCATGATCTCGTGCAGCTTGTCCTGCATCGACCGTCGAACCAAGAAACTGTCGTGAACAGATAGGACAGGCTCGCCGATTGCGCCCATGATCCGCATGACGTTGATGGCAATCTCAGAGTCTTTATTCATCAGCTTCACGCCGGCATTGGAATGAAACGCGCTGGCGATTGGCGCATGATATTCCTTCACGTCACGCACCAGGGCATGAGCGAACGCCGTCGCTTTTTTGAAGTCCTGTCCTGCGATCTGCTTCATCAGCTGACGTTCGGTTGTCATGTCGACGATTTCGCCGTCCGCGTCGCGCACAATGGTTTCGCCATCTGAGTTCGCCAAGACGCCAATAACGTCCTTGAGCGTTTCCGCATTGATAAGAACCAGCAAGGCAAGCTTGACCAGATCGCGAGGCCAGTTGCCGATTGCGTAGCAGTCAGCCGGCACGTGCAAGCCTCTCTGGCTATACAGGATGTGCGGGTGAATGGCTTTGAAGTCTAGCTCAACCGTCGGTTCGCCATTGATCGTCACGTCGTGGCGTTCTTCGCGCGGCATGTTTTGGTAGCTAATACCGCCCATCGTGAAAAGCCTTCCTCCGTGCTGCATGTCGAGATTGAACACCCTGCGAACAGGACAACGAATGTCGAAGCCCTTTCCGTTCCGAATATCAGTGCCCATCAGCATTTCATTGATGGCCCAAACGGGACGCTCGATCCGTTCGAATGCCGCCTTGTTTGCCGGGCGCATTTCATTTCCGTTCTTATCCCGGATGATTGCTGCGCGTGGAGGCATCATCAGAGGAATGCGGCCAAGGTCAGGAAAGAGAGGGTTGAGCCGCTCGATCATTTCCTGATTTGGCATCACTGCGCTGCGCCAAGCGCGGCCACCAGCGCATTGCGCCTGGTTCTCGGCAAGATCCATGTCCCCAAGAAAATCAGCAGTCGCGACAACATTCGTTCGGGCCATAAGCCCGTTGCAGATACCTGCGCCGCCTCGATCGTTGCGTCTGCTGTAGGAGGTTGGGAACCCGGCTTTCCCGTTGTCGTAGATGGCTAGGGCAACCGGCGCCATTTCCTTCTTAGGAAGGTCCAACGCATCTTGCACATCGCCCCAATAAGGGCGTGCATCCAGCCGCAAATAGAGGGGGATCTGAGGTGTCCCGGTGTCATAGAACAGCTTCAACAGGGTGTCCCTTGTGAAGCCTGACGCGGATATGCCTCTTGCCGAAAAGGTCAGTGTCCCTTAAACTCGGCTTACTCATAGAAGCGCCCCGCCAGGCGATTTCGATTTAGAAGCCCGTTCCTGCTGCAAACAGGTGCGGGCTTCGCCCATTCTGGGCCTAGGCCCTAACTAACAACTATGCCGCATTTTGTGGTCTTGTGGCAAGTGATGCCCACAACATGCGGCCCCCTCTCCCAAATCATCGTCCGCCAAAAAGACGCTGCCACAAGCCTTGGGGTGCGACCGGTTCAGGTTTAGATGGGGCCTGTTCTGGCTTGGCTAGTGCCCGACGCAGATCGTCTATGTGCCTGCCCCGTTCCTCTGCCACCCTCTCGGCCGCCTCAAGTTTGGCCTGCAATACCCTGATTTCGGCTTGTAAATCCGCTGCAACCCCCCTGTCATCATCTGCCAAGTCTGCATGCAGAGATGGTGCCGGGGTTTCAGTGCTGGCGCCGCGCCGAGGATAGACGCGCGCAAGTTCTGCGATGTCAAATTGCCAGGCATCGCCTAGCTTTTCACCGCTGATTTTCCCCTGTTCACGGTGTTTCGCAAGCGTCGGCCTGCTAACCTCGAACATCTTGGCAGCCTTCGCCATGCTAACTTTGCTCATGTGCAGCACCCCCTGACGCATTGCTCAGAGACTGCGTGCAGCCGTGGCAAGTCATTTGCCACCCTCCAAAGCCGCTAGCCGTGCCTCGATCCGGGCCAACCTATCGTCTAATCCGGGGATAGCGTCGCCGCCCACAAGGTCAGCCAAGCGGTCCAGAAACTCCGGTTCCTCGCGCAGCTTCTTTCCCAATCGACCAATCAGGTCCTTGGCCTCGGCCGGGATGCGGATGTTGACTTGAACAGTCTCAGCCATTGGTCCGGACCCCATCAGGGGTGAACGCCACGCCGCGGGCTTCTAGTGCTGCCTGCATGGCGCCTAGAGTACGCTTGTATGGGGTCCGCTTGCCCTGTTCGAACGCCGCAAGCGTCGCGACTGCGACCTCTGCCGCAATCGCCAGCTCCTGCTGAGACATGCCAGCCAAAGCGCGCGCCGCCTTGCATTGTTCCGGGGTCATTCCAACCAACCTTAGTTATTTCTACTTGACTTGTGATTCTTCTTCGGGCTTCTGTCAACCTTAGTCGAAACCCATAACCTTATGGAAGGGAAGAATCCCATGAACGCGATTTTCGCGAACGGCACCGGCTTGCCGAAAAGCATCCGAGACCTGCAGCACGACGCCTGTATGCTTCACGCTTTCGCCCAAGGCGTTGCAGAGCTGCACGACACCCTCAAGACCGACATGTCGCCAGCCTCCAATGCGATGCCTGCACTCTTCGAGAGCCTCATTGAACGGGCCGATCGTCTGGCGAATGAGCTGGACGCTTTGCAGACAGCGCAGCGGCGCGCACAGCTGGAGGCGCAGGCATGAAAACCTCATTCAGCTTCGAAGGCCTCTTTCGGGCAGACGCGCCCGCAGGATGGTCGCAGCATGTTGCGCATACAGTCAGCTCACTCATTCGCACTGCTCGGCTGGCGCTGGAGAACGACACGAGCGGCCTGTGCGGGGACAATGAGAAGTTCCACGCTGTGGCCGATACTTTGGAAATAGCAGAGGCGCTGAATAGCATCGTGATCGACGGCACGGATAAGTTTGAGATCGCCTTTCAGAAGGAGGCAGAGGCATGAAAACCGAACAAGATTACCGGAACGAGATCGACCGCGTTGGCGAAGTTCTGGGCGATGTAGAGTTGCTGGTTTCGGCGCTGTCTGTCGTTGCTGAGCAGCTGCAGAACATGTCGGCCCACGGGGAGATGCACATTCTGCGCAATGCCGTGGTCGGGATCAGCCGTGCCTTGGATCGTGAGATCCATCGTTGGGATCAGCCTTGACCATGCCCGGCTATGTTGTTGCCTTGCCGGTTAACAAGATGCACCTGTGTAACCTTGTTAACCGGTAGGTGTCAGATGAGGAAATGCCCAAGCCCCCTTCAGCAATCTATCCTTGATGCGCTTGCCAGGATGCCGATGGCGCCGCCAACGGGCGAAAGATTTAGCGCTCGCGATCTTTCATCCACTGGCGATGTGATTGACGCGATTGGCAGGCTCAGAACCCCGACCAACTTTGCTGCTGTGAGCCGCGCACTACTTAGGCTTTCTGAGCGGGGGGACGTCAAAACCTACACCGCACAGGGCTACATGCAGGGCAAAGGATTTCGCTACTGTCTGGCTTCCAAGGTTGAGGATGCAATTGTCGTTGATTCAACCGCAGGGCCACGCGCTCGCCCGTAACTGGTCTTATGACTCTGAAAACCCCGGCACGTTTGATCGCGCCGGGGTTGTCAGTTAGCGGCCGCCTGTGATGCGCTCGCGTCGCTGCCGTTCCGTCTCAGCTTCGCTTAGAAACTCCACCCGATGCATGGACAGCGCCCGCCCGCTGCCACCGCAGATCGTGCAACGCGCCCGACGAACCATGTCCTTCGCCTCCTCCCATTCCCCAAAGCTCATGTCGGCACTATGGCCGCAGCGGCACTGGAGGGTGAATTGCACGGGCATCGTCAGGTCCATCCGGAGGGGTGTTGCAGTTGGGGCATCGTCAGGTCCATCCGGAGGGGTGTTGCAGTTGCAGGATATGGCCAGTGTAAACCGGAATTGCATTCCGGCCCCGGCGCTGTGTTCTGGCGAAGTTAACATTCCACATTTCCCGCCATCTGCGCTGTCAGTCTGAGGGTATCGTTGGCAAGAAATGCAAACGTAAGTTTTACACTCTGCCGGCGCCCCTGGATTGCCGTGCAACCGGTTGCACGGGGCGTGTCCACTTTTGACAATCACCCTGCCAAGGAGCTGCCAGATGGCGCGCTACGACCTGACCTTTGCACCCCAGCTTCTGTCCAGCATCCGCGCCTCGGCCTGCACGCTCCTGACTTTTCAGGAACGTACGAGACGGGCTGGAAATCGAAAGCAGCGATGCGGACCAGCTGCAAAAGGACCGGGCGGAATGCGACAGGCTGTTTGGCGTGACGAGCTAAAGGTTAATAATGTTCTAGCCTGAAACCTTATTAACCGTTAGAGTCCGAAGCAGCATAAGGGGGACATGATGGGACAGGGCTTGAGTAAACAGCAAAAGGCGATCCTTGCCGTCCTGGAGCAAAAGAAGGACGCGGGCGAGTTTGTGGTTACGGGTATCATCATCGACGCATTGGGCCTGAAGCGCACCCCGACGGTCTATTCGTCGGTGTCTCGGGCCATGAGCCGTCTTTGTTCGCGTGGGCTGGTGGAGATATATCAGCCGTCGGTCTACCGTCGGGGCAAAGGTTTTGGATACGGCTTGCCCGGTCAGGATGAGCGCTAGATGTGCCAATCCGGTCTAGTCCTGATCTAGCTGCTTAGTCGCTGATTAGTGCTCAGATGCAGGGCTCATAAGTCCAAGCCTGTAATTTCCCGGAGCTTAGCTTTCACGAAACCCTCAGCCACGCTCATTAGCATAGTGATGCTGTGGTTCTTTAGCTGTCCGACCGCAGCCTTAGACTTATCCCAGATGCGCTGATCGCGGGTGTGATCCAGAAAATCATGCCCTTTTGAGGTCATCCGATAGACGCCTGGCTGTGTCTTCTGCAGAAGGCCCTCATCACACAACAGCGTCACATGGTAGTCTCGCTTGGCGTCGCCTTTGCCCGGCTCTTCAAACAAGCCGAATGTGTGCAGCCAATCGTCTTCTGCTTCCAAATCGAGGAGCATCTGCCGCAGATAGTCCATATCTCTCTGCAACGCGCTCTCCTGCCGTAGCCCTTTGGAGACCTTCGTTTCTTTAGGCGGGGATTCGCAATACTTGCCTTCCATTACATCTCCAAAAGGCGTGGGGAGCCCTTAGTTTTGAGGAGGCCCCGGCCGCGTCCTGACCAGGGCCCCATGCCCAAACGCGGGCTTTTGACTGTCCCCGCCCCCTGTAAAGCGTGACAGCCCGCGCGGCCTTCACCATGAAAAGGCCGCGCCGATCTCGCTATCCGCGCCTCCGAGGATTTGCGTTGATCTTCTGCACCCGTTGCGGAAGCGTCCTGTTGTTCTCGGAGATGCCTTGCTGGACGCCTCCAGACACTCGCTTGTCCACGAAGCTCTGCAGGTTGCCGTTCTCATCGACGCTGGTTACCACATGCACCAGCACCTCCTGCTGACCGGCTGACTGTCCGTTTGCTGCACTGACCGCCGTGTCCATTGAGGGTTGCCGCACACTAGCGCCAACTAATCCGCCATTAGCATATCCCCGCAGGGTCCGGTTGTGCATTTCCTCCAGCGCACGGGGGCCAAGCCGCTCAACAGCCGCCTTGCTGAAGACGTATTCGCCCTTATGCACGACGCCTGCGGGTTCGTATTTTCCGCCGGCGCCCGTGTAGCCGCCTTCTGCAAAACCTTTGCCGCCGCCAAAGAAGCTTGGAAAGCCGCCGCCGCCGCTGAACAAAGAGCCTATCATGCTTTGAATGCCGCTTTTGAGCAGGTCGTTCGCGATCTGCTGGAACACACTGGCCAGGCCCTCACGCAAGCTTTCGCCTCCCGCCAGAGCGTTGGCAAAGGCGCCAGCGATGCCGTCTATCGCCTGGTCGAATTGCTGCTGGGCGATCTCGGCACGTTCCAGTTCTGCCGTCAGCTGTCCGAAGGATGCAGCCTGTGCGTCGATCTGGGCGGATAGCTCGTCATTGACCGGAACGCCGCGGCGCTTGGCCTCGTCCAACATCTCCCAACGGGCCGTTGCGGTCGCGACTTCTTCGTTCGACTTGCCGATGAGCGTGATCTGACGCTCTAGGTCGGCTAAGTCCTTCTCCACGTTCTCGAAGAAGGGGCGTTCTTCCTTGGTCTTCTTGGCCTTACTGCCGCCTGAACTCTTGCGACCGCCGCCGCTGCTGCTCTTGCGTGCTGCTGCCTCCTCCGCTTCAAGCTGAGCCTGCCAGTCATAGCGAAACGTCTGCTGTTCCTGCAGGTCTAGGCCACCAGCGCGGGCAGTGATGCCCTCTCCATTGCCGAAACGGTTGAGATCCGGAGAGAGAGTGCCGGGCATGCTTTGGGCCGCCTGAATGGCGGTGCTAAGGGCGCGCGTCAGGGCAAGAGCGCTGGCCGTGGCGGCATCGATTGAACCTGGCAGCTGGTCGACGGTAGCAACGACGCCGCCCGCCGCCACGTCGGCTGCTTCCAGCGCTGTGGCTAGTTCAAGCCCTGCGAGCGATCCCTCAGAAGCTGCCTTAGCGGCTGCATTCAGTTCGCCGTTTGCATACTGCGCGGACTCGGCCGCATTGTTCAGGAAGGCTGCCAAAGACTGCATGGCTGCAGCCTGATCCTGCACGGTCTTAGCTGCAGCCTGATCCGCAAGGATGCCCTGTAGTTCGCGCGCTTGGTCGATGCTAAGGCCGAACTGATCCTTGAGCGCATCGGCGATCGTCAAGAGGCCGCTGCTGCTTTCGCCGAACTGAGAGATCTCGCCGTCTGCCAGCGCGATGTAGCTGCTAAGATCCTCGAAGGTGGCAGCGATGGCGGCACCATTGGCTGCAAGCGCGGCGCCTGCATCGATCTTGGCAATCTGGGCTAGTTGAGCAAGGAGGCCCTGCGCCGCTACTGCTGCGATGCCGTATTTCTTCACAAGCTCGTCTGTGGGCGTGTTCGCGGCCTCTGCTGCAGACGTGTAGTCGGTGATTGCGCCCTCTAGCGTCTTCACCGTGTCAGCGAGACTTTCGGCTTCCTCGCCCATTCCCAAGAAGGCATTGGCAAGCGGGAAGGCAACAGCAGCGACAAGGCCGAACACGGCGCCCATAGGACCAAACGCCCCAAGCAGCTGCGGGGCCTGTTGACCCGCCGCCTGCATGGCCGATGTACCAGCACCAACCTGCACCGCAAAATCGCCAAACTGGTATCCCGCCTGTTGGATCTGCGGCCCAAAGCGACGGAAGCTAGATATTGCTGGCCCGGTCGTTCTGCCTAAAGCAGTCGTCCCCATCTGAACCCGCTGCATGCCACGAGCCATCCGATCCGTCCCCGCGGCAATCGACGTCGATGCACGCTGAAACTGCGATGCGGCATCCACCACCTCGGAAGTGTATCGATCCTGCGAGATCGCCCCGATGTCCAAGGCACGGTCCAGCCTCTTGATTTC
>Ga0098064_100319_pt1 | contig 10757 bp, 16 predicted proteins | sample 24BtaG_FD_77061 | JGI IMG/M metagenome (GOLD analysis project Ga0098064, IMG submission 77061) | Marine viral communities from Cariaco Basin, Caribbean Sea - 24B_WHOI_OMZ_CsCl | ecosystem: Environmental > Aquatic > Marine > Oceanic | place: Caribbean Sea: Cariaco Basin | collected 2014-11-08
CAAGAAAGTAGGAACTAAGATAGCAGAAAAGAAATTTGGTAAAGCAGACGTAGGATTGCCTGACCTTGCCAGAATGTTTAATATTCCTATGGGTGAAGGAAGGAGAGTTAAAGGAACGGCGGGCCAAGCCGATGAAATACTCAAAGGATTTGAAAGAGAGACTGCTGAAGCATTACCTTCCTTGAGAAAGTTCTTTGAACGACGGGCAAAGGATACCGGAATAGCCTCATCTAAACTAGAGACTACCTTTAGGGACGCTATGGAGCGCCCAAGAGAGGTAATTGAACCTGCTTTGATTGATCCCACAACAAAAGAACTCATCAAAGAAGGAAAATATGGAGAGTTAGTTCCCATACCTGATGAGGTTGCTAATGAATTGGGAGGAGATGGTGTCAAACTGCTATCCGAATGGGAGCAGAGGATGGCTCATCTTGTTGATGTATCTGACGCTTATGGTATGCCTATTACCACAATCAAGAATAGAGGATACTTCCCAAGACAGGTAACTCCTGCTGGAAGAAAACATCTGGAAGGCAAGGAAGATGAGTTAGGCTTTGATGTTGGCGATCTTGGGGAGCCTGTATATCGAGCAGGATATAGGACTTCAAGACAGAGAGAGTTAGCCGAACTTACCACTACAGAATACAATAAAGAAATGGCAGAGGCTATGGCACGGCAAGCGGCAAGCCTTGGGAGAAAACCTAATCCTCTTGACAAACCTTATGAGCAGGTTCCATTCTTTCAGGAAAGCCCTTATGTTGCGTTGGGTATGCGCTGGTCAAGGCAGAACAAAGCAATACAGCGTAAGTGGTTTATTGACGAGATCACTGATAGTTATAGAGCGACTATTGGAGCGTCTAAAGTTTCTGGAAACTATGTACCAGATAAAGGTATAGGTAAGTGGATAACTAAAGACCCGGAAGATTCTGCGAACTATCTGGAAAGAGTGCGTACAGAAGAAGGTTATACTACCCAGAACTTGCAAGGTAGCATGGATGAATTCAGACAGGTAGAAGGCATACCTGCCAAGTATGAGTCTGATGAGGTTCTGGATCAGGAGTGGCGCAGAGTATTCGATGAAGAGTTGAGAAAGAAAGGAATCTTTGTTGATCTTCCTAGAGGTAGGCATGGCTTTGACCGTATGCGCCTTACTGATGACACAATAAAAGACCTTGGAAAAGAATATGTTGATGCGGGTGATATAGCAAACAAAGCGAGAGAGGCTTTAAGAGAAAGTTCTAAATTAGAGTTCATCGCTCCCAAACAAGTAGCAAGACAAATTGAAGATCATCTATCCCTTATGTCTGGAGATATTAGAGGAGAGAAAGAACTAACTAAATTCTTTAGGATGTATGACAATGTACAAAACGCATGGAAGGCTTGGACTCTCGGTGTTCGTCCTGCTTACCACACTCGTAATGCCTTGGGTAACATTCTTAATGCTTATACTATTACTGGTTTAGGCGAGAATATTCCTGAAGCGATTAAAGTATTTTCAGCCGCCGCTAAACTTCAGTATTACTCTAGGTTCGGAGGTAGTCAGGCTAAACGTGATGAGGTAGTCAGGAATCTTGAAGGAATAAGAGTGCCGTTTGAGAAGGCTCCTCCAAAGATTAATGATGCGGAATGGACTAAAGGTAACTTTATGGGTACTGGATATAGCATGGAGCAGATATCCAGAATGGCTAGAGACAGAGGAGTTACTGCAGGACACTACACTGCTGATAATATCAGAGATGTAGAGAGAGCGAGAGAGGCGGCAGTTGGCGTAGGAAGTAAAGCCGCAAGAACTATCGGTGCAGAGAATCCAGCAGTACAGGCTGGCTTTGCTCTTGGAGGAACCATTGAAGGTAACGCTCGGTTTGCTGTCTTTATCAATACACTCAGAAAGATTAGAAAGAATCCAAAAGAATTCCAGTGGACTACTCCAGACGGGACTAAGATATCTATATCTGACGCAATAAAAAGTAAGAAGTATTTTAAAACAGAATTGCTTAGAGGAAAGAACGGCAAACTGTACACAAGTAAAAGAAATTATACCCGTAAAGATGTCGAGATGGATATAGCATCTGAGCAGGTTAAGGCATCCTTGTTCGACTACGGAGATGTGTCCAAGTTTGAAAGAAATGCGCTTAAAAGAGTTATGCCTTTCTATACTTGGACTCGTAAGAACATACCTGCCCAACTTAAAAGCCTTGTGCTTAATCCACAGAGAGCAGAGAAACTAGCCATTGCCAAGCAACAGTTTGAGCATGAGACTGGAGACTTAGACTACTCTGACTATGGTGCGTTCTGGGGTGAGCGTGTTCCTGTATTCTTAGGTCAGGAGTCTAAAGGAATTGTTAAAGCCTTTACCTTGTTGAATGTTGTACCTATGGCAGACCTTCAGCGCATGATTAAACCTGCTCCACTACTTGCTGAGATGGCAACTCCTTTAATTAAGGCTCCGCTTGAGATACTTGCCAACTATGATTCATTTAGAAAAGGCAAGATAGCCAAGCAACCTATGTTTACTGGTGAGTCTAAAGACTTTCTTGGTGTATCATTACCTCCTAGACTGCATCACTTAGCACAGGTGTTGGTTCCTTTGACTGAGATCAACAGGCTTAATCCTGCTGGCGTATTTGGTGAGAGGATGAAGGATGATCTTGGTAGGCTACAATCTACCAGAGCATATGGTGGGATGGGAGCGTTGCGTGAGAATACTATCGACGCTCCTGAAGTAGCAAGGTGGGTAAGGTTCTTCTCTGGTGGTACAGTACATGATGTAGATTTGGACAGGCATCGGTACATTATGAACAAGAACCTGAAGAAAGATATTGCCGCGCTAAAAGGTGCAATCAAGTGGGCCGCTCGTAACAGCCAGAACGATAGAGTTAAAGTATTGTATGAATTGTTAGAGCAAGTACAACGTCAGGAGATAACAGACCCAATGGGACAGAGATCATAAAGGTTTCTACGAAACCTTACCTGAGTTACATAACATAACCGGATATGAAATATGAAAACACTAGCGTTTATACTCGCCCTGCTTGCTTCTCCGCTGATGGCACAATCGCCACCGCCTCCACCCGATATGAAGTCTATGAGAGTGCAGATTCTCATTCACTGTGTTGAAGGGCTGTCGAGAATGGCTGAAGTTCTAGCCAACGATTTCGGTGAAATACCAGTTGTAATGTCACAATTAAAAGAGAATACGCATTTCATCTTGTTCTCAAATGAGCCTCGTACTACATCAACGCTTGTTATCCACCGCACAAGTAAGGATAGTGATTCGGCCTGTATAATCTGGACTGGCTCAAGTCCCGGCGCAAGTTTCGCAATCGCGCCTGATCCCGAATACCCAAAACCACAACCAAAAGGAACCAATCTGTGATGGAAGCCGCCGATATCCTATCTCTTGCATACGGCGCACTCCTGACCGTAATGGGGTTTCTGTTGAAAAGAATCTTCTCCCTGCTGGACGAACTCCGCAAGGAGGATATGGTGCTTCACGAAAAGATCAACGAGGTGAGAGTGGAGTATTTGACAAAAGGCGAGTTTGAATCTGCGGTTTCACGGATTCTTGCTCGGTTTGATAAACTAGAGGAGAGGTTGATTAAATGAAAGATATATGGAATGACTTACCGAATAAGTGGAAGATTATCTCAGTGATTGCCGTTGTTGTAGTCGTGATTGGATTGGTTCAGGAATTTGCATGACCGAGTACAAAACGCTGTGGAACCTTTACCACACCGTAATCGTTATCGAACTTGGGGTCATTATCTTCTTGTTGGCCTTCTCTTAACAGGATGCACAGCAACAAAGAAAGCGGCGATAGTAGCGACAGCGGCAGGAACGGGTGCCGTTGCGGGGAGTGTATTGAGTGGGGGTGCGATTGCGCCGATAGTGGGAGCCACGACAAGTGCCTTTGTGGCAGATGTCGTGACGACTGTGGTAGACAAATCCCATACTACCATGGCTGATTGCGCTCCTGATAACTTCTGGACTATACTTGGCAAACTTGTAGAGGTAGGAGGATGGGCATTAATACTTATAGTGGTTGCACCAATAATTATAGGGTGGATTTTACCCGGACCTTTAGAAAAAAAGCGACGGCAGTAATATTATCGTTACTTTTATGCGGGACTGCTAGTGCAGATTTGTTTGGTGTTCGATCATCTTTCTTGGTAGGCGAACCGGGTGAGCGTAAATCTTGGCGGGAAAGATACGGCAATACTCTTGTTTATCTTGCGCCAGAATTCGGTAACGATGCTCAAAGAAAAGCCTTTAGGGATCGACTAAAGAGAAACGGCGATACTCACATCGACCTGTATGCCCAAGCAAGGCATGGGTTTTTAGAAGGTGGACAGGTATGGCCTGAGAGACAGGACTTTACCGCAAGACTTAAAGAGTTAAATGACGACGGGCTAAAGCCCGTTCTGTGGTTAATACCAGAATCAAAGCATGGCGATCACAAGCAAAGCATGGATGCTCACTTTGCCTTCCAGAATCATATGGTCAACAAGCATGACAGTCAGGTTGCGGGATATGTTGTCTGTCTTGAGTGTGATGAAACCTTTAGTTCGGAACAGGTTAATCAGTTAGTTGCCAATCTAAAAGCCAAGACAGGAAAACCTGTGGCTGTACACCTTGCTCCCGGTGTTGGTGGTTTTAAAAGAGATACACGGTACTATAAAGGCGCTGACTTTATATATTTACAAATAGGAGATCACCTTCATGGTGACTTTGTTGCTGACTCTACGTTAGCAGTTAATATGCTGAAAGAGGCTATGAAGTTAGGCATACCTGTAGTCGCTAATGAGTATAGCGCGGCTTCGGAAACAGCGGCGGCAAGAGCATTGGGAGATTTGTTATGCAAAAATGGCGCGGTAGGCACTGGCAATGGAAGGAACGTGCATCTCTGTGGTCAAAGAGAAACCGCTTCCAAGAAAGAGTGGTACAAGAAATACGAGAAGGAGATACTTGGTATTGGTGCCGCACTGGTTACGCTCTATGCGGTTTCAAGGTACGACCTTCCTCTTACTATGAGAGCGACAGAAGAGGATTACCAGATTGGACTTCAGAAACCGATTGGGAATCATACGGTTGGGATTGAATACGGTAGCATGAGGACTATGCTAACATATGGATTCAGATTCTAAACAATTAGTCATTGTCGAATGGCGTGACATTATGCAGACAAGTGGGTGGGAGCCTCACGATGAGGTTGACTGTCCTGTCATAAGATCAGTAGGGTGGTTGATACCTCAAGATGATCCAAAGACTATAAAGATATGCAACACTCTAGCGCCAGAAGACTTTGATAAAACCAAAGAAGATAAAGAGTACGGTATCACTGCTTTCCCTAAAGGATGCGTCACTAAATTAGAGTTTCTTTCTTGTGAGGTCAGAAACATAATCGACTAGGTTAATGCCTGTCTTCTCTTTGAACACATCCTCCCACCGTTTACCGCTAGGTGCTTTTGCTCCAAGATTCTCCCAACAGAACTTGGCAAACATCCTAGTCTTTTTCTTCTCCCATTCTTTCTCTAACGCCACGGCATCTTTATCAGGGTAGGCCACGTTGGTCCACGTTGTTATCCGCTCTGCCTTTTTAATTTTGCCGTAGGCACTTTTCTCTTGGAGAGACTTAGTATCTTTAGGCTTTTTCCATTTGACCATATGTATCTCTTTTGGGATATAAAAATACGCTTGTAGTAGGGTGGTACTACAGACGTATTTTTGATACCCTAAGTCATTGATTTTAAAGGGCCGATTATTGCACTTTCCTTGATTTGTCCTTCTTCCACCGACGATCAAATCTCTTTAATCTCCTTGCCTCTCTCCTAAATTCTTTTGCCAGTGAAAGTTTGTCTAGGTATGCCAGTTCATCCTGCATTGCGTTCCAGATAGGTGAACACATATCTATATTATCTTTGGCTGTCTCTACTATCTGCGCTCTGGTAAATTCATTCCTTGCCAGTCTACTCCAGTGAGTATAGGCTTCTTTGTACTCGCTCATTTTCCTCTAATGCTCCGTTGTGTAATGGCTCGGATACTATTGTAGTATCCTTCATTGTCTAAACCTTCAAGCATAATCAATCCTCTCCACCATTGGTATTCAGTATCCTTGCACCAAGTCTCACGGTAATCAGGATGTGAATAGCAACCCGCCGATAATCCAAATATCTTCTGACCGTCAGGTCGTGTCTGTTCTGAATGATTGTATAGATGTGAGTGTCCCTGCACAGCAGAGCAGTGCAACTTAGACACAAGAGCATGGCCTATATGTACTGAACTAATAGGTCTGCCAGCCACACCAGATGTAAAGTAATGACTGAATGTTATTCCTTTAATCGTAACGCTCTTCTTGAATGGCGTAACATTCCAACCAAACTTCTCATACTGTAAGTCTTCCATGCCTATAGCACCATCCAGTTCAGGTGTAGAGTTTACGGCTCTATCTATCCTGTCCTCATGGTTGCCTAGTGTCATGTAGAACTTAGGCTTATATCCTCGCGCCTTTCTAATAGGTGCAAACATCTTTTCTTGTGCGTCAATAACTGCGGATACATCCTTCTTGTATCTCCTGCCTTCAAATCCCTTAGTGCCTTTATCATACATAGATAGGCTAGGCATATCAGCCATATCCCCAATACATACTATAATGTCAGGTCTGGACTTGACAATGAACCTGCCTAAATCCGTGAACCTTTTATTGTCGTAGTCTGGGTGAGCGTGTGGATCACCAATAACTAATAGGTTACTCATGTGTCTGGTCCTCTAGTTTCTGGACTGAATTTATATATACTTGCCGATGGTAAGTCTTCCATAAATCCATCTCTTACTTTACGCCAGAGTTGTTCTTCCCATATACTTTTGGAATCTTTCTGCATATCCTCCATTACAGTAATCGCTACCTCTGGGTCTGCTAACTCATGGTTCTTGGCTATGTTCATAGCCCATATCAATGCTTGAGCATGGGTTACTATCAACCCTAGTACATCTTCTTGGTCCTCATACAATGTCGGCCTCCTTGATTCTTAGAGAACTCCACTGTCGAAGTTCCATACACTTAACAAATGTTTTAAAGTGATCCTTTGGTTCAAATACTTTCTGCTGGTATTGCCCGGTTTCTTTATCTAACCGCAGTATTATCCCCAAAGGCCACTGCCGTAACCCATCAATCCTCTTGATTGCTTGGGCGTATGCCGTTACTTGTAGGTGGTATGGCTTGTAGATTTTCTTGGACGTTTTGAAATCTATTACACAAACACGACCATTAATCTTTGCCACTGCATCCACAGTCCCAGCATATTTAAATCTATCACAGTAAACCTTACGCTCTGCATCTAACCATTGAGGCTTGAACTCTTTCTCCCATCTTATAAAGGCTTTTACACTATCAAGCGTTTCCTTACTACGAAGATCATTCTTTAGCCTCATTCCATCTGTAATATTCCAAGCGTGTGGATTATTAATATAATATTCAATCCATTTGTGAGTCTGGTTACCTATATCCAGAGCCTCGTCAAGAATGCGATGGTACTCCTCTTCTCCTAGAGTCACTGCCCAATTTGTTAGGTTCTTAGGAAAACAAGAATCAATAAGCCTAGTAACCGATGGGACTTTCACTCCCTCAACCTTATAGGAGTGAGCATCCTCATCGTAATCTAGGCTGTACTCTTTACCATTTTTGTATGTGATAATCATTATTCTTCCTCTTTGAATACCTCTGAATTACAAACTTTACAGAGTCCATCATCAGTGATGCCTATATAACCTCCATCTGCAAGAGGTAATCCAAACAGCATAACTTGTTCAAGTATAGAATATACTGATTGCAAATCTTCGGCGCTTTTAATATGGAAGTCTTGACAGAATCTGTTTAACTCTCTGGACATTTCTTCGTTCATACTAAACTCGCCTCCTTTAATGCTGATTGAAGGTTGCCAACAATAGGCTTTTCTCTTTCAATCCTTTCCTTCTCTTCCTTTCTCTTCTTCCTTTCTTCTTTTTTTATCAAAGCCTTTTCTTCTGCTTCTTCTACAAGTCTTTCAAACTCTTCTCTTTTCATTCCTTTAGGCTTAGAATATTCAAGACTGGTGTTAGAGCATCCATCACATCGACAGGCATAGTATACTCTAAGACCGCCATCCCTTTGAGATCGCCTACTTGTTTTAAACATCTTACCGTGGCTCCCTCCAGAGAAGCCACAGTAAGGATCGCCATATTTATAATAAACGTATACCATGATTAGTCATCCCATGGAATATCATCAACGCCTTTATAATTTTTAGAAGGTCCGGCGCTCTTAGGCTTATCATTATACGATGCTTGCATAGCCTTGAACTTCAACTTACGGTAAGGCTTACCTGCTTTAGATACGTTATCGTACATATTTACCCAATACATAGCACCATCTACCATCGCTTTACCTGACCACGGAGCCATCCAATCCTCCGTCAACTGGTCTTTAGGTACTTCAAACACAACACCATCCATATCTTTCTGTTCGTAATCGCTCATTACTTTCTCCTGTTAGCACTTACGGTTCGCCAGATATCTACTTCTCTCTGCCAAGATTCTCTTCTGGCATGAAGAATCTCATATTCTACCATAGCATCCTTCAGATTATCAGTGAACTTCTTATAATCACCAGACGCATAAGCCATCGACTCTCTCTCTGCTACAGTTCCAGATGTATTTAAGAAAGCCTTTGCCTTTATAAGTTTAGTCATATGCGGAGCCATCTTAACATAAGCAGATAGCCTACCATACTCCTCGTCACTATCGGTCAAGGCATTGTGTGCCGCTTCTGCTTTGTCATCATCAGTAATCATTTGAATGTAAACCTCCGTTGTTTAAATGCTTCTTTCAATGTACTAAATATATACACCAGTTGCTCTGAATCCATGCCTCCCTCATGTACTTTAGTATGGCAAGTATAACACATAGGCATAGTCAACCAATCATCTACCTTTACTGACATACCTCCACCTCTAATGTTATGAGGTAACAATTTACTCTTCAGATGATGGGCGACCACAGTACCATCCTCAGTACCACAGTTGGCACATGGTAGTGTAGCCACCCAATCCGTATACTTCTTCTGCTTCCATCTAATATCTTTCTCAATCATATTCCGCAGACACCAGACAAACACTGTTCCTCACTGTTGTCTTCATAGATTACACCACGTTTAGCATGAGCCTCTTCATAAGGTACTGATTTGATAGGCTGTCCTCCTCTAGCATTGTCAGGATACACAGTTAATCCTCTCAATCCCGACCCATACTTCTTGATTACTTGAGCAAACTCAGCAACCTTATCCTCATTGTTAAGTTCACTACCCCAAGCAGGAAGGTTCAACGTGGAACTAATCGCATGGTCTACATACTTCTGTAGTTCATACTGGAATTTAATCCTACGCTCTGGGTCAGATGCCAGATCAACAGCAGACTCAATCTTATCAGGATCAATGCCTGTATCTATTAATGCCTGTGCCGTACCGTCAACGACAAACTGATATTTCCACTTGGTTCCGTCAGATAGATACCTTCTGCGATATGCAACGGCGTAGATAGGTTCCACTCCAGAGGTGGTCCCGGCAAGGATGCTGATTGTTCCTGTTGGTGCAATAGCCCTATATCCTCTAGGATACATGATCCGAAGGTCATAGCAATGCTCGTCTGCCGCTTCTTTACTGTATCGTTCATACGTTCTCATCCATTGTTTAAGTTCATCAACCATCTCGTACTTGTATCCACGCTGTAACAACCATTCGTGCATACCCATAAGACCTAACCCAATTCTACTGTTCTTCTCTCTTACTTTATAAACTTTATCGTAAGGTAGGTGCGCTCTTATTAATCCGCATACTAGAAACTTAGCGCCGAGCGAAACCACATCTTTAAATTCCTCCAGTGTACCAATATTAGCAAGGTTAACACTGCCCAAATTACAGCAATCCGAATCATCTTCGCTCGTAATTTCCGTACAAGCATTTCGTAAAGTCTCATTCTGTTTATCTCCAAAGTTAAACGAGAACCCCGGCTCACCTGTCATCATGGCTTGCTTTACATTCTCCATAAAGATAGGATTAATCGGGTCTTTCAACCACTCATCATCATAGTTTAAAGATATGTTCATCATATCTAGTGGAGCAGGGAAGTTAAAGTTAGACTTCTTTAACTCTGCTATATTGGTATCACCTGCCTCAATATCATGCCAGTTCTTAGTGTGTAGTAGAGTCTCAGCATCCTCATGTTGCCAGTTCATACTGCCATATAGTGCTGACCTACGGCTACCACCCTGCATTACATTCCTACCTACCTCATTCAAGGTATACAGTAATGGAATTGGACCTGATGCCACGCCTCCTGTTCGCTTGAGTTGTCTACCAGATGGTCTAGCCCTAGATATATCAACACCTATACCACCACCAGTCATCAAACATGACATGGCTCTCTGTGTTACACCTGCCCATTCCTCTCTGGTATCTTCTTCAAGCCTCAATAGATAGCAGTTATTGTAGAATCGTGCATCTCTACCTGCATACCATAAGTATCTGCCTCCCGGCATGAACTTGAACTCACTAATATACTGGACAAGCCTGTCTCTCTCCTTCTTCTCTAGTATGGGAGACTCCATTCCATTGAAGTCTCCACACACAGAGTTAACTACCGAGTGAGCCTTATCCTCCCATGTTTCGTAGGGATTTGAGGCATACTTCTGTTTGAAGATAGCCTCTCCCAATTCTGTTTTAAATGTCA
>Ga0098064_100328_pt1 | contig 10607 bp, 11 predicted proteins | sample 24BtaG_FD_77061 | JGI IMG/M metagenome (GOLD analysis project Ga0098064, IMG submission 77061) | Marine viral communities from Cariaco Basin, Caribbean Sea - 24B_WHOI_OMZ_CsCl | ecosystem: Environmental > Aquatic > Marine > Oceanic | place: Caribbean Sea: Cariaco Basin | collected 2014-11-08
AAGCTTCTCAGACGAGTCCAGACTCTGAGCCTGAAACAGCTGAGTCATGATAAACTCTTTCTTCTGATGGTAGGTAAGCATTTTGCATCCCTCGGGTAGAAAACCTCATTTTACCACGACTTGACATGCCCTGTCAATCTGGTATAATGGACCCATGAAATACCTCGACTGGGTTCACCAACAGCCCTGTTGGGGATGCGGAAAATACGGAGTGGATGCACATCATGTCAGACTCGAGACGGGGATTAGCAAAAGGCCAGCAGACCTCCATGTTATCCCTGTCTGTAGGACTTGCCATCAGAAGTGCCATTCGCTAGAATACACGAAAGAGGACCAACTAACATGGCTATACAAAACCCAGAACCGGGCAATTCTCGCACAGCTTATAAAATGGTAGCGTTGATTACCCTATGGGTTGACGATGGACCAAATCATGAAATCATTTTGGAGACCGCTAGGCAGATCGTCACCAAGGAACTGTACAGTCACATCGACAGCGCGGGATACAAAATAGGAGATACCGATGAAGGGTTCTCAACTTCCGTGGAGGCGATTGAACTCATCACTCGGGAGGAACTGCACTAATGAACAAGCGTTGGATACTGAGAAACAATAACATCAGGAACCTATGCGTCTCATGGTTAAGCGCAATAGAACTCGGTGACTACAACAATCTGATTGAGGTTGTGGTTAAACCCTATAAGAAGAACCGTAGCCTAGAGCAGAACGATATGTTCCATGCATGGTGCGGTTCCATCGCAGACAAGACTGGTCACACAAAGGAGGAGATAAAAAATATTCTAATCGAAACTGTGTTCGGCACGGAAGAATATATAAACCTCCAAGGAGATCAGAGAACCAGAATTCGACAGACGTCTAGTATGACGACTGGAGAAATGAGCGAGTTAATCGAAAGATCAACTCAAATTGGAATAGAACTTGGGGCAGACGTCCCAGAGGTGACACATGGCTAATGGACATTCAGCAGAAGCAATCGAAGCAACAAGAGGGCCCGACTACAACGAAGGGTATGACTATCACGCTCAGGAACTTAGAGAGCGCCAACACCAATGGCAAACGACAGACATGAAAGACATTGACGCCCAAAGAATGAGGGAACTCAGAATGAAAATACTTGGCGAGAAGGATGACACACGAAAGATGACGATTGCCCTTAAAAGGCCTTTCGACCCGAAAGATGTCAAGGTTAGGAAGGGTGGGGGTGGACGACAGTTCCACTACATAGACGCTCGTCACGTTATGAAAAGACTGGATGATGTATTCGGTCTTGAATGCTGGCAGACTAAATACCATGAGACCGGGTCAGGTAGAGTTATCTGCGAACTTAGTGTTTGTATCAATGGTAACTGGATAGTTAAATCTGATGGGGCCGGAGACACGGACTTTGAGGGGGCAAAAGGAGCAATCTCTGACGCTCTAAAGCGCTCGGCGGTATTGCTAGGAATCGGGGCGTATCTTTATAATGATTCAGCGTTTAAGAATGGAGTTCCTGCTCCGTGGGCTACCCCGGAAGGCTATGATAAACTGATAGCTAAACGATTCGCCAACTCTGACAGCGATGAAAAGTGGCTTGATGAGTACGATAACGCTACGCAATAATGAAGGATTTAGAATTTCCTGTGCATGTTCGGGAGTGGCCTCTAAAGGAAGAGGATATAACTGAGCGTGCTTGCAAGTCATGTGGGATATGTTGCGAAATAGAACTCAAGCCTAACTGGAAAAGCCCCCGACAATTTGAATGGCTCCGCGCTATTGCTGAAGGGCATGACAATATAACCAACACAGAAAAAGGAATACGGATTAAATGCTCCCATTTAAGACAGACAAAACATGCCACTGACCCACATTGGGAATGCAACATCTATGAAGATAGACCTCAACTATGTAGAGATTTTAACTGTGTAAGCTGGGCAAAGTACAGCAATGATCTAACCCAATACAACAGAGTACTAAAAAAGTTAGGAATGATTCCAACCCCTAGCTTCTCTGAAGAACTACAGGGACCAGACAAATGAGCCATTGGTACAACAAAGCGGGTGACCCCTGTTACGAGGTCACGGGAAAGAACGGTAGGAGACCATCCACCCTGAGAGACGCTAGGAAATACGACTGGGTTCCTTCTGTCTCAACAGTGTGGGGAGATATAGTATCTCGACACATGCTGAACAAATGGATTCAAACGGAACTGATGAAAGCGTTCCACGAACAGATGAAGTTGAGGGCAAACTCAACTGGGATATTGTCTTTCGAGGATGTTGAGAAGCTAGCCCGGAGCGAGTTCAACAAAAAACAGCAGATGATAATGGGTCGAGGTACAGACATACACGATCACTTGGAAAAATATTTCAAGGGGGAGGAGGTTCCTGAGGAATTCCAATCCCTATGCAAGGGCGTTGATGCGAAACTGAATGAGGTCTGTGGCCCTCAAAAATGGGAAGTTGAGCAATCCTTTTCCCATCCGCTAGGATATGGTGGAAGGACCGACCTATCCAATGATGAATGGATAGTCGATTTCAAGACAAAAGAATTCCCAGACAATCCTAATGTTAAGAAAATGGTGTATGACGATCACGGGGTCCAGTTGGCTGCGTATGACCAAGGGATACCTGTCAACGGATTGACAGGGTCTAGACGACTCCTTAACTTATTCATAGACGTTGGCGAAGGCCATCGTGTTCTTGAATGGGAGCATGAGGACATTCCCCGCTTTCGGGAGATGTTCAACAGCGCTCTGTCTTTGTGGAAACTTACCAAGAAGTACAACCCTGAGTGGAAAATCTTATGAATGTAAATAAAGCAATTCTAGTTGGAAGAGTTGGGGCAGACCCCATCGTTAGAGAGACAGCCAAGGGGGATACAGTATGTAACGTCTCCCTTGCAACCAACAGTGGTTACGGTGATAACGAAAAAGTTGACTGGCACAAGGTCACCTTTTTTGGTAAACTAGCTGACACTGTGAATGAGTACGTTACCAAAGGCCAGCAACTTTATGTGGAAGGACGTATCTCCTACAGCAAGTACACTGACAAGGAAGGTAACGAGCGTCATGGAACCAGTATCATAGCCGGTATGATGCAGATGGGTTCTAGTATGAATGGTAGCGGTTCTTCCCCAGAAGAGGATGACTCGGTCCCATTCTAAAGCGGTCTATACTTGGCAGGATGATGACGAGCAGGTCTCGCGAGTCTATTATCTAGCAAAAGAAGTATGGGCCAAACGGCATAAGCCTACACCAACGAGGGGGAATACGTGGGGGGAATGGTTCCGGGATCATACCGGAATGTCCCTCCACCAATTCTCCGACTGGGCTAACGAAAGGAATTTAAAAGAACGTGAACAAAAAAAGACCAAAAATAAAACTAAGGGAAAAAGAAACAGGTGAGGTAAAGGTTTTGGATTTTGTTCAGAACGACTCTAAGCAGGGGTTCTGGTGCATAGACGGCACGGGCGAGTGGAAATGGTACACTCATGACAAATGGGAAAAGGCGAAAAAATGATATCTGAATACCAAGGCATAATCCACAAGAGCAGATACGCACGTTACCTAGACTCCGAAGGGCGTAGGGAGTCATGGGAAGAAACGGTTAACCGCTACACCAACTATATGGAGTGGGTGCTAGCTGGTTACACTGCAGGAGGGTTCCCTAAAGAAGTTAAACAAGCTATCCTTGACATGGAAGTTATGCCCTCTATGAGAGCCTTCATGACCGCTGACCCTGATCCCGGAACAGGCGCCCTGACTAGAGACAACATGGCAGGATACAACTGCGCTTACCTTGCTGTTGACCATATAAGAGCATTTGATGAATCCCTCTACGTTCTTCTATGTGGAACTGGTGTTGGGTTCAGCGTAGAAAGACAATTCATTAACCGTCTTCCGGAAATCGCTGACGAGTTTCATGAGTCAGACACAACCATTGTTGTTTCTGATAGCAAGATAGGATGGGCTAAAGGACTGAGGGAATTAGTCAGCCTGCTCTATCAGGGAATGATTCCTAAAGTAGACTACAGTAGGATTCGCCCAGCCGGAGCGAGACTAAAGACATTTGGAGGAAGGGCATCTGGCCCCGACCCTCTGGAAAGATTGTTTGGGCACTACATACACACGTTCCAGAACGCTAAAGGCCGACGATTGAATAGCCTAGAATGTCATGACCTCATGTGCTGGAATGGGGAGAGCGTGGTAGTAGGTGGCGTCAGGAGGGCAGCAGAGATAAGCCTGAGCAACCTGACTGACGAAAGAATGAGACACGCAAAGACAGGGCAGTGGTGGATAGAGAACCCCCAGAGAGCCTTGGCTAACAACAGCGTGTGTTACACAGAGAAGCCCGACATGGGTATCTTTATGCGTGAGTGGCTCTCCCTTTATGAGTCACATAGTGGAGAGCGAGGCATCTTTAACAGAGAAGCTGCTAAGAAGCTTATGCCGGAAAGGAGGGACAAGGACCACGAGTTCGGTTGCAATCCCTGTTCTGAAATTTGCCTTAGAAGTGCAGAAACTTGCAACCTTTCAGAAGTGGTGTTACGCCCAACCGACACGATTGATGATGTGTCTCGGAAGATAGGGTTAGCTACCATCCTTGGGACTATTCAATCCGCGCTCACCGACTTCAGATACGTCAGACCGATATGGAGAAAGAACGCAGAGGAAGAGAGGTTGCTGGGTGTTAGTTTTACCGGAGTGTTTGATTGCCCAGTAGTCTTGAATGCCACACCCACTCAGCTTGAGGCATGGAGGGGCTCGGCTATTACCATGAATAATATCTGGGCCAAGAAGATGGATATCAATCCCTCTGCTGCCATCACCTGCATAAAACCGTCTGGCACTGTCAGTCAGCTTACAGGCGTAGCCGGGTCAGGCCTACATCCTTCATACTCCAAGCACTACATCAGACGCATCAGACAGGACAGGAAAGACCCTCTGAATCAGGCCCTGATTGACGCAGGTGTGCATTACGAGGATGACCCATACAACAAGGAGGCTATGGTCTTCTCGTTCCCTATGAAGTCTCCTGCGAAGTCACGCACCAGACACGAGGTGACTGCTCTACAGCATCTTGAGATATGGAAGAAGTTCGCCCTTCATTGGTGCGAACATAAGCCCAGCGTCACGATCTATGTAGGTGAGGACGAGTGGCTAGCGGTGGGCGCTTGGTGCTACAAGAACTTTGACATAGTCAGTGGCGTAAGCTTCCTGCCAAGGGCAGACGACAGCCACAGCTACGAGGTTGCTCCTTACGAGGAGATAACCAAGGAAGAGTATTCCACGTTTCCCAGAACGAAACCCATCAACTGGGAATCAGTAGTGGAAGATGATGACAACACGGTTGGAAGTCAGGAACTGGCTTGTACCGGGGATAAGTGTGAGATACTATGAACCTAATGATTATCCCTGATGCCCACGCGCATCCCGATTACAACAATGAAAGGTTCAGGGCGGTAGGTCGGTTACTCATGGAGGAGCAGCCTGAGTGCGTTGTTTGCTTGGGTGACCTAGCTGATCTACCGTCCCTGTCCTCTTACGACAGAGGAACAAAGGGGTTCGAGGGGAGGAGATACAAGAAGGACATTCAATCAGCCATCGAGGCCCAAGAACTATTGTTCGAGGAGATGAACCGATTCAACGCTAGAAAAAGAAGGAACGGCAAGAAACAATATAGGCCACGCTTAGTGATGTGCTTAGGCAACCATGAGGATAGGATAACTAGAGCCACAAATTCACAAGCTGAGTTAGATGGGACAATAGGTATCGCAGACCTGCAGTACGAAGGGTTCGGGTGGGATGTTATTCCCTTCAAGAAGTGCGTCACCATAGAAGGAATCGCCTTCTCGCACTATTTCACTACTGGGGTATCTGGGAGACCAATCTCTAGCACCCATATCGGGCATACACTGGTCACTAAACTTCATTGCTCTGCCGTCCAAGGTCATTCGCATTTATATAATCACGCAGAACATACCAGACCGGACGGGCAAAAAATATTTGGTTTGTCTGCGGGTTGTTTCTCTCATCCTGATTACTCCGAGAGTTGGTGTATGGATACTGAGCATCAATGGTGGAGAGGGGTTGTAATTCTGGAGGATTTAGATGGGGAAGGTTACTACGATGGGGTAAGGACTGTAACTCTGAGAAAGATCATGAAGAAATATTCGTAATACTCTTCACGCATCCTCTGGGAAAGGCCGTGATTCCAGACCAAGCACCCTTCTCATCTTTGGTGTGGGCTACCTTAACCACATCTTTATCCTTCTGAATTAAATAGCCTATCGTCGTTATCACTGGTGGGTTAACTTCATCAGGCTTCTCCCATCCTGATGTGCCTAGAATATCTCGCCACTCAACCTTTACCAGCCGGGGATTTTTCACGCAGCTTTCCTTAGAGACTTTATCCTCAATCCGCGACCTATTTTCTCATCGAACACTCTTATGAATCGGCGCTTAAGTTCGAGTATTTTTTTCTCGATATCAATGATATGTTGTTTCTTTAAATCTTCCCGCATAAGCCTGTTCGTGCGAAGAGCCTTTCTCGCCTTATAAAGCTTTGTTATAGCCCCTTCAGTTTTGCTTCTGAATTTATCCAGCTTCACTAACTCATAGTGCTCACTTTTCTTGAACGTCCTCCACTCTTTACTCTCCGGGCCAAACTCCATAAAAAGACCCTTGGCAAAGTATTTAGATGTTCCTATCTCTTCCCGATAAGCCGTGTACTTTGTATTGATATCCCACTTACTGGTAATGAATTCGTCGTGCATGAATCGTCTGGCTATAGGAACCTTGCTCCAATAAATGTCCTCCACTCCTTTATGGCGAGGAACAATCTTACCCTTAGTAACAAAATCCCATCCAATATCTCCAGAGTTTTTCAAAAAGCGACCCATCGAACCTGTGGCTATACCCCAGAAGTAATCAAGAATAGTGGGGTCTACACTAACTAATCCCTTCTCATATTTGCTCATAGACCCTGCTGTTAATCTGTTCATCCAGTCTGAGATAACTCTAGCTGGTTTGCTAGTACTAGCCCATGCCCTATAAGCTGGAGGTTCTGCCATTGATCCGGGGTAAGGAACTTTATAGATCGGATTACCAGCCCAGTTTTCGTTAGCTAGGAGGTCTACAGCAACATCAGATATAGTGGGGGAAAGAGTTTTTCCCACTTGAACTAGAAATCTGTCACTGTTGGCTACGTCCAAAGGAAAGAAAGATTCAACTATTGACCCGAGGAGATGTGTTGCAGCTTGGGCTGGATTAATCTGACCCATACCAAGCGCAACTAAGGTATCCCCCATGACAAAGGGAATGTTAAATCCATAGGCTAACGGTATCTTAATCCAGTTGTCAGAGCCCGGAACATATATGTATATCTGTCGGCTTCTCTGATCCATAGGTATTTGGGCATACCTGCTTCTTTTATCATCATCGTCTCCAACCAATAGATAATTCGCCAAGGAGTTTGCTATTGTAAAAGCTGCCCCAGCTTTGGCTATCTGCCTGACCTTTCTCGATCTGGCATAGGACATCATTGCTCTTGCGGAGCCAGCTGTTCCTGCGTTAAAGAAAAGATACAATGAATTAAAGATCGGGGTTAATTCGCCCTTCATGGTAAAGTTGACAGTCAGGTTTCTTGCTACATCAGCTGCTTCCCTTATAGCTTCGCTCTCTGTCATCCCATTAGCCATTAACTGTTTCTTGACGGAAGCGTAAGTAGAGAGACGCATGGTGTTCTCAACAGCGGAGTTAACATCACTTACTACCCCTGCTGTTTTCGTGGCGACTCCCCTCCTCCCAAACCCCATCATCTTCAGGAATTTTCTACGCCCTGACGGACTAGCGTCCCCTATCATGGTATTAACTGCACGCTCTACCTGATTAACATCTTTAAACCCATAAAAATTTATGCGTCCTCCAGCCTCTGAAAACTCCTTAGCCAGAGCAGACCATTCTGTATCAGACTCACGCTTTGAAACAAACTTATGCATACCCTTGGTAGCCTTCCATGCATTGCGGGTGACTTCCTTTGCCATCTTCTTGGCCATATCAGGAGAAAGCCCTTTTCTCGTAGCGGTCTCATGCACCAGATTAAATAGCGCAGTCTGATAGTCACGACTAAAGTTGGTTAATATGAATTCTGGGGAGAGGGTTGTGTTAATAAGAGCAAACCATCTATTAGTTGCTGCTAACATATTATAAAACTTGTTTGGATTTACAACATGGGTTCGATTAAAAGCCCTGCCGATTCGCTTATCTTTAACTAGGATATGCCATTGCTCACCGTTCTGCTTAAAGGAGATAACATGGTTAGGGTCAGATTGAGCCTTAGGATGAAGGCCTAGAAAAAGGGCTCCCTCCGGGTCTCTGTCCAGTTTGAAGTCCTGATCATGAATGACAACCATCTGGTCTTTCAAGAGTTCACGGTTCTCCCAGACAAATCTGGCAAAGGACTGATCAACCTTATTCTTTTCAGCCCGGTCTATAGTGTCATTAACCTGTTGTATTGACCATGCCCAAGTGCTTTCAGCGGGGGAGTGACGACCAAGCATCTTTTTAACCTCAGCTCCTTTGATGCCTATTCCTGACACGGGTCTTCCCTCAGCAAATAAATCCCAAGCAGTATCTATATTTTCCCCTCTTAATGGAACATAAGTTGCAGCAAACTTCTGCCTTTTTTCATTGGCTCCGTGGCTCTTTCCTTTCTCATCCACATAAGGCAACCCCATGAACATTTTAATCTTCCACTCCGGCATAAGTCCTTCATCTCGCCACATATTTAAACGAACATCGTTTATTCTATAAATATATTGGGCAGACTCTTCGAGCCTTGCGTATTGCTCTGAGGAAAGCCTTCCCTTTAGTTCGAGTATGAGCCCCTCTGCTGAGGGAAGATTATATATATTAGCCTCCGACCTTTCCTGTTCTATAGTATCCCATATACCAGAGGGAGGCATTCCTTCTTTCTTTTTCCATTCCAGCTTGCTAGCATTCCTATCAGGAGCATGTTTGGCATATAAGTACGCATGAAGATCATTAGTATCTATCTTATGCTTTTCAGCAAACTTCTCCAAAGGAGCAACATATTCTGTCCAGAAATCCAAACGGCGCTCATTAACTATGTTCTTGTATTCGCCATGAGTTCGGTATGGAGATTCAGTAACCTTACCACCCCTAGCTTCTACAGCCTCCTGATAACCCTTGATAACGGCAAAGTAATCAAAGAGGGCCCTGTACAATTCAGTGCCGGGCGTTATAAAGAATCTTTCCCTACCGGGTTGACGCTTTCCTAGCCAGAGGGATGAGAAGCTAATTTGATCCGACTTCTTTAATTCTTTCGGGCCCCAGTTAACTTTGAATATCTTGCCTAAACCCCTCCCCTCTGGAACATGCTCTCTCACCCAATCAGGAACCGGGCTCAAAGGAACGCCTTTTTCTATAGCTTCCATTCTGGGGTCATAAGCGACCTCTCCCCATTCCTCATCTGTCTGGTAGAGGGGCATATCTAGGAAGTTGGCTGTGTATACATTCGTCTTGCCATAGGAGCCATTCATAGCGTCCCTGTGGGCGTTAAAGGAGGCCCGGATGAGAACCATCACCTGCCACCCCTTCATCTCGTCAGTGTACATAAGCTTCAGCCTATGCAAGCCCTGCAGCACATAGTGGAAGAGGTTCGTCCAGAAAGTATTTCTTACGGGAGTATTGTTCTCAGCGTAGTAGGCCATCGTTTCTTCTAGGATGATCCATTCATTTGCATCCGGGTGAGTCTTGCGAACTGCAGCTTTAGCTATGTTATAGGCTTGTCGCACACCAGCGTCAGAAACCGCAAGCTTTGCTATTGTTCCCAGAAGCGACATGTAGGCTTTGTCTCCTACGATAGCCCTTATCCCATGCGCCCCGATCTCATGCATGAGAATAGGAACAACTCTATGGGCTGGAATCCTATCCGCAACTAGCCACACTCTATGATTATAAGCCACCGCTCTCACCGGGGAGTCAGTATTGATATTGGGGGGAAGTTCTCCTTGGTTCCCGACGATCTTAACTATGTTAAAGATGCCCTCACCAAAGGATGCGCCAAGTATATTGAACAACTCTTCCGGAGTGGTCCCACCCTCACGCTCTGAACCAATGAGGCGTTGGGGGAATCCCCCATCTGTGGTTTCGTTTTCATCGAAGTAGAGGCTGTAGAACGACTCAGCATCGTCTGGGTTATAACCATAGTCACTGTCAACCCTATCTTGGTACTCCGCATCGTATAGGTCATCAATAACAATACCTTCCCCTACATCCGCCAAGTCAGCAAAGCCTCCTTCAGCTATCTCCTCATCTGTCAGGCCTTCTCGCTCTGCTGCTACCGCTTCGTCAGACTCTTGTTTAATATCTGGCTCACGAAGATCACTAAAAACATTATTAGCTGCTCTGCTAGAACTGATGGGCTCAAAATATGCTTGCACTTGTGATGCCGGAACCTCGAATATTTCACCCCTTATTAATTCCCCTTTCTCATTCCTCTCTACCCTTCGCACTTTATATACAATTTCTGTTTGAGGGAGCGGGCCTCGTCGGGTTAATCTTCTCATTCCAGCCCTTGCCATAA
>Ga0098064_100329_pt1 | contig 10584 bp, 13 predicted proteins | sample 24BtaG_FD_77061 | JGI IMG/M metagenome (GOLD analysis project Ga0098064, IMG submission 77061) | Marine viral communities from Cariaco Basin, Caribbean Sea - 24B_WHOI_OMZ_CsCl | ecosystem: Environmental > Aquatic > Marine > Oceanic | place: Caribbean Sea: Cariaco Basin | collected 2014-11-08
AAGAACACCATTGTCGGGCGACCCAGCCAGTCCTGCGGCTCGACCGTTTTTCCATTCTGATCCATCAGCGTGAATGACATGCGATCGATCGAGAGGGGCAGAACGCCCGCAGCGTCCTGTGCCCGATCACGCGTTTGCCACCAGCCAACAGACAGCATGAACACCACCGCAGCCCCAGCCATGGCAACACCGCGCAGCAGGGTTGCCGATCTCATTCGTCGGGTGATGTGCAGGTCGGCTCGCTCGCGCCGATATTCTGGACGGTGACGGGAATGGTCACCTCACCGGCATCGCTAAACGTCAGTGTCACAGGGAATGTCTCGCCCTCTTCCAGAACTTGGGTCAAATCCATCAGCATGGCGTGATAGCCCCCTGGTTCCAGCGCGACCTGACCCCCTGCGGGGACCGGAACCTCCATCGCATGGGGCATCGAGGCGATCCCGTCGGTCATGACCGTCTGGTGCAGCATGGGCATATCTGCTGCAGGTGTGGTGATGGACATCAATGCATCATCTGCCGTGCCGGAATTTCGGATGGTCAGATAGACCACGCCGGGCCGCGCTGTGCCAATGGAGGCACGGGACCAGGCCCGAGAGACCTCCAACGGACCGGTTGTCACGGTTTCGCAGGCCAGGGCAGGGCCCGCGGCGGCGATCAGGGCGAGGGTGGTAAAGATGCGTTTCATGTGGGTCACAATCTGGCTTGAAGGTCGGCGACGATTTCGGATGCGGGCGTGCCGTAGGTGAACTGGCCAAGCCAGTCTCCCTCGGGGCTGATCAGGTAAAGGCCAGGGCTGTGGGACATGGCATACCCATCAAGAGCCTCCAAATTGGCTTCGCGCTCGTAATAGATGCGAAAACTGTCCGCCGCAGCGCGGGTTTGTGCCGCATCTCCGGCAAGGCCCAGGATTGAGGGATGAAACGCCTCGGTATACTCGGCAAGACCCATCTCCCGGTCGCGCTCGGGGTCGATCGAAATGAACAGCGGCTGCACCTCGCCTGCCTGATCACCCAAATCGTCCATGACCTGAGCCACCTCGGCCAAGGTGGTCGGGCAGATATCAGGGCAGTTCGTGAACCCGAAAAATACCAGAAGATGTTTGCCCTCAAAATCGGCCGGGGTGCGCAGGCGTCCTCCCGCGTCGGGTAGGCTGAAGGTTGGACGAAACGCCGCCTGAGCGATCGGTTCGGGGCTGCGGTCGACGAGCAGAAAGGCCGCGCCCATAGCCACCAGAGCCACGGCAACAGCCGCCCAGAGAAATTTTTGAAGCGTGGTCAGCCGCATGTTGCCTGCATCCGTGATCGTTTCCCGAGGCCTAAAGCCTCTAGCCACATGAGCTTCAAGCAAGAAAGTCTGCCGTCACGCATTGGTGACACCAAAGTCAGCCCAGAACTGTCGCTAACAGGTTCACGTTCAGCACAATGATGATGACGGCGATCAGGGCGCATAGGCCGGTCAACCAGCGCGGGGATACCATCGGCCCCATCTTGGCGCGGCTGGCGGTAAACATCACCAGCGGAACAATCGCAAAAGGCAGCTGGAAGGACAGCACGACCTGACTGAGGATCAGAAGCTGACCTGTGCCTTCACTGCCATACACCAGAATTACGGCAGTTGCGGGCAGAATGGCAAAGCCTCGGGTTATCAGGCGCCGCTGCCATGGTTTAAGGCGCAGCTTGATGAAGCCTTCCATGACGATCTGGCCAGCCATGGTCGCCGTTACGGTCGAATTCAGTCCTGAACACAGCAGCGCCAGACCAAACAGCACTGGTGCAATCTCGGAACCAAGCAACGGTGCCAGCAGCAGATGCGCCTTGTCGATTTCGGTCACCTCAGTTTCCCCGACAGTGTAGAACGCAGCGGCGGCCAAAATGAGGATCGCGCAATTGATCAGCAGCGCGAACATCAGTGCGACGGTCGAATCCCAGGTGGCCAATCGCAGGGCCTCCCGTTTCGAGGGCAGATCGAGGCCATAGGCACGGGTCTGCACGATCCCGGAATGCAGATACAGGTTGTGGGGCATCACTGTCGCGCCGATGATGCCAAGCGCAAGATACAGCATGTCGGGATTGCCGATGATCTCCCGGCTTGGCGCAAAACCTGCGATCACCGCGCCCCATTCGGGGTCGGCCTGCGCGATCAGGACCGCAAAACAGGCGGTGATCGTTGCCAGCATCGCAATGATGAAGGCCTCGACCCACCGGAAGCCCTTGTTCTGAAGCCACAGGATCAGGAATACGTCAGCAGCGGTGATGAAGATCCCGATTTCGAGGGGGATGCCGAACAGCAGGTTGAGACCGATGGCAGTGCCGATCACCTCAGCCAGATCGGTGGCGATGATTGCCAGTTCGGCAAAGATCCACAGCGGAAACGACAGCCATTTTGGATAAGCGTCATGGCATGCCTGGGCCAGGTCCCGCCCCGACGCCACTGCCAGCCGCGCACATAATGACTGCAGGAGAATTGCCATGACATTGGACAACAGCGCCACGAACAACAGCGTATATCCGAAGGCCGCGCCACCCGCCAATGAGGTCGCCCAGTTGCCGGGGTCCATATAGCCGACAGCGACCAGATAACCGGGCCCGACGAAGGATAGAAAGCGCCGGAAACGCGTCGTGCCGCCGCCAACGGCGATCGTGCGGAACACTTCCGACAGGGAAGGGGTGTCGCGCTCTTGGCGCCACGCGGAACGGGACATTCGGCGCAACCTTCATTGAAAGGAAAAGTTAGCTGTTGCTAACAATCTACCCGTTGGCTTTACCCGTCAATCGATAAGTGCGACACTTGCGAGATGACCGCAGACAATCATGCCACCACAACCGCCAGCGATACTGTGCATCCGGACAATCGGGCAGAGGCCTTTCATGGCGTCCGTGCTGCCCGGCGCAACGAGTTGGCCGAAGACTACGTCGAACTGATCGCAGAGCTGATCCATGAACAGGGTGAAGCCCGGCCGGTGGATATCGCGGCACGATTGGGGGTGCGCGCGCCGACGGTCACCAAGGCCTTGGATCGCCTGGCCCGTGAGGGGCTGATCACCCGCGAGCGATACAGGTCCGTCTTTCTGACAGAAGAGGGACGACGACTGGCACTGGAATGCCGCCGCCGCCATGCCATTGTGCTGCGGTTCCTGATCCGCCTCGGCCTGGATGCCGAGACGGCGGAACGAGATGCCGAAGGGATCGAGCATCACGTCAGTGAGCGCACACTGGCCTTGTTCGCGGCCTACGCCGATCGGGCCTAGGCCGCCCGGTCAGGATGCCTCCACGGCACTGCGCACATCCGCAAGCAGGCTGTCCATGCTGATATCCGTCATCTGGCGACCATTGAGAAAGAAGGTCGGTGTCTGGCGTACGCCGATCGCCGCGATATCGGCCGCGTCCTGATTGAGGATGCCGACGATATCGGGGGACAGACGGGCTGTCTGCGCCTTTTCCATATCAAGACCGGCCGCAGCCGCAATTTGCCATGCAAGGTCCATTCGCGGTGCGCCATGGACAGCCCATTCCGGCTGCCGTTCCAACAGCGCATCGAGGACAGGCTCGAACTTGTCCTGCATGCGCGCAGTCTCCAGGATGCGGACCGCCTCGTCGGACCCCTCGTGAAACACCGCATAGCGCATCACGACGCGGACGTGATCGGGAAACTGCTCGCGGATGTCCTGAACGACCGGATGAAAGGCGCGGCAAGCCTCACAAGATGGATCGAAGAACTCGACCAGCGTGACCGGGGCGTCTTCTGGTCCAAAGCTGGGCGCGTGACCGCGGACCAGCATGTCTGTTTCCACAGCCGGGGCCGAAGCGGCCAAGGTGTCCGCTTCGGCCTGACGATTGCGCGTCAACACGAGCGCGCCGCCGGCAAAGGCGGCAATCCCGATGGCAGATGTTCCGATGAGTACGGTGCGGCGGTTCATGGGCGTTTTCCTTTCGACAAGATGAGGCAGGCCAGAACGGCTGCAAAGGCGGCAAATGCAAGATAGGGGATGGGCAGGCTCAGGATCGTCTGCGCCTGGTCGGTGCAGGACGGGCCGTCTTTGGTGCAAGGCGCGATGCTCTGCGGGATCAGTCCCGCGTAAAGTCCCGAATGCCAGCCGGAAAGGACCAGCCCGGCCAGCGCCAGCGGCAATCCGTAGAGACGTGCCAGACCGTCACCGCGCCACAGTGAGATGGCCAGGACAGGAACCAGCGGAAACATGGCGATCCTTTGATACCAGCACAGGGTGCAGGGCATCTGCCCCAGTATCTCGCCGATGAACAGCGCGCCGAGCGTAGCGGCGAGTGCAACCAGAAAGGCGGTTGATATTGCGATATCAGTCCGGGACAGGCCCCGGGGGTCAGGTGCGGTCAAAAGAGAGTTCCTTCGAGCGGGAGGGACGGAGCATGGCTGTCAGCACAAGCAAGGCGCCGAGGCTGATCGCGATGTCGGCCCCGTTAAAGGTCGGCCAGTGCCAATCACGCCAGTAGACATCCAGAAAATCGGTCACGGCACCTTGCCGCAGGCGGTCGATGATATTGCCCACAGCACCCCCCACGATCAGCGCGAGGCCTATGCCTTCGCGCTTCGTGTCCGCCCGGAAGGCCATTCCCGCAAAGGTGATTGCGAGGGCACCTGTCAGAGCAACCATCAGCAAGGGACGACCTGCCATAAGGTCCGACATCATGCCGAAACTCGCCCCCTCGTTGAAACCAAGCGTCAGATTGAAGCCGGGAGAGACGGAATAAATTTCCCCGGGAGACAAGCTCCGCAGGACCGCGAGCTTGGTGATCTGATCGGAAGCCGCAGTAGCGACGATCATCGCCAGGATCAGAAGCGACTTCATTGCAGTGACCTTTCCCGGATGCCGATCCAGCGCGGAACGGACTGGCAATAGGTGTCGTAAGCAGGGCCAAGCGTCCGCCGCAATTCACGTTCTTCTGAGCGGACCTGAACAAGCGCAGAGCCTGCAAACAGCAAGACCCCAAAAATTGTCGGGATGGAGGGCACGACCAGAGCGGTTCCGAGCAGCAACATGAGCTGACCGACAAAAACCGGGTTGCGGCTAAAACCGAACAATCCACCCGTGACAAGTGCGCCGGTCGCGCCCTCGGCCACACCGATCCGCCATGACGCAGCCATCGACATCTGGGCGGCAAATGCCAGCATCGCGCCCAGGCTGGCCATGAACAGTCCCGCCAGACCGATCCACACAGGATTTTGGAAACCCCGCAGGGGATCAAGATCGCCCATGCTCGGCATGAGACGCCATGCCAACGACCCAAGGAGGGCCAGAGCGAACGCAGCTCGGAAGCCTAGCGCTACAAGACGGTCGCCGCCCGTGGCGTGATGGAACAACCAGACCGGACGATGCGCCTCCCGGGCATTGATCGCAGAGCCCCAGAAGAACAGGGCCAGATAGGCGCCAAGAAGAACCAGCGCTGCACTGCCCATTCCAGTCATCATCGCCTCAGCGCTTCTGTTCGGGATTGTAGCGCAAGAGGCGCAGGGCGTTCAGGGTCACAAGAACCGTCGCGCCCGTATCAGCCAGGATCGCGATCCATAGACCGGTCATGCCAAGGACGGTGGTGACCAAGAAAATAGCCTTTAATCCTAGCGCGATACTGACGTTCTGCCGGATATTGGCCATTGTGGCCTGCGCCAGCCGGATCTGGGCCGGAATGTCGGTCACCCTGTCGCGCAGGATGGCCGCATCGGCCGTCTCCAGCGCGACGTCCGTGCCGGAGCCCATCGCGACACCGATGCTGGCCTGTTTCAGGGCCGGAGCGTCATTGATGCCATCCCCGATCATCATGACGCCACCTTGAGCGTTCATGTCGCGAATGGCGGCCAGCTTGTCTTCAGGCATCATCTCGGCCTCGAAGCGGATGTTTAGCCCTTCGGCGATGGCGGCAGCAGTGCGTGGGTTGTCGCCGGTCAGCATGATCGAGGAGATGCCCATTTCGGCCAGCTGGCGCACAGCCTCCGCCGCATCGGGCCGCAGCTCGTCACGCATGGCGATGAGACCGAGCGGGACGCCTTTGCGATAGACGGCGACGGCGGTCTTGCCCTCATCCTCGAAGATGGTCGCCTGACGCAGGCCAAGACCGTCCAGGCCATCGTTCTCCGACGCATGCCGGGGTGAACTCACCCATGCCAGGGCATCTCCCACGGTCGCCTCGACCCCTCGTCCGGTCAGGGCGCGTGCATCGCGGGCGGGCAGGGGAGTGACGCCCGCCGTCTTGGCCCTGTCCAGGATCGCCACGGCGAGGGGATGGCTCGATCCGCTCTCGACGCCCGCGGCGACCTCCAGCAACTGCGCCTCAGTCGTGGTTCCGAACGTCACCAGGTCGGTGACCTGCGGACGTCCGTGGGTCAGCGTCCCGGTCTTGTCGAAGGCGACATGGGAAACCTTGGCCGCGGCCTCGATCACTGCGCCGCCCTTCATCAGCATTCCCCGGCGCGCGCCGGTGGACAGGCTCGATGCGATCGAGGCCGGAACCGAAATCACCAGCGCACAAGGGCAGCCGATCAGCAGGAGCGCCAGTCCACGATAGATCCAGGTATCCCATGACTGACCGAACATCAGCGGCGGGAGCACGATGACAAGGGCCGAAACCGCAACGATGGCAGGCATGTACCACCGGCTGAACCGGTCGATGAAGCGTTCCGTGGGGGCGCGGGCTTCTTCCGCTTCCTCGACCAGCCGGATGATCCGGGAAATGGTGTTGTCCTCGGCCGCTTTCGTCACGGTGACCCGCAAGACCGCTTCCGTGTTGATCGAACCGGCAAAAACATTTTCGCCCGGGCCGCGGGTCCGGGGAATGCTCTCTCCGGTCACCGGGCTTTCATCGATCCCGGACGTGCCGTCTGAAATCTCTCCGTCTGCGGGGATCCGGTCGCCGGGACGGACCAGCACCGTCTGACCGATCGTCAGGCTGGACGCGGCAACTTCCCGGGTCACGCCGTCCACCTCCAAGAGCGCCGTTTTCGGAACCAGGTTTGCCAAGGCGCGGATGCCGTCTCTTGCCTTTCCGGCCGCGACACCCTCCAGGACCTCGCCCACGGCAAAGAGAAAGACCACCAAGGCAGCCTCTTCGGCGGCATTGATGAACAACGCGCCGAGGGCTGCGATGGTCATCAATCCCTCGATCGTGAAGATCTGACCCAACCGCGCAGCGGCGAAAGCGCGACGCGCGACGGGGGCGACACCGATAAGGCAGGCCGCGACGAAGGCCCAGCTCCCGATCTGCGGGGCGATCAGCTCCATTGCCCAGGCTGCCGCCAACAAGAGCCCGGTCAGGATGACCAGCCTGCCCTTGCCAGTCTGGTACCATGCCTTGCCGCGGTCGGCAGGGTCGTCATGGACGTGACCGGGGCTGCCATGGCCGGAGTGGTCGGCCTCGGCCACAGCGGGATGAGCGTCGTGGCTGTGGCCTTGATGACTCTCCGGCGCACTCCCCGGGATCACGAAATCCTTCTTTCCCGGCGCACGGGTCTGAATGCCGTATCCAAGCGCACGCACGGTTTTCTCGATCTTGTCCGTGTCGGTCAGGCGTTCATCAACGGTCAGGCGCAGGCGTTCGGACATGATGCCGATCTCCACATCCCTGACGCCAGGCAAGCGGGACACCGCGCCGCGCACCTTGGTCGCGCAGGAGGCGCAGTCCATTCCGGACACCGTCCAGTCGCACATCGTCCTTCCAGGCTCATTCGTGATCGTCATCATTCTCTCCTCTGCAGAAAGCAGGGCCGTTGCCATCATCGATTCGGAGGTTTACTCCCTCTAGCAGCTATAGGTTCAAGGAGAATGTTCATGCTGACGATTGGAAAGCTGGGAACGTCGACGGGGGTCAAAGTGCCAACGATCCGCTACTACGAGCAAATCGGCCTGCTGCCCGAAGCCGAGCGCAGCGCCGGTAATCAGCGCCTTTATACGCACAAGGCCCATGAACGACTGGCGTTCATCCGACACGCCCGCGAGCTTGGCTTTTCCCTCGAAGCCATCCGCGACCTTCTCAGCCTGTCCGACGATCCCGATCAGCCCTGTGCCGCAGCCGACGCAATCGCCAAGGCGCAGCTTGCCGAGGTTGAAAGCCGTCTTGCCCGCCTGACGGCCCTGAAGACCGAACTTGAGCGTATGGTGGTCCAGTGCGCGGGTGACCGGATATCCGATTGTCGGGTCATCGAGGTCTTGGGCGATCATTCGCTGTGCGTTACGAACCACCCCACGATCGACGATGCCGGTCAGTAATTAGCTGGCGATGACGGAAACGGATGCTGGGAAGTGGAGGGCTCGGATGCAGTGGGAATTAGATCAGAGCATCCGATCCCCTGACAAGACCGTGATCGAGAGGCATTTCATCTTGAACCTCTAGCTGCTTTAGGTCGCAGACACGCGCGTGTCGATGACGAGAGGCGAGATACGACATGAACCAACAAACGCTGCGACAATTCCGATGCTGACGGTCATTGCGGCCCTGATCGGCGGCGTGCGAGGGGTCCAGCGTGCGCGCGCCCTCGGCGGCACCCGACTGGACAGGGTTCAATATGCGGGTGGATACGCGATTGCTTTCGGCTTGGCCGGAACAATCGTCGGTGTTTGCATCGCCCGCCTTTTCGAACTGTAGAAAACCTATCGATGCTGCGTGGGGAGCCTGCTCCCCAATGCCAGACCTTATTGCCTGACGGGAAACCAGACCTGATGATCTTGCAAGCCTTGCTGACTGCCGGCGCGATTGCCGTCACGACATCATCGCACGCCGAAACCCCGGCTGAGCTAACTCACCTCACCGAGGCAGTTGCCCCCATGTCGCGACATGAGGTCGTTCCGGGAGACACGTTGGATTCGATATTGTCGCATGCTGGTATCGGCGCACCTCTCCGGACCGAGGCCGCACTGGCGATTTCAGATGTCTTCGATCTGTCGACCCTTAGCCCGGGGCAAATCCTCAGATGGAGTGTGTTTTCCGACGATCCCTCCCAACTTGCGCGTCTTTCGCTTCTGACCCAAGACGGAACGGACATCGTTCTGGATTTCACGCAACCTCTCGAAGCATCCTTGATCAAGACGGAGATCCTGCTTCGGGACCGCCGGGAAACTTTTATCCTGGACAGCTCTCTCTTTGAGGCGCTCGCCGCCCGCAATGCGCCCGAAAGTTTCGCAGTTGACCTTGCGGCGCTCCTGGCAGGCCAGATCGACTTTCGGGACCTTGAAGGAACCGAGCGCATCGCGTTGATGTGGAGCGAAAATATCCTGCCTGATGGAACAGTCGTAGGTGACCCGCAACTCGCCTATGCGCGGGTCGAAAAGAACACGGACATCTTCGAGCTCGTGACCGGCTCGGTCGAACAGCCCTTCATCCTGTTTCGGAATGGTGCGCAGGTCCAGCAGTCCGCGCGACCTGTCGCGGGGGCCCGGCTGTCCTCGGTCTTCGGAAAACGCCGGCACCCCGTGCTTGGCACGCAACGAATGCACACGGGGGTCGATTACGCCGCACGGACCGGAACGCCAGTCAGCGTCACCGGCTCAGGAACGGTCGTGTTTGCAGGAACCATGCGGGGATATGGTCGGACGATCGATGTCGATCATGGCGGGGGCGTCTTGACCCGCTATGCGCATCTTTCGCGTTTTGCCGCAGGGATCGCTCCAGGTGTCGAGCTGAATGCCGGGGCCAGGATCGGTGACGTGGGCGCAACCGGCCTCGTCAGTGGACCTAACCTTCATTACGAAGTTCGCATCGACGGCAAGCCAACGGATCCCATCAAGAAAACACCGGCGCCCCGAACAGCGATCGCCAGACCGACTGACCGCGTCATGCTGACAGTAGCGCGTCTCTCCACCGGCTATTTTCTTCGCGACGACACGGGAACGGAAAGCTGATGGCACTCAAACATCTTCATCGTACGGATCGAGGGGCATAAAATGATCAAACTGACACGACGCGCCGTGATGATGGCAGCCGCAGCCAGCGGTCTGCCATCTTTATCCTGGGCTGAAAGCCGCCCTGCCATCCATGTCGTGGAGGGCAGCGGCTGCGAATGCTGCAAACAGTGGACCACTTACCTGCGGGAGAACGGTTTCCAGGTAACGAGTGAAGAGCGGTTTGGCACCTTGCTGATGCAGCACAAAATCGATCTGGGCGTACCGATCGAACTGACTTCCTGTCATACCGGCAGCGTCGATGGCTACTTCCTGGAAGGACATGTCCCTGCTGACGATATCCGGCGCTTGCTCCAAGAGCGCCCTGAAGCTCTCGGCCTGACTGTTCCAGGAATGCCTTACGGAAGTCCCGGCATGGGCCCGGAAACAAAGCGCGACGCATACGATGTCCTGCTTGTTCGCCGGGACGGTACCAGTGAAGTGTTTACCCGCTATCCTGAAGCATCATAAAAAAACATCCGAGCAGGAAATAGATCGATGCCAAACTTCTCCCGGCGCCATGCCTCGCTGGCTTTGCTTGCTCTTCTCGCTGCATGTGGAAAATCCGCGCCGTCGACGACGCCGGCAAGAGGAGCGATACCACAGTTCAAACGGTACTCAGGGCCCCCTGTTACTCAGGTCGTGGTCAACAAGGCTGAGCGGCGGATGTTTCTGTTGAACGGGCA
>Ga0098064_100331_pt1 | contig 10560 bp, 5 predicted proteins | sample 24BtaG_FD_77061 | JGI IMG/M metagenome (GOLD analysis project Ga0098064, IMG submission 77061) | Marine viral communities from Cariaco Basin, Caribbean Sea - 24B_WHOI_OMZ_CsCl | ecosystem: Environmental > Aquatic > Marine > Oceanic | place: Caribbean Sea: Cariaco Basin | collected 2014-11-08
ATTTTATATACTCTTATACTTATAAATAGTAAGTAATTAGAAGTGTCATTATTTAGGCTTTGGACTCAATATAGAGGTTCAATGTATAGTCAAAATATCCTAAAAACGCTATGGTATAGCTGATATCAATTTTTTTAGCCTTTGTCTGCGCAGGCACAACAAGCAAGAAAAATTGATATCAGCAGTGCGTGATGTATCGATATTACTTTTTACTCACTGTAGCTTTGTATATACTGAACCTTGATGCTGATTTTTAACCTTTCAACTGTTTGATTGATCCAATTTTTAAATGATTCAGCGCTAAATAATGACCTATCTTATAAAGACAATGATAATCATTTTTTATTTTTCAGAGCTTTTCCAATTTATTTATGGGCACGAAAATCTACGTATATCATTCAAATAAAAAGGGTTGTTGTTAGCTGTAGATCTGAATTCAACAATCACATCTTTATTATCCAAAGAGTACTTCACCACGCTTTTGTCGCGATTATTAATTAACAACTTTCCGTTATCAATTAATTTAAAGACTCCCCATGCGCCATCCGTCTCAATCCTATCAACTCTATTTTCACTAATATAAGCTGAAAAACCTATCTTGCTTGAGGACTCTTTTGGCCATGTGGCTTTAAATTTTTCTAATGGACCATGGCTATACGAATAAGACTTACCACCATAGCTAAATATTAATTTCTCTATTTTAGGGTCAACACTAATGACTTTAACTTCAAAATCGAATCCCAACTGACCACCACTTTTTTGAAAATAAGTATTGCTTATAGGTAGTATATGACGAATATTTGAAAACTCGGATCTAAATTTTGCTTGCGTACGTATAAGCTCGCTAAAACTAGAAACCTGCATAGTACTGGCTACTTGTGGATTAAGATCCATAAAAGAGTTGTACTGACCTTTTGTACCAAATATCTTATCGAAATTGGTAGGTGTAATCTCATCACCTGATTGTTTACTAAAGGGATAACTGTCTTGGGTAAAGCTTTTACAAAAAGCAGTGATGGGAGTCAGTTCACGCTTCAAAGTATTGAGTGCCTCTAATTCCTGCTTTTTTTTTAGCTCAGTTTTGGCTACCTCTTGTTCTTGTGCTTGAGTCTCTTGCGCTAAAGCTTGCTCATCTCTTCTTGCCTGCTCTTTATCTTCCGCCTCTTTTCTCAGGTCGTCCTCTCGTTGCCTTTGCTCATCTAACTTCTTTTGGGCTTCTATATCAGCTTTTAGTAAACGCTCATTCATCTCATCTAAACTCTGATTGAGAATAAATACTGAAAACTGGTCAAACATCTGTCGAAAAGGCGATGGCAATCTGTTTATTTCAGCTCTATATCTAAATAAAGAATCATTAGAAGGCAGATCTACCCCCTTCTCTACTGCTATATCTAATATATCTAAAAACTCGTAAAGATCCTTAATTGATACTACTACCTCATTAATCGCTGCTTGGTCCGACCCTTCTTTTGCAGCCAAAACACCGAACTCTGAAAACTCTTCGTCTACTGGAGTCGTAAATTTCAAGTTATCAATGTAATTATCTTTGACGTATCCAGCTTTGTTCTGTAGGTTACCAAATCCAGCTCTAGAAACCAACCTATCCACAGTGTCTTTGACAGCGCTATTCTCACTTCCATCTATCTGCTTACTTAGATCTAAAGTCGTGTTATCGCTGATGCCCACTATTATATTTTGTAGAGGTGAGTTTGAGGTGTTTGAGAGTATTTTGGCGATATCTCTAGCTTCACGTAGATTTCTAGGTTGCTTGAGTCTAATATCAGCAATATATTTATTCCATGCACTGATATATCTTTGGAAGTACGCACTTTTCGCCTCTTTTAAAGTATCAACCTCGCTAGATTTAAGGGATGAATAGTTACCTAGCACCCACTCTTCTTCTTCATAAATTTTGGCAGTTGACTTAAGAAGCTCCGGTAGAACAAACTCAATATAGGCCTGCTTAGTGTAGATTGGGTTTATCGATTCGGTTAGTGGTTTACCACTTGCTCTAGTAAAAACCAGCCGACTCTGCTTACCGCCCATGGTGTCGAACGACACCGGTACCACTTTATTACCACCTCTGGCTATCTCAGTAAAACTATCATTTAAAATCATAATGGAGATATCATTACGAGCTATAAACTGTCTTCTCTCATCAACGAGTTTGGTATCAAGAGGCAAACTCGGTGTTAGCCCCTCTTCTTCAAGAATAAATTGTAGAGACTCTTCAATCCTCTGTTTTTGTTCAGCATTTTTAATAGAGGAGTCTTTTTCAAAACTACGCATAAGCCAAGACAACATAAAGTCTGCGTCAAATCTCGTATCATCGTATAGCATTAAATATGCTTTTAGAGCGTTGTAATTATCGATAGAAGAGTCCTCTGGACTCTGTCTTAATAACTCATCAATCTTGTAAGATATCAACGGCATAACTCGTTCACTAAGGGCGCGCTTATAAGCAGCTTGCGATATCTCATCTACAGCATACCCTTGATACAGACCCATTCTATGCTTTAGGGCTGGTGACTCTATATCAACAAAAGGCGCAGTTCTTGATAGCACCCTGATTTTGTCAGCCATTTCCACAGCTTGTAGCAGATCTTTAGTTTCGGTAATACCCTTTAATTCTTTGTCTAACTTAATAGCTTTTTCATTAACATCTTTTAAATATTGATTATTAGTTAAAAAACTATTAAACATAAAAGCTGATGCTAACAACGCACTACTTGCTATAGCACCTATCCCTATCCATTTTAATATTTGATTCTTAGTTGACCAAACCTTATTGTTGCTAGCAAGGTTCGCATCATTAAATATGACGTCAGTAAACAAATCATGGATAAAATAACTTTTGGAGATTTGTGAGCCTGAAGCGTTCTCTTTTATATATTTAGGAGTAAGTTCAAAATTACTCATTATATTATTAAACACAGGATCTATACTTTCACCATCTTGATAAGCACTGGTAAAAAATATGCCTCGCCACTGTATGGAATCTTCAAATTTTGAAGACTTATAAAGCCCCCTAAATAATAAAACCAGCCTGTCATTTAGGACTGAAAACTCATTTGAAAAAGTAAAAATCGCGTCTTTTTCAGTTTGGTTTGGCACATCGTTAATTACCCTCAGATAAGAAGATTCAAAATTATCTCTAATAGTTTCAAGCTGTTTTGCAACGTAGCCGACTGTAGCGACTCCATTGTCTTCCTTTACCTCATCGGCAGGTATCGTAAATCCTAGATATTTTTTTCTTTGCTCTTCATCAAGACTACTAAAAAATTCTTCAAAACCCTTTAAAATATCTAATTTAGTAACCATTAAATATACTGGAAAGCTAATACCAAGCCTTGCTCTCATCTCTTGAATTCTTTTACGTAACTCTCGAGTAATGTTTTTGAAATCTGTTTCAGTGTTTAGAATATCATCCAAACCTATAGTGACTACTACGCCATTGATAGGCTGTCTTGGTCTATATTTTTTTAATAAGCTAATAAACTCAAGCCAATCATAGGAGTCTTCTTCATTGTCATCCTGTAGAGAAAGTCTGCCAGCGGTATCGAGTAGTACTGCATCATCTGTTAAAAACCAATCACAATCCTTAGTGCCCGCTAAGCCACTAATGGAAGCACCAAAAGAGCTCTCTAAAGGAAAGTTTAGACCAGATTCTCTTAGCGCTGTCGTTTTACCCGTTCCAGCGGCACCCAACACTACATACCAAGGCATCTGGTATAAATACTGTCCCGTAAAAAACTTATTTTTTATAAAACCATCAGAGTTTGAGAACTTTGCACTTTTTAAGACAGAGTCTATTTCCTCAAATTGACGGCTAAGAGGGCTGTCTTTATTGACATGCTTTAATATAGGCTGCTGTGAAGTTTTGATATCATCAACCAACTCTCTATTTCTTCTTGCCTGCAAGTACTGCTTTAAAAAGCTCTTAACCAACCAAATTAAAAATATGAGCGCAATAATAGCTATTCTTACTACTTTACTCTCAAGAGGTTTATAGCTACCAATAGCTACGATGCCTCCAAAGAACCAAATCAATAAAGATATCCCAAGTAGTCCTAAAAACACCCAAAAAACTTTTGAACTTGCAAAAGATAATAACCTTCTCATCTTATAGAACCTTCTTGTAATATCTCAAATAATTTAATAATAAAATTAGTCATTATTATTTCTAGGGTTAGAATCTTATGGTTCAGTTGGGACATTATTACCCAAGCTATAGACCGTGATTTCGACACGTCTATTTTTCGCTTTGTTTTCAGAGGAATCATTAGGAACTACGGGATTAGTAGACCCTCTACCCTCTGATCTGATTCTGCCATTATCATCTATATAACCTGTTAAAATTTCTTTCACAGCGTCTGCACGCGCCTGGGATAAATGCCAGTTAGACGGGAAAGTAATACTTCTTATAGGGGTATCATCGGTATAACCAGTGACGACTACTTGGCCATTGGTACCTTGTAGTGCTTGACCTATAGTCGCAAGCACAGGGAAGAATTGATTTTGAATATTTTCTGAGCCAGACTCAAATAATCCATCACCTAAAATAGTTATAACACTTCTGTCAGGAAAATCTTTAACTTTAACTAGATCACGACTTACTTCATTTTGCAAAGCTGGTGTTAATGGTTTGGTCTGTACATCATTACGTCCACTAACCGTATATTGCGCATTTTTCGGTAAAGATAAATCATTAATCTCTGCACTGGTATCATCCATCGTTGAACCTAGGAGAAACCTTAGAAGAATATAAAAAACAGCAACGATAAGGCTGCCCAAGACTGCAATAACCCATAGAGGGATATGCCAACGACGCTTGACCTCAGTGCTATCTTTATCATTAAGGGTTTCTTGAAACAGCAAGCTGAAGGTTTCTGGTCTTTTTGATCTAATCAAGTCAATGAGTCTATTTTTCTCTTGTTCTAAAATAGTATCGCCATTATTCGCTATTTGATATTTGCCTTTATAGCCAAACTGCAAGCACAGATAAATAAACTCAATCAAATACAAATTTTTATCAACATCCAATTTTGCCTTTTCTAAAATTTCAAAAAAACGTTCGCCGCCCCATGTTTCATCGAAAAAAGACACTAATAAACTTTTTTGTGACCACTCTCCATTTGCCCAACCCGATCTAACGGCCGATTCATCTACAAAAGTACAGAGGCAGTATTGAGCAGCTTTCACCATCTCATAAGGCGCACCTTCTTGCTCAGCTTTAGACTCAAACTCCTCAATCATTGTGGAAAACTTATACAATACTTTCTCGATTGAGAGCTGAGTCGTCGAATTCTTCATTGCATTAGCAGAAACTAACACAGGTTTTGCTGCTGAAATAATCGGGTTGTAAACTTCTGAAAACTGTAGATTTTTTTTGGTATCACTTTTCATTTTTTTTCCATCTATTTGCATGAAGTCTAATTTACGTTAGGTTTAATTGCCCAAAATTCTAGATCAATATTTGGAAAGTCTCCTGCGATATGAAAGGCCATACCTGATGAATCATCGAATCGCTCCCACAACTCTGTTTGCTTATCTAGCTCAAAATAGACATAACCATTATGATAAGGAAGCTCTCTAGGTGCTACTGACAAAGCATTTAATTTGATGCCTGGTAAATGGTAAGCCACCAATTCTTTAATTTGTTCTACGGTACTTATTTTCATAATACTAGGTAGATTATGTCTTAGGGTCTCGTTAGGCATATCCGCTTTTACAGCCAGAACAAAGTCAGCAAACTCTAAGATCTCAGCGTTTGGCGTTTGGGCCACATAAGTCGCACTGTCTTTTTTACTTAAGTCTATTCTTATGATCCTCTGTTCTAATATTGTTGACAAACTAATTCTAAGATTGGACATTAAGTGCTGGTAGCAATCTTTTAAGTTCCTATGGTCATAAACTGGCATATCACCCATTTTTCTACTGGGTAAAAAGGTCATCAAATCGCCGCATAGTTTGGATAAACTGACAAATAGAGCTTCTGGATGGATACGATTGGTAGGCTGCTTTTGGTGTTGCATATAAGCTAAGTATCTATTGACCGTTTGCAGCATAAGAAAATCTGTAATCTCAAGTGACCCTCCTCGATTGGGATCATTCACTGCATTAGCCAAACTTTTACTTTTTTGGGCAAGAAGACCATACAGCTCATTCATATAATTGTAGAGCTTAGGGTTGTTTTGGGCGATTAATGTGGGAGGTATATAGCTGTCTTGAATATTAACCTCCGAGTTTTCGTTACTCGAAATGATGGCGATAGGTATTTTTACTAGACTTGAGTGAATATCATCTTCTAACATGAGGCGTACGTTTAATCTAGCTAAGGTCACTACTCTAGGCTCTGAATGATTATCAGTAGTATCAACCAAAGGTTTTTCAAAAGCACTATAACGAGTATTTTTGATATTATCCGAATCAAATGATATCTCATTTGAGCTTGCCGTCACTCTAGAGATAACTAGATATAGTTTAGTCTCAGCTAAGCTTGCAGGTATACTAAATTTTAAAGAGTCGATTTCATCGGGAGTAGGTATAAACACAGTACCATCTTCAAAGACCATCTCAAGTCTATATAAACCCACTACTCCTTGCTTAAGTAGAGATTCATTGATACCTAAATCAAAAAATCCATAATAATGTGCCTCATTCAATCTAACTATATTATGGATATTACTCTCAGCATATCTATCATTTTGCTGGAAATGTTGCGGTGAAAGATACGTTCCTTCAGCCCAGACTACCTTCGAATATTCACCCATCATTGCTACCTATTATTTTTACTTTAATTATATTTATTAGTTGTTGAATATACCTTTGCTATAATCATACTTCGGCTTTTTATAATCGCCATTTTTTGAAACTGTCTCATCATCCGGATGTCTTTTAGCATATTCCTTTAATTCTGACTTCATCTGCTTTTTCGATAACTGAAATATGCCTGACTCGTCTACTTTTAAGTATAAATAACTATTACGACTACCTCTCTTTGGCGGCTGCTTTTGTAGTGCTAATTTCCACGACGCATCTTCGATATCTCGATAACCTGTGGTTAGTCCTAAATAATTAGTATCTTTCTCTAAGCCTAGCGGTATCGATGTAATACTATCTGGCGTCAATATATGCTGACTCTTCGATAATACAGCACCATTTAAATCATTATCTTCATCAATTAAATCTAAATATGCACCATAAATAAAAGTTGATTTTTTAGTCAATTGAAACACGTCTAGCCTGACTGGAGACGCTCTGTCTAAAACATCAGGATTGATTAGAGGTGTGGTCAAAACCAAGAACTCTACTGGCTGAGTATCATCTTTGCTTTTCTTTGTGCCGCTGAGTGTTGAACAACTTGACAATACAGTGCATAGCAGTATAAGAATATACTTTACAAACCAAGTATTTTTTGGATCTTGAAACATAATATGCCTATTTTATCGATAACTCTTGATTAGAACTCATAAGGTATAATGCGTTAAATGCATAAAAAGAAGTCTATCCAGACTTTTATTCACAGGTAAAGAATAGAAACTAAAAACAAAGTTATGTTGGTTAAAAAATCATGATTTTAGCACAACATAATCGTACTACAAAACCTTCCCCTCGATATTCTAAAAGAATAATTTGTTATATCATTTTATTTTTGAATTCAAAATAGCAATTCTTATACCTTGCTTCTTTATAGAACTTAGCCTTGTTATTACTAACAAGAGATGACATCGCAGCAATATAACGCTACACTCTACCTCAACTATACATAAGTTCATAGTAGAAATTCTATTCCAATATCTACTTAACTTATAATTCTCCTAAACTTCAGTATGTTACTCTTAAAAAAGGACCTCCCCATGCGTACCATTGGTATTCAAACTCCCTTTGGCCGTGAGCTGTCCTTTGTTGAATTGAATGGGTCTGAGGGGCTAAGCACCCTCTTTGAATATCGTCTTATTCTCACCAGTAAAAACCCCAACCTTGCCGCCACCGACATCATCGGACAAACCATTGCTGTGACCATCGACACTAAGAGCGGTGAGCGTATATTAAATGGCCTCGTCACCGACTTTGGTTACCTAAGTGAGGATATCGATGAACAAAGCTATCACCTCTACACCTGTATCATGCGTCCCAACATGTGGTATCTCACCCAGCGTTATGACAGCCGAGTCTTTGTCGACAAAGACATTCTTGAGATTACCCGCACCATCCTAGATGAGTTTGGCTTTCCCTACGAGATACAATGCCTAAACAGCTACCGCAAATATGGACACAGCACCCAGTACCAAGAAACCAGCTTTAACTATCTCAACCGACTATTTGAACAAGAAGGCCTCTACTACTACTTTACCCATACCGAGGGCAACAACACCCTCATCATCGTCGATGACAACAGCGCCCATCCGCCGATTCAAGGCAACCCAACCATTTCTTATCACTCAGCCGTCACCCCAGGCACCCCTGATAAGAACTACATCGATATCTGGCAACAAAGCGATCGTCTTGCCACCAAAAGCGTCAATGTCAACGACCACAGCTACAAGCTTGCCAATCGCAAACTGGACCATAAAAGCAGCACCCATGAGCTTGGTGGCATCGACACCGAACACTACGACTTCTATACGGGTTTTAGCACCAAAGAAGACGCTTCCTCCTATGCTCAAGTCCGTAGTCAGGACTACAACGCTCAAAGCAAGCGCATTACTGCTGCAGGAAACGTCTTAACCATCGCTCCCGGTCACACCTTTACCCTAAGCCGTCACCCGCATGATGCCGCCAACACTGAGCATCTTATTATCCATGCCGAGTACGAACTAAAAGAGGCCGGTTATGCCAGTGGTACCCAGCAATCGCACTACCGTATCCGCTTTACTGCCATACCACTGACTTACCAATACCGTAACCCTAGAGCCACCCCCAAGCCGCAGATTATCGGCTCTCAAGCAGCGACGGTAACAGGACCTGCGGGAGAAGAAGTCCACACCAACCCCTATGGCGATATCAAAGTACAGTTTCACTGGGACAGATACGGTCCTAAGAATGAAAAAAGCTCAGACTGGATACGGGTGGCACAAGGATCAGCAGGCGGTAGCTTTGGCTCTATCAATACCCCGCGTATTGGCGAGGAAGTACTCATTGACTTTATCAATGGTGACTCAGATCGTCCTATTGTTATTGGCCGTCTTTACAACAGCGCCAACCCACCCCCATGGGGCTACCCGCAAGCGGCTAAGCAATCCGGCATCAAATCCAAAAGCTTTAACTCCCCGCTTGAGAACTACAATGAGCTCATGTTCAATGATGACGCAGGCTTTGAGCTCGTCAATCTGCAGGCACAGCGTGATCTCAACTCCCTAGTGAAGAATGATGAGCGACGACATGTTAACCGCGACCGCACCACGACGATTGATAATGATGAGACAGTCACGGTGCATGGCAAGCGTACTGAGGTCGTTGATAAGGATGAAACCATTACCATCCATCAAAATCGTACTGAAGTGGTGGATCAGAACGAGACCATCACCATCCATCAAAACAGAAAAGAGCGGGTGGATGAGAATGAGACGATTGACATTGGCGGCAACCGTACTGAGACCGTACACAAGAGCGAACAGATACTTATCAAAGGCAACCGTGACAAAACCATCAACGGTAATGACACCTTAAATGTAGACAAGAACAGAAAAGAGAATGTGCATAAAAGCCGCTCGCTCAACGTCGACAAGAACAACACTGAACTGGTCAAGATGGCTAAGTCGGTGACGGTAGGCTTGGCATACGCAACCCAAGTGGGTACGATCATGAACACCGCTGTCGGTATCATGCAAACGGAGCAGATCGGACGCATTAAAAAAAGCTTTGTCGGCAAGAGCTACAGTATCACTGCAGGCGATGAGTTTAAGATCACGGTCGGTAAGTCCTCACTGGTCATGAACGCGGATGGCAGTATCATCATCACAGGCTCAACCATTATCACCCAAGCGGAGAAAGAGAATAAGGTGATTGGCAAGGATGTGCTGATTAATCCGCCAGGGGCTAGTAGTAATGGGGGTATTCCAGATGACTATGATTATGAAGAAGGAAGTACAATACCAGGTACTAATACCTATGTCGGTGAGCCTGATCAAGGTGGTGGAGGTGGGTTGTCAGGTATGAATTTTAATCCTTCTAATCCCAATGAAGAATGGGATCCTGAAGTTAATAAAATGATGCCTAAAAGAAATAATCCTAAGAGTCAAAAAGATGAACTTCCATGGAGTGCTAAAATCTTACCTAACATTTTTCCGCGTGCTTCTAGCCATTTAGTTAAAGATAAGAATTATGCAGAGTTGCTTGATAAAAAAGCTGATATGCGAAATGTTAGTTATGCAGGCGCTGCTATTGCTAGTGCTCCATATATTGGAGCAGCAGCATATGGCACTGCAGGGTTATTACCAGCTGGTGTAGCTAGTGGTGCATCGACAGGAGGAGCTCTTGGATTAGGCTCATATGGTTTGACCCCTGCTGTCAAATCCGTATAACTAAACTTGGGAGATTTTGATTACGCAGCATGAC
>Ga0098064_100332_pt1 | contig 10553 bp, 6 predicted proteins | sample 24BtaG_FD_77061 | JGI IMG/M metagenome (GOLD analysis project Ga0098064, IMG submission 77061) | Marine viral communities from Cariaco Basin, Caribbean Sea - 24B_WHOI_OMZ_CsCl | ecosystem: Environmental > Aquatic > Marine > Oceanic | place: Caribbean Sea: Cariaco Basin | collected 2014-11-08
AATTTAAAAAGAAGGTAGAGGATGCCTAGGTTTAGTACCAAAAGCAGGTCTAAACTTAATACTTGTGATGAAAGACTTGTTGAACTTTTCAATGAGGTAGTCAAGGGATTTGATTGTACAATTATTGAAGGCCATAGGGGAAAGGAAAAGCAGGATGCTGCGTTTAATAGGGGCAATAGTAAAGTCAAGTTCCCTAATGGTAAACATAATAAAAGCCCGAGTGTTGCTGTGGATGTTGCGCCGTACCCAATAGATTGGAAAGATAGAGACAGGTTTCATTACTTTGGTGGATACGTTCTTGGAGTAGCTTCTAAGATGGGTTTAAGGATAAGATGGGGCGGAGACTGGGACATGGACACCCAGACGAAAGATAATAAGTTTGACGACTTGGTTCATTTTGAAATTAAAGAATAATGCCCAAGCAGACATATAAATTACGAGATTTTTCTGGTGGGTTAAACTTTAGAAGAGACCCTAGGGATATCGCTGATAATGAATTGGTTCAAGCAGACTTTTGCTATATAGATAGGATTGGCAGTATCAGACCAAGTGGAGAGGTTAACCCCGGAGGAAGCTCTATCCCCCCGGAGGGCACTCATACCGCTGGAGCTGGTTATTATGCATATGAAACTGACCGCGTTGCGGGGTCATCAGCTGCCACTACTGGAGCAAGATGGTTAGCAACGGTGGATGGCCTTGATGGCACTTTTGAAGCCACAGCCATAGTCGGGACTGACTACACGGCGGCCACGACTGGAGTTGACCTAGGTTCTGTTGATGCACCCACATGGACTTCGGGACAGATAACATTCAATCCCAACAATATATCGAGAAATTCGGGAAGCTATTTTGATGCTGTAAACCTAGAAAGCGGTGATTTTATACAGATTAGCGGAGCCACTACCGATAATAAAAGAAATTGTTACGCATATGCAACAGCTGTTGGCGCTACCAGAATAGCATTTGAGGGCAACGGGCCTTTTGATGGCACAGGAACCGAAGGTTCAACTGTAACGATTACGCGCTTAATACGCCCTGTATTTTTTGATTCTGCAGATGATGTTCGTATAGCTGACGCGAGTATGTCTTCAAGTACTAAAAGAAAGAAATATAGTTATATCAAGAATATGCATTTTGAGGACGCCGGTACTGCAAAAGATACATATGACGACTGGTATGCAAACGATTGCACCTTAACACCCCCCACAGAACTTCACTCTGCCTCTTCCGGCTATCCAACCGCAGGAACTGGATTCCATTTAAACATAACTCATCCCGCGACCTCTGGTGATATTATTGGACAATATCCTGCTAAAAAATTTCAAATTGCGGCAAGTTATATTTATGAAAACAATCAGGAATCTAAGCTATACATACCCACCTCCAACCATGAATTTACCACTGCCTCTGGGGATTATGTTGACATTGATGTAAATGCTGCTCCGGCGTATGACGAAAGAATATATGGTGCAAGGATATATGCAAAGCCTAGTGGCACTAATGAGCCTTGGTTTTTGTTGGTAGATATTAGCATGAAAGACGGTTGTAGAACAAAGCTTGAAGACGAATATAGCCCTTGGGTTAGGGATGGTGCGGACACTCAGGTTGGGGTAGATACTTTAATTTCTACTTCAGAGAACCTAGAAACCTATACTATACTTAATGGATTTAGCCCAGATGAATTTTCCATTGAACTGTCATCTAATGGCGAGGGGTACAAGGATGCTATCATTGCCAATAGAAGGGCCTTTATTTGCAATGTTGCTATGATAGATGAGTATGGAAATGGGACAGAGACAATAAGAATGAGGGATAGAATTATGTATTCCCCCATTAATAAGTTTGACACTTTCCCCAGAAGTTTTTTTATAGATGTAGTCCAAGGTGATGCGGATGAATATACCGCTTTGGCAACGTACGCTGACAGGCTGTTTGCGTACAAAGCGAACACTCTTTACATTATTAATATTGCTTCCCCGTCTCCTTCTAACTGGTTTTTGGAATCCACAGAAAGGGACTTGGGTGTGAATTTCCCTTGCTCTGTTTGGACTGGTAAGAAAGGTATATATTGGGCAAATATTAATGGGGCGTATTGGTATAACGGTAGTAGCATTGTGGATTTGACTGAAAAAGCTATGCCCAATGATAATGCCTTGACAGGTCAAAGATTCTCTATTGGGTCAATGCCTCTTGTGGTTTATATACCAGACATAGACTCATTGTTTGTAAAGCAAAAGGCCTATTCATTGAGTAATAGAGGTGGAACGACCACTTTAGACAACGGTGGAACTTGGGTGTATAATTTTGGAGCTGGAGGATGGACAAGAATTAGATATGATTCATTCAACGGAGATGAGACTGATGAATTTTACTCGAACTTTGTAAAAAGTGGTAGTGCTTTTTATTTAGGAGCTATTACTCAAAATAGAAATGATGGTACTCTAGATACAACATCAGACCAAGGGGCGATGCTTTCTAATTTAATTGATTCTGATAGTTTTTCTGCTAGTAAGCAAGTTTTCAAAACAAAAGATTTGGACTTTGGAGAGCCAGCTAGGATAAAAAAGATTTACGCAGTAACAATAACGTATAAATCAGATAATGCTATGACTACTCCAGTGTCTTATAGCGTAGATGGGGCAGATAGCTTTAGCAATTTTACTGGAAATTTTGCAGATACGAGCGGTGACTGGTCTGTATTAAGAGCCACAGTAGCGTCGCCATTTGAATGTAAAAGCTTGCAAATAAAAGTGGCGAATACCGTTGCGTCCGGAACTGGCTCTTTTCATATTAATGATATATCTATTGAATATAGACCAATACATAAAAGAGCATCATGAGTTCAGTAGACGTAAGATTAAAAAGATTAGAAAACCTTAAAAAAGGTCAGGTAGTGGCAACCACTCAACAACCATCTATATCAGATATGGCAGATGGTGATGAGAGGATTGTCTTGTCTGGTGGAAATAAATTAAGAATATACCGTAAAGAGTTTGGTAAATTATGGTATATAGAATTTGACAGGATTTAGTTATGGCAAACAGTTTAATAGAACTATACGGTGGTGGAATGGCGGGTAAATCTAATAATTATCAACTTGGTGGAAGAATTGCTAGTGCAAGGCGTGGTAGAGAATACCAGAAAGAAATGCGTCAGTTACGAGAAAAGGCAGAGGCAGCCGCTAGACGTAAAAGGAAATCTGGATTTCTTGGAAGCCTTGGTAGTATAGCAGGTGGTGCGCTTGGAGCCGCCCTCGCACCAATAACCGGTGGAGCAAGTATTGCTATTGGCGCAGGTTTAGGAAAAGCGCTTGGGGAAAGCACTTATGCGAGGGAGGGTTACGGTGGTGGAAAATACGCAAAAGAGACTCGCGGTGACCTACGCGATGTTGAAGATGAGTATAGAAGAGGTATTGGCGAAAGGGCTTTAGTTACAGGCTTACAAGCAGCTATAATGCCCGGCATATATGAAAAAGGTGGTGAATGGTTAAAGGGAACAAAGTTAGGGCAGATGGCTGGTGCTAAGTTTGGAAGCGTTGGTAGTTTACCCGCGCCGGGAGCCCCAGAAGAATTATTATCTCCCAGCGTAGGAGCCCTTGGGGAGACTTCTCTCCCCTTTTCAATGGCAGACCCTTCATCGGCAGTGTCTGCCGCCATGCCCTCAACAACTGTAGCAGCCGCGGCAACACCGCCATTACCCCCTTCTATTCCTCAAGAAATGGCACTACCCTCTATGTATGGAGATATGGCACTTGCTGACATTCCACTATCTGAAGGCTTTGATTTAGCGCAGTTAGGAATGGGACAGCAAAGCCCCTCTTTTGACTTTGCAAGTTTTCTAAATCCAGCTGCGGCTGAATCTACTGGTTATAACCCAATAATTGATTTTAACCCATATCTCAATAGAAAAGGTGGCGGATGGATACCTAAGATGCAAGCAGGTGGCAGGGCACTTGCAGAAGAGATGATGAATCCTACTATGGGTGCAAATTTAGGAAGGTCGGACAGGCCTCAGATTGGGATGCCCTCAGCACCCTCTCCTATACCTGCAAAAGGTAGAGAGGGAATCGTCCCCAAACCGGAAGGATTTCCTGCTCCCACCTCTCCCATTGCAAGCTCTATGACTCCTACTGTCGGTGCAAACTTAGGTCAAATAGACAGTGTAGCGGGTCAAGATTTAACTCCTGATTTAAGTGGGACAGATTTTAGTGCATTACAAGGTCTTTCTGGAAGTGATATGGTATTTGGGGGTGACCCAATATTTGGGAGTGATACAGATTGGTCTATGACTGGTTCTAATTTATTTGGTCTAAAAGGTGCTGGTGCCACAGTGACAAGCCCGACAGGCGGCACGACACCATCGGCCCCAATCGGGGGAGCTTATGGGACTGCTATTGGTGCACAGTCAGCATTGCATCAAATGGGAATGGGCGATGTTGCAGATGACCCAAGGCTACAGAAATACTTAGAAGACCTTCCCCAGTTTAGTCAAGGATATCGTCAACAATTTGGTGATATTCATAGAGGTGGAAGACAGGCATTGCAGCAGATGTATGCAGCTCAGCGTTTAGGTGGAGGAGCAGCAGGTGGTTTTGCTGGTGCAGGTGCCGGGGGGCAAGCATTCCAGCAACAATTAGGTGGTCTTCGCAGTGATATTGGAAGACAGCGTAGAGGCGTTGTGGAAGGATTCCAGTCTGATTTACTTAGTGCTATCGGCGATATTGAAGCTAAAGGTGAATTTGAGTTCGGAGCAGAGGAGGCAAGTTCAAAGCTGGCTAAAGCTCAGCAATTAGCCGAACAAGGAGGATTGAAGGGTATGACTGGTAGGCTCGCGCTGAAAAAGTTAGCCGCACAAGGCATAGTGCCTCAAGCCAATCAGGGAAACGTGGCTAACCCGACTCAATTAGATACCTTCCAAGATACGCAGGATATGGATGCTTACTATGGCCAACAATATGGATAAACAATTATAAATAAGGTAAGAAATAATGGCTAATGGATATGAACCCGGTGATTATTTAGGGCAGTTTTTACAGCAACTACCTCAAATATATCAAGCCAGACAGAATGCTCAATTACAGCGTGAAAGATTTGAGTACTACAAGGGGAAGGATGCGGCAGCTGCGGCGGAGGCCAAAAGAAAAGAGGCTTATAATCAAAATGTAAGAACTTGGACTCAAATGCAAAACTTCGCTCAAGAAATGCCCTTTGGTCAGCAGGCAAACTTTTTAAGAAAACAACTAGATACTCTCCCGCAGGATTTTATAGAGAGCCAAAACTTAGATAAGTTTATTGATAATTATAGTGTTATTGAAGAGAATGAAGTAAACCAGAGAGGGATATTTGACAATATTATGGATGAGGATAACCCTGAAAAGATTAGATTCTCCATAGATTACTTAGAAGACCCAAGAAGGAAAAAACAGGCACTTTCTCAGGCAAAAAAGTTAGAGTCTGAATATGGTAAACAAAAACCTTTCGATATAAATAAACTGACCCTTAAAGAGCAGACAGATTATAAAACGTATTCTAAATTATTAAATGACTCAAGAGCTGCTCTAGCGCAGATGAGCCTACCCGGACTTTCTGAGGAGCAAAAAAGGGAGTATAAAAAATCATTGCCTTATCAAGAGGCTTTAAAGAATGTTCCATTTCTACAAGCCCAGTTAGACCCATTAATTAAAAAAGGTGCACCAATAACAATGCCAGAGTTTAATTATTCTCCGGAATCATTAAAGGCATTGACTGATGACCCTGATTTGATGTCAAGCTTTTTAGCGGCTCCTGAAGATGATATGGATGCTTTTTACAATGCTTATAAAAACCCTACCCCTACTCTTACCCCTACTCCTACCCCTACTCCTACCCCCAAGCCAGAACTAAAGACGGAGGTGGCAAGTATGTGGGAACCGACTAAGACTACAATAAATGTACAAGGCCCGGGAGGGGTGACAACTCCAAGAATTGTTACAAGTGGGTTCCAATTAAAACCCGAAGCCCCTTCTGAGTACCAAGGCCAACAGGGGGAACAAAGACGCCAAAAAGAAGAGGCGGCTTTATTGAAACAAATAAAAGATTATGAAGATGAGATTGCCAAGGCTGATAAACAGATTGCCTTGATTGATAAAGCCATGCAAACCCTTTCTGGTAAGCCTTTAGAAACTGCTAAAAAACAAAGGGAAGTATTCCTAAAAAGGAAAAATAAGGCAAATGAAGGCTTGGCTGAAGTTCAGCCTAGATATGATTTCATTAAAAAACCTGCAAGATAATTATAGTTGAGACGGTTTCAATAATGCCTCAAAACCCCCAACAACCAACAGACCCATACACCAGTTGGATAGATGAGTTATTAGAACAAAACTCTGAAATAACACCAGCAGGAGAGACTAAATATAGAGGATGGCTTACCCCAGTTCCTGAATCGTGGTTACCCGACTGGGTTAAAGACGGTTATAATAATAGCTTAGAGGGTTTATATCGCCAAATAGAAACGGGTCAAAAAGCTTTTGATGTTGATGAGAGTTATGACCCTAGTTTTTTAGAGGATATTGGAGCGACTATCATTTCCTTTGGTCAACCAACTGATATGGCGGCTTTAGCCATTGGTGGGGGAATAGGAGGATTAGCCTTAAAGGCTTCAACAAAACAAGCCGCAACCGCACTGATTAAATCAGGAATGAAAAAAGAATTAGCAGAATTGGCGGCTGTTAAGGGAGCGAAGAAGTTTGCTAAAAAAGTTGCCTTTGATAAAAAAGCAGTGCGACAGTTTGTTGGGTCTAAGCAAGCGGGCGCTTTAGGTTTTTATTCATTTCTACAAAACGCTGAAGTTTCCAAGTTAACCGAGGGTGATATTGACTGGATGGGAAGTCTTGAGGCTGGGACAAAGGGTGCAATATTGGGAAGATTAAGTGGTGGGGTTGGTGGTAGGATTATGACATCCGGGATATCACCTAAAGGTAAATTAATTTCCCCACAAACGTTAGCCAGAATCCCGGCTGAAACTGCTGTATTCGGTACGGTGTCTCCGCTATTAGAGGGTTCTATTGTTCGGGGCGAGGGTGGCCCAAGGATGCCAACTTTTCAAGATTATGGTCACGCCGCAGGCGTAATAATTGGATTGGGAGCATCAGGCGCTCTTAGAAAAAATCTAGTTAACAGACCATGGAACTCGGTAAAAAAATACGTCAAGGGCGAGGTTAAGAAAAGAAAGCTTACCCCAGACGAATTACAAAGAGAGGCAGAGGCTAAAGCAAGAGAGGAAATTGGTAAAGACATCTGGTCTGATGGTGAGCGTGAGGTTATTATTACAAAAGACTTTACTAATAGCGATAAAGTTCATGTTTTAGATACTAAAGTAATAAAAGATTCTACAGGAAAATATAAAGAGGGTGAGTCTCTGCAAGTAGGTAAAAATGATTTCTTCTTGGGGGCTAAGAATGAGGGTGGTGAGTTAATCTCTAAGCCATTTAAGAGGATGACAATTGCGGGCAAGTCACTTAAATATGGGAAAAAAGATTCTCCCAAAGATGTAAGAAGCTTTTTAAAGAGTAAAATATTTGGCCTAAAAGATAAGTTAAAAGTATCTGATGTAGAACTTAAAAACATGGTTGATAAATTGCTCAAAACTGAAGGTTCGGAATCTGCTTATCAAGGCGGGCGACTTAAAAGTGGGATGAGTAAGAAGGAATTTGATACTCAAATGCACCACCAACTATTGAACGATTTAACTGTTAGACGTAAAACTGAAGGTATTAAGAAGGAAATTGTTAAGTTGGGTGGTAATGAGGTTTATTACCACGAAAGCGCTTTAAAAGAAAACCATCCTAGAATTTATAGGGCCCTTCAGAGAGTGGCGGCTGTTGGTCAGAGTGCGCAATTTCAACTACAAAAGCATCCTATTGGTCGAAAGATGGCTAGTCTAATGATAAATACAGATTCAAGTATAGGTGCGCTCACTGGAAAATATTTAACTACATTGGAAAGCATTGAAATTGGCGGAAGAACAAAACCCGGTAGAAAGAAAACATTTTTTGACTTGACAGAGGCGCAATCTTTGGAATTAGCCAAAGATTTAGAGAGGCCTGTGCCACAATTACCATATACGAATCAGATTAAAAAGCTTTTTAGCATTATGTATGCCATTGCTAAGGATTCTGGAATGCCTATACGCGAAAAGATAGATAACTATTTTCCTCATGTTATAAAAGAAGGTGTATTGAGGAATCTGCAAAAAGATGTAGATACAATGATAAACATTGAAAAAGTATTGGCAAAAAACAATCTTTCCGCCGAGTCGGGTATAGATGCTTTAATTAAAAGAATGGTAGATTCTGGTGTTATTGCTAAGGATATTAGTATTGAAACAAAGCAAGCATTAGAACATCTAAGGGCAAATCTTGGTAGTTATTCTTTGGCGTTTGAAAGTTTAAGAAAGGGCATTAATTCAGAAAGATATACTACCAATAAACATTTAGAAAAAGGAAGAGAACTGGACTTACCTGATGCCTTACTAGAACGCGACGCAAGGATTGTCATTCCTGATTACCTGCAGAGGTGGGCAAAGCGTGTGGAGTACGTTAAGGCTTTTGGAGTGGAGGGTGAAAAAATGTTTGGTAATATAAATGTATTGCAGGCAAGTGGCTTTTCTAACGAAGCTAGGGTGTTAAGGGATACCTTTGACTCGTTTACTAATTTAGCAGAAACAAATCCAGCTAGAAACTATCGTCCATCTACTAAGAATTTTTGGAATGCATTGGTTAACTTTGGGATAGGTACTAAAATCGGTGCTGGTTTTGCCACACTACCAAACTTAGGTCAGCCTTTTATTTCTAGTATGTTAAAAGCGGGCATCCCTAGAACTATCGTTGGGCTGTTTAAATATGCAACTAACCCTGAATATAAAAAATTTATTAAAGAATCAGGAGCGATGGCAACTAGCTTATCTGTGCATCAATTAATATCTGGATATCAGCCATCAACATTAACTAAGGGTGGTAGATTTGCTGAATGGATGACCCATTATTTTGGTTTAACGATACCATATTTTACATTTGAGGGGCCTTCTTTAAAAGCAGTACAAAAAAAGCCATGGCAATACCTTACCAAGAGAATAAAAGGTAAGCCAATTATCACGTTTCAATCGGTTAATAGGAATAATCAAATTATATCTGCTGTATCTGGATATGAAGCAATGCAGGTTTGGCGTAAGTGGGCTAAAGGTGAAGGTGTTGGCGGGAAAGTAGATGTTATTCCCGGCATCTCCAACAGGTTGCGTTCTGTTGAAAGCCTTAATCAAATGGGTTTAATTGAAAACTATGAGAAACATAAGCGTGACTTGACAAATGGCAAGATAACAGAAAAAGAATTTTTTAAACGAGTCAATAGAGAATTAGATAAAGAACTTGCAAGTGAAACAAAGCAAAGAGAGGCGATTTATAGATTCGCTATTGATTCGCAGTTACAGAGAAACATTCTTAGAGAGCCTGTCTATTTTAACGACCCTCGTTTTAGACCATTCATATTATTTAAACGATTTGGGTACAGGCAATTTGAATGGATATATAAAAATACACTGCAGGAGGTTAAGGCTGGTAATGCTTTATTTGTTTTAAGGATGATGGCAGGAGGAATGATATACGGCCCGATGTTGAATACAGCGAAAAGAATGTATAGAGATGCGTTGGCGGGGGAACCGATTTTTGATGAAAGCTATTCTGTTACAGAGCAAATAGATGACTTTGAAAAGATAATGTCGGATATGGAAGAGCAAGGTATGTCTGTTAATAGCTTTATTAACTCCTCCAGAAAAAACATCAGTATGGGCGATTTGTTAGACTCGTTTGCTGCAATTGGAGCTTACGGTTTTGTAGGTGATTTGTCGTCTGCTATATATGAGGGTGAACAAAAGATGATACGGGCAGGAGAGTTTTTATTAAAGCCGGCAGTATTGCAAGATATGATGGTTGGTGTAGACACGGCCACAAGGTTTTTAAAAGATTATGGAGATTATGGGTTTAAAAATTCAGTCGTCAGAATGCCTAAAACATTAGCTCCCGCATTTGGTACTGTTGCAAGACAAATATCTAGGAGATTGTGGACTCCGGGGCAAGAGGAAACACACGCTAAATATCGTAGGGGTATTATTAAATCTGATATATTAGATGCTTTTTTAGATAACGACATGGATAGGGCATTGCAATTGCTTGCTGCTTGGAATAGAGCCAATCCAGATAGGCCATTTAGTTATAATGATATTAGTTGGAAGGCAATGTGGGAAAAAGCCAAGCGAAAAGCGGAAAAACGCCTCAACCCCTAATAGCTTTTCTTATATCGTTTAGAGCCTACAGTTTTATAATTTAACGAACGCGGATTCAAAGCTTCGTACTCCGCTTTCTTTTGTTTCCTATATTTCGTTTGAGCGGGCTTGCTCATATCCAACCAACATTTCGGCAACGGTTCTACGCGGGTTTCATAACCGGAAGCCATTCCACAAAACAAATATGTCTTATCGGATTTGCTATCAGTCATAGGATTCCAGTTGGATTCACCGCAGAA